>WLWI01003771.1_pt1 | contig 12966 bp, 11 predicted proteins | sample 6701501 | NCBI WGS metagenome assembly WLWI01 (sample SAMN12718690, study PRJNA515312) | sponge metagenome | isolation source: marine sponge | host: Mycale hentscheli | place: New Zealand: South Island, Marlborough, Capsize Point | collected 2014-11-01
TCTAGCAGAAACTCAAACATGCTGGTAGGCAAGTGGCTGGGAATTTATCTCTAAGTTAGTTTAATTGCAACAAATAATATAGAGACAGTGGGGTAAGAGTAAAATGGTTACATAAATGGAAATGAACATGGACTTAAGTACTGTGAATTCAGTGGTATTACAACATAAAGCCACAAAAGAAGTGTGAAACTATGATGACTATTCAATTCCTTTGTTTTCTGCTGTCTGAGGGGACCCAGACAAGTACTAATGGTAAGGGGGCCATTTAGTATTTCAAACAGGGCAGCAAAAAATATTAAACTTTAGCTTTAAACCTGATAAAAGTTTATTTTTTCCCATTACAAATCTACCTGTGCGTCATTTTGCATGACTGAGTTCAATCACTATATTCATATACTGCCAAACTACTGACCATTAACAACTTTTATCATAGTGCAGAAAGTGCTTCCAGTCCAGTGGTGCTATTCATAATTTTTTTAACAGTGTGCACTGCATTTTCCTTTTTCAGATTTATATTCTATATTTTCTATACCCATTATGTTTGTTATACATGATTGTATAAACATACTCACAAACCATTTTACATATTACATGACAAAAAAAAATAACAGTACAAAAATCAAAAAATGATCAACGTGTAGCTACATGCATATAGAAATGGCTATATGAAACACCTTGTCCTAGAAGACAATTGATAATTATACTCACAAATACTTCTACATACTCACTCATAAAAATAACAATAAAAATTCAAAAATAATCAATGCATATGGGAAATTCTTGGTTATACAAATCACCATGTCCTTGAAGAAGCCTGAAAATTTAAATAAATAAATTTAATTGCTAAACATTTAATAAATTCTATTAGATTGTAGAGAGAGAGCAAAGCAAACAAGACACCATTAGTTGTAACACAATAAAAAAAATGGGGATATTTTATATGTAACAGACATTATATCCTTTTTGTAATGACCCTGGTAAGTTACTTTGGTTATTGCTCTGTTTCTTATACGTACACCCTATGCAGCAGTATTAACAATCCATTTAATAGTCTAGTCGGGAGGAGATTACAATGTAAGTCTTTGTGTTGGTATATCCAGTATAACACAATTATTTATGTGAAAGTATTGTTACTGCTACTCGTTAGCTAAAGAATTGCACTTAGACCCATTAACTGTTTTTTATGTGATACAATTTGTTACAAATGCTTACATTTTCAGGTCACAAAAAGATGGGGCAAGCAGTTACTATGGCACTGAACCCTTTATCATACATTATTTTTGAAAATATTGGCCATTTGAGTATATAGTAGCTAAGTGTTTATTTCAGGAGCTACTGGTCATTTAGATAGTCAGAATGGCTTATTTTAAGAATTCATTACTTAAGGAAGTTGAGTTAATTCCATAGTTCGTCAGATAAAATTAATGATCAAATTAATAGTTGCATATAGATTTTCTAAGCGCATTAATCAACTTTTATCAGATTTCAGGTTTAAAATGTGTATGTTGGTAATTGTGTACAATGGCAACCTCGCCACATGTACTGACGCACATCACTAAAGTAGCTTTAATAATTGCTATAGTATATGGGATAATTAACACAATAGTAGCATTAATTTGTGCTCATAATTTTGCATATTGTACATAGTACTTATAACATGAGTCAGAGTGTGATATGGAAAAATATTTCACGAGCAGGCTAATTTATTTCACAGGAGCCAGAGGCCAGTGAAAATAAAGTCTGATAGTGAAATATCTAGCCATGTCACTCCACAAGTGTAATAGTGGTAGCTATATTCCAAGATATCTACACCTACTAGAGATGGTAACTCTTTATGTAAAGTTGGCCCATAAAACTCTCTAGGGGCTCCCCACACCTCCTGCTTATATTTTAGCAGCTGCTCTAACCTGGTTGAGTAGGCTTCACTAGAGGAAAGTAGCTATAAAAACCCTTAAAATTGGTTAGCCAGGCTGGTTGCTGAATCTACAAGGGTAATGAGCTTGCTCAATACAGCCATGAGATGACACCATGTGATAACTTCTGGTCACTTACCTAAAAATAACATTGTAAAGATATTTAGCGTAGAATAAATGTATTTATATCATCAGAAGCAGTTAGTTCAAGTTCAGTCAAACAACCCCTTTTCTCTTGAAAGAGGCCAAACGTTATGAAGGTAACAGGCAGTTTTTCTAACAACTATTTATAGTGGAAGATAGTATAGACTTTGAAGGTAGTCCTAGACAACTCTCAGATCATCAATCTGGAAATGGCAGCTTAACTAGCTAGTTGTAGTTGTTAGTTAACCAACAGTAATTTTTCAGCAGTTTAGTGCTATGCAGATGACCATAAATGTGTTAAAGCCTGCACACCAATGTGGCTAAATTTTCTAAAATCAAGGCTCAACAGTGTTAGTGCTGAAGTGCTTATCAATGTCACAGCACCCAACTAATGAAACCCTATTTTTAGACCTTACATATGCCCAACAATAGCCGAGTCATTTTTTAATACAAAAAAGGTGGCACTATTTTGAAATAGCACAGCAGTGGAAAACTGATATAATGATTTGATTGGTCATTGCAATCTTTCCTGCGATCTTGCCACACTCTTTATTCACTGGAAATATATCATGGCAAAATTCCACTGCCACATTATTTAGCAACGGTAAAAAAAGTATGAATATAGTAGCTTAGAGTGGGATAATTTGTTTGACAAAAATATTACACAAGATTATTAACAGCAGAAATGATTCTTTTTTCTTTAGCTATAGTATTGACATATGATAGCAAAGAAATTGTGGTATTACAATTAATGACCCTCTCCAGCTAGAAATTTCACTGACTTCACCTCATGATATTTTCTCACAATACTCATGCTATTTATCCTGAATACCATAGTTGTTTATACTATATCTCCAAACCTTACAAGTGTGTGTCAGTAACGATGACGACGGTGACGAACCACAGTATGTGCATTCATGAATAATTCTTAAGATTAAACAATATGTTTAGGCATCGTAATTGTTTGAATGGGTAAAGTGTCGTCATATTCAGTAGAAATTGTAACTATAAAGCGAAGGCGGTGTAGGTTCAAAAAGGAAGGAAAGAGAAGGCAAATAGGCAACTAAAAATCAGATGAATCGACGAGTAAAGGTGGCGGTAAGTTTCAAAAAAGAAGGCGAAAGTAATGAAAAAGAGTACTAAAAAGAAAGCGAGAGTTTTGCAAAGCTTAGTCCACAATACTGATAGAAGGACTCCGAAACAGGAGAGGTAGACAAAGGAGAAGGGGCTCCATAACTCAACAAGAAAGAGCTGAAGAAAGGAAGGCAGAGGATACGAAAAGCTGAGATAGTTCAGAACTAAGAGAGCAGGAGAGGGAAACTTACGTAACCTGAACCAATGATAACAATGAGTAAAATAACTTATACTACTGCATTCTTCTTTGCAATACGTCAAGCACTACTGTGTGGTGGGGTACTTGCTAGTAATTTATATTTCTGTGTGTGTAAGTGAGTGTGTAGTGCACATATTGCTATATTACCTCACTATTATTTATTCACATAGTCCATGAAACTTCACAAATTCTTTTGCTTTCTCCCATTTTGTCACTTGCACTCACTCCATTGTTGGCCGACACTTTAACCTTGTACTTAATAAAGGGTTGTAGTCCAGACAAAATGTACTCTGTCTTTACCAATGGATAAGCATTCAATTTTGTAAAAGTTTCACTATCAGAATTGATGTAAATATTATAGTAGAGGTCTTGTCTTCCAGTGATTACTGGATGCCACCATTCCAAAACTACTTTACCAAGCCTCGAAGAAACTTCTTTTAATCGTAAATTACGATATTTAGAAGGAGGTCCTACAAAAAACATATTTTTTTTACTTGAATAGATTATGAAACAGGTAATAAAGTACACATCCTTGCATTTGATATATATATTTATGTATGTATGGTATTATATATGGAAGCATGAATGTATATGCTGACTACATGTTATGTGCACCTCATTGTATATATGTATGTAAAAATGCATACTAGTACATGCGAAGTGAGCATCCTCCAAGTCATTTCTGTAGTATCCTTGTAGACAGCCGCACTCATTGCTACCTTCAGACACACTCATGCTATTAGCAGGACACTGTACACACACTGTACTCCAATCAAATGCCACTGCTCCATTGACCTGGAGAGCAATCTGTATGCACAAGAAACTTTAAAGTAAGCTACAACAATGAATGTTGCAAATTCACAAAAATTTTGCTACCCATTAAGGAGATTACGTCTTGTACATAAAATCAAACAGGCATGACATAAAAACTCAAAAAAAAATATTTTGTCAAATCACCAAACTTAAATTGGTCAATTCAATATTTTGTACTATTTTAAGTTCCCTTGAAGCTTGAATATAGCTGTTGCCGAAGTAAAAAATGGTTTCACTTTTCCGTTGACTCATTACAGCTTCATTATCATTCTCAATTCAAACAGTTCATTTTTAAACTACATTTATATTTTATCCTGCTCATATTATGTCAACCAGAGTTAAGAATGTTGACTATTGTAATTATTGTTTATAGTTGATGTCATAAAGTAAGAGCAAATACTCAAAATATAATTAGTTATATCACACACACAATAGGCTATCTATTGATATTAACAGAATAATAAAATACAGTTATACTTACTATTAATCATAAGAGTTCGTCTATCAGAGTTCTTATCCACATCACTGATTACGCATGTGAAACGGCCATGAAAATATGATGTATTGTTACTTGACAATGTGTGGCGATATTCAGCTGAAGACTCATTCACCAATGCTTGAGCCATGTCATATATAGTATTACTTTTCTCAATAACTTTTCCATCTCTAAACCACTGAATTAAATCTACAGGTCTTCCACTTGAAGTACATGTAAGTATCTTCAACTGTCTGGAGTAATACAGATCATGAATACCAATGTCCATAAAATCTGAAGAAAAATTATATAATAATGTGTATTTATTATATATATTTATTCCACCCTAGATTTCTTCACAATGATAACTTTAGGTACATGACCGTGAAATAACTCAAGACATTTCACGCTGTTATTTCACGCTGTACTGTGCAAGCTCATTACCCTTGTAGTTATAGCAACCCAGGCCAAACTTTTCAATTTTCTCTGGGTTTTTACAGCTACCTTCCTCCAGTGTACCCTGCTCTACAGGGTTAGAGCAGCTGCTAAAATGTAGGCTGGGGGTTACTGTTATTTGCACATGCACACTGCACTATTTATTGGATTCCGAGAATATCACTCATCTGATTGGCCTTTAAATTCATGCCTGCGACACTCGCGTAAATTCTTCGGTGATATTCTCCTAAATCAAATAATATATGTACAGTTCTTTAATATATATAGTACTTATTACATGAGTCAGAGTGTGATATGGCGAAATATTTCAAATGAAATATCTAGTCATGTACTCTGACAAGTGTAATAAGTGGTTTATTCCACACTAGATATCTTTACTACTGTAATTAGTACTAGGGGAAGGGTAACTCATAGGTAAAGTTGGTTATAGGGGCTACAAGTTTCTTGTGCAAAAAACACTGTATAACCTGGGAGGATGTAATAACCCAACATGATAACTATGAACACTGACGATATGGGAAAATATAGCTGTAAGCCACATCATGTTTACTGTAATGCATTTCTTATGTGGTAACCAGTATTAGGCCATAATCAGTACATAATAAAATTATTATATAAATATATGCTTGTTAATATAATAGTACACTTGTCTGTCAGTGACGGTGTGTGTATTCATGAGTAGCTAGTTCATTTGCTGCGTGCGATGATAAAATGTTATGGACCATTCGATCCATACCATATGAATATTGTGATGCATACACTTTACCTCACTACTATGTTATTCATACTCCATTTCATTCTTCTAATCCTATCCATACATTGAGCTATATGTTCCCAGTTCTTGCCTATTTCATTTACATAATGAGTATAAGAGAGGTCATTAAAATAGAAGCAAATGAGAAAAGGCTGATTCATATAACTACTTTCATATAGAAGTAAATGAAAATACACAGAGTGGACAGAGATACTGGGGAGCAGGAGAGGTAGGCAGAGGAGGAGATGGGAATTCATGAGTTGAAAACAGGATTAAGAGAAACAGTGACAACTCAGGAAGAAAGAGAGCAGGAGAGGGAAACTATGGATAAAATACCTTATACTACTGCTAATTTGCAGAAGTTAGTACGTCAGGTAACACTGTGTGGCAGAGTACTTGCTAGTACAATTAATATCTTATTGTAACAATAATTTCGCCATTATCTACCACAAGTATTTGATTCAGATTTATTCACTCTTATCACCAAACATAGCCATTAATTTAGCTAATTCATTACTTACTGCTGCCAAGAAAAATGTAAAAAAAATTATTTTTTGTGCTACATCCAATATTTTACATGTAAATACTCCCTCAGATTCATGCTGTATATTTTGATACCATTTGGAGAGAAACAGTACCACAGAACTTGACTACCTCCATTGTGTAAATGTGTTCCTGTAATACCAGTGATTTTGTTTATTTTCAACTGATGATTGATTAGGTAATATCCACTGTCCATGTTCTGTGAATAAATCAGGAAGTGTGCTACAGTTTGCATAATTTGATAAACAAGAGTCCTAATTCATAAGATCCAACAGAACTTAAGTAAATAATAGAATTGTTAGACAGGAATGATCCATTTAAGTAAAATCCTACATCTAAACAATGAGCTATGAAATAATAAGTATCGAGTAGCAATCTAAACTTATACCTTTGCTTAATTCTGTAGTGATTGAAAGACTCCTAGCTTGATATATATGTTCAGAAATTACTATCACAATGAACCAGTAGTTTGTTCCAGGAATCAGATTTATAGCTTTGAATTCATGTTGATTGACATCCACATAATACGAATGCAACGAATAAAATGAATGTGTAATTATTTGGTATTCACTTATATTAGAATTCCTATCCACACATGGTATAGAGTCCCACGCTATTTTGATGCTGGTAGAATCAACTGAAACCACTTGGACCAGAGGACCCCTTGATGGAGCTAAATATGATAAAAATTACTGATAACACCCAAAAATAGAATGTAATTGTTATAACTCACGAGCAGTTGAAGTAGCTGTTCTGAATGTGGCAGGTGCACTCTGTCCTGCAGTATTTACAGCTATCAGTGAGACATATATGTCACTGTCTTCTTCCAGTTCTATAATAAAATAGTCTTTACTAGTATTCTCAATTGTCATATTACCACTGCCAGAGTGGTTGTTACAATTTTTTATTTCATAAGAATAACTGAGGGAAAAGTAATCGATTATTTCACTGTCAGACACATTCCAACTTAGATAAACAGATGTTGAATTGGAGCTCACATCTTTTATCACTGGCGAAGATGGAGGACCAACTGAGAAAAAAACATTGTCTATATTAGAGAATTAATAATAAATACTATACCTGTTATAATCTGAATTGTGTTAGACATTGTTTCAATACTTGGAATGAGCGAAGGACCCGTAACTACCGTGGAACAGTTGTAAATTCCTGCATGTTGGTCTCCCACATTATGCAGGGAAAATATACCAACATATTTTCCAAATGATGTCATTGACGCTTGCTTCTTAATTGTACCATATGGTCCATACAACTCCATTGTAACATAAAATGTAATTGATGTCAACAATGATAAAGTAGATATGCATGTGAGCTGTGGATTTGTCCCGACAAATATTATTTCTGGAAATGCATTAAGCTGTACTGAAGTTGAAGATGGTGCTATAATTAGAAATTTCAAGAATGTAATCATGATATTGCACATTAAAATATGATAAACTAGTATCTGAAGTTAAATATACACTGTGAAACTATTCAAAATGTCATGAAAATACAGCTTAAATTCTTCTTCAGCTTCATTAAAGAATAAATATACACATGTGTATATGGAAACTCAGAGTACATACCTTCCTAATATTCTGAACCTCTAGTCAGAATTATTCAGACTTGCATTACTTACACAACAGTTACATATAGAGAAAGAAGAACAATTAGATATTTTGGACATTGCCAAAATGTTCTCCATTACCTAGAACAAATGTCTTTGCTTGAGGGCACACTCCCAAAAGAATAGCTAAGTACATGTCATGTTGTTCCCTTCCAATTAAAACTTAATGCTACACCTATAATATATTCAGTAGAAACTGTTCTCTATAAAAATGTAAACTAATTTTTCTCGTTTACCTTTCAACACAATTTCATGAGCTGCACTTCTCCCATGCAAAGGTTTACCCAAAAATGTAGAAGTTGCTTTGACATTACAAGAATAATTTCCAACATCATTAAGTGACAGAGATGGAAGAATAAGAATTTGAGATTTTGAGCTCAATAGGACTCCATTATGATACCAATGAAAGATTGACGAGTATCTGAAGTTAATCTCTGAAGTCGAATGAGAGCAGAACAGGACATATAAATTTCCAAAATCTTGTTGACTTTGCGAAGATATCAGTACTTCTATTTTAGGGGCATCTATATAAATTATATGATGTGCACTATGCCTACTATCCATACATATTACCTAACTAAAATGTAATCTCATCCACTTACAACATGTCTGATCCGTATTAGTAATTGAACTGATTTAAGGTGAATATAGTGACATCTTGTGTATATTATTTACTAAAAAATTTTTAATTACTATACCCTCAAATAGGCCTTGCACATTTTGTCTGCCACCAAGTGAAATAGTACACACATGTGTTCAAGTATACAAACAACACCCACACAAAATGATTGAGAACTTTTACCTAATTATGCTAAATAGACAGACTGACAGATAGACGTGTGCTGAGGTTAAAGCAATTAGATTATTGACTGTAAGAGTAATATACATAGTGTGTGTGATTTCTATATTAGAGAATAAACCAACCTGAAATATATACACTGGTAACTTCATATGTGACATTGCTGTTGTACACATATGGGTTATCTGAGAACACATACACTGCACATGAGTAAGTCCCAGAATCCGATAATTGCAAGAGCCTTAAAGTGAACGTAACTTCGTGAAGACCCCTTCCAAAAGTTCTAACTTGCTTTGTCTGAGCTCTCTGAGTTGAATTAGGTGGAGGAGTTAGAGTAACGTTGAGATATTGGTCCATATCGGAAGTGTCTTGTAGTTGTACATAGAAGAGCACAGTGTGTGAAGAAGTAGCGTAAACTGGTGGTACTAGAGGAAGTACCACAACTGACAGAGGTGGTCGCACTGCACAATATCAACCATATTTATGTTTATAAGTATATTTTCAACAATTCTGAACATATATAATTATATACATATTATAATATAATACATAACATATCAGACAGTGCGGTAGCACTCTCTATTTAGGGTCGACCACACCTTTCCCATAGGGATAATACAAAATTCACTTCACATTAAATCTGGTTTCAGTCAACAATAATTCTAAAATGCAGTGATTAACTGTCATAGCACGTTTTTCCAATGCAGGTCCATGCCCCTGTGGTTTGCTTCCTTACGCAACTTTAACGTCGTACGGTTGTTTCACGAAGAAGCATCCTAGCTTTCCGAGTTTGATGCCATTTTCTGCAGCTCATGTGTGGCTGAATGATTGCCATGCCTTCTTTCATTAACATTGACATGTTCATCGGTAGTGCAGGAAGAAAAATGAATAGTGTAAATCTCTACGTCTTCTTTGTGGCACCCGTTGGAGAAACAGTACATGCTGGATTTAGATCGTTTCAGAAGTAAACCTTTTTAGAAGCTTTCATGGATAAAGCACCAATTGATTGTCTTGGACAAGCTATGCCATAGAAGCTTCATCTATTCCCTGTTGGCTATTGGTTCTTTCACGCAGTTTGTAAAAAAAAAAGTGGTAAGTTAGTTGTAAAAAGAATATTTGAAAAAAAATTTTACATTTGCTCTAAAAGTATCAAAAACAAGGAATATTAAAGCCAAAATGTCAGTTCGAATGATGAGCATTACAAAACTTGCCCAATTTGAGAATGGTGATTCTACAACCCTAATTCATTGCCTTGAATAAATAAATTAAAAAAATATTATAAACAAAAATTTAAAAATAAAAGAAATAACATTAAAAATGCAAAACATATACAGGATATCTCGAAAAAGTTATGGATCAACAAAGACATAAGTGAAACTAAATTCCATGTTTTTTGACAACTTTCAGAACTCTTGAAGTTGACAAATGGCAAAAAGCTTAAATTGGCGTGAAATGGGTCATATTGCCTATATATGTGTAAAAGTGAATTATTCATGTTTCCATAATCGTATTTCACGTTTGGCATGCTGCAATTCACAGCATGGCTATTAGGGTGCTCTTAGAGTGGCCTTAAAGCTTTGACGTAATAAACCTTAATGCTAATGAGCAATACCAGTTCATTTAGATTTCAGTGCTTGCCTGATATTTGGTAGTAGCAACTCTATTCTTCATAAAAAAAACATAAATTAAAAGTTACTACATCTACATTATAATCAAACTTAGCCTTTATTTGCTTAACATTGAAGCGATTAGCCTGGAACTATATACAAACTTTCTCTTAAAATTATACGTCTACCTTCTCTTTTGTTCAAGAATTGATCTTGCATTATTCTTATATCTTTATCCATTATAATCACTACCAAAATATAAAATTATATGCTATCAAGATAAACCCTCATCTGTATCTGTATATAAAAATAAACCAGAAAAACAATTTCAAATAATATGCCTGCTTTGTTTATCTATCGAAACAAATTATACTGTGACTAAATTAAACCCTACGCCATATTATAAAGCTAATATAAAAAATACACAATTTCTGCTATACTCTATCTGGGAGTGTAACAGCGCCATCACCACCATATTGTTTGCTTACATTGTACTCTCAATGCCTTGGTGCCTACTCCAGCTCCCTCAACAGCACAGCTGTAGAGTCCTGCATGTGAACTTTTAGCTGAAGATAATGTGTAAAGTCGAGTGGTGCTTCTGCTATCATCAACAGTTACTCCAGTTGTCTCCAAAACGGTTTGATTATTGGTAATTTGAATACAAAATTCCATTTTTTCACAATTTTTGGAGAATTGATGGAGCAGTTGAAAGTAATAGATTCACCAGCAGCTACTGTGTTTAAGGTAGAGCTTAAAATAGTAGGTATATCTAAACCTGCACAAAACAAAATGATATTCTGGGTCAATGTCATGAAAATAAATACAACATTAGTAGGACATTAAAAACGTGTCATTGAACTCCTAATTCTTAGCTAACATCAGCTATACAACGAACATCTATCTGTGACACAATTATATGAAGATCTAAAGGTGTCATGTTCATTTTATAGCTTCATAATAGTTACATAAACTAATAGTATAGTACTCAAGAATGCTTTCAAGTTGACTTCAATATAATGTTGTGTTATCTACTAGCACTCAAATACACTAATAGTTACAGTGACAAGCTAGCCTACCAGCTGTGATTGCTTTTACTTCTTACCTTTCTTTTGGGGAGCCTACCCAATTAGGTCAGAGCAGCTTCTAAAATATCACCTGGGGTGAGAAAAGCCCCCAATAAGCTAACACTCAAAGTTTTGCAGCCAACTTTACAGGGTGAGTTGGTAGCACTGTCTATTTAGAGTTGCCCACCCATTTTCCATGGAGATAATACAAAATTCACTTCACGTATTATATCTGGTTTCTGTCAACAATAATCGGCGAGCGAACGTAGCGAGCGAGACACTTACGGGGGTAACACAATTGAAAATCGGGGATGTTTGTTTATTGGCGAGCGAGCGAAGCGAGCGAGACAGTATTAGGGGTGGATAATGCAAAAAATCGGGTATATGTTATATGTATATATGTGTGTAAGGATGGTACATATGCCCTTAAAATGAGCGCGCGGGCAACTTTTTCTTCAAAAAACAAGTCTTTTTAGGCTTGACCCCAGTTTATTCTGAAAGTACAGCATTAAGCAAGCCCACTTAAGCGCATAAGTGTGAAAAAAATCGTGCGAAAATGCTTGCTTTTCAAGAAACATAAAGTTGATTCGACCGGTTACTATGGCATTGACGACCCATTTCCAGACCTAATTTCAAAACTTCGCCGTTTTAGGGGGTATACGGAGTGCCGGTTGTTGGTTGTCAAGAACCATTGGTAGTCAGAATGCCGTAGTATTAATACTAAGGAACCTACTACTACTCGAGGGAAGCTGAGGTAAGTACGTAATTCCATATTTGTTAGCTAAATATGCAATAATAACTCTGGCCTTCTTTTTGTAGCTAAGAGCTTGTTGTCAACAGTGTAAATTAAAATAGTCAGAATGACTCAAATTTGGTACTACAAAAGTTACCACTGCTCAAGAAAATGAGGTAAGAAAGTAATTTTTGTATTTGTGTGCTAAAATTTATTGTCTTTTTTTTTTGTAGGTGAGAGCTAGTTGTCAAGAATTCAAGGTAATTCAGCGGTAATGGTCAAAGTAACTTCAATTTGATACTACAGAAGTTATCAATACTCAAGAATGAGGTAAGTAGTAATTCCATATTTGTTGGCATAATAACACTGGTTTATTTTTTATCGTAGCTGAGAGCTTGTTCAAGAGTTACTGGTGATTGAGATTATTGGCGAGCGAGCGTAGCGAGCGAGACACTTACAGGGGTAACACAATCGAAAATCAGGGATGTTTGTTTATTTATTGGCGAGCGAGCGAAGCGAGCGAGACAGTATTAGGGGTGGATAATGCAAAATCGGGTATATGTTATATATATGTATGTATGGGATGGTACGTATGCTCTTTAAACGCGCGCGCGGGGAACGTTTTTCTCCTAAAAACACGGCTATTTAGGCTTCACTCCAGTTTATTCTGAAACTACAGCATTAAGCAAACCTTACTTTATACTTAAG
>WLWI01003772.1_pt1 | contig 12965 bp, 9 predicted proteins | sample 6701501 | NCBI WGS metagenome assembly WLWI01 (sample SAMN12718690, study PRJNA515312) | sponge metagenome | isolation source: marine sponge | host: Mycale hentscheli | place: New Zealand: South Island, Marlborough, Capsize Point | collected 2014-11-01
AGTAGGCCTTTCTGGAGGTGTATGGATTGGCAAAGGCAAACACTACAAAAACGAAGAGGCTGCTGAAGAACAGGGAAAGCTGTAAACACAAATAATACATGCTTAAGATTCTCCTGCTTATGTAACTTAGTGTGCCCTTTAGGCTACTATTAGTGTAGAATATTTGCTGGGTTCATTTGAAATAGCCTGCTTCATTTGAAATCGCCTCAGGAAAGTGAACCTATATGTGGCCCTATGAGACCAAAGCAGCTCTGTGGTTCAGTATGCTACATGAAAGAGGAGTGGCATTTGGTTTCATTTAGCAATAACTAATACCTGGCTTTGATATATACGTGTGATATATTGGTAGTGCACGTGATTTTTATTGCTGTTAGCCTTGCAATAATGGCTAGCCTTGTAGAAAGGCCTAAATGTAACTATACCTAACTAGCTACCTACAAGTATCCTACGAGGGGTGCAAAAAGGTGAATACACTTTAACATTAGTGTGCTCCAGAAAACTATGAAGTGAGAACTAATAAAGACTTGTTTGTTATGGTGTAGTTGAACAGAGACACCTCTGTCTTTTCTATTTGTAGCTCATAATAAGCTTTCTCTTCCTGCTCATAGAGAAATAAATTGTTTGTATTAAGGTTGTGGAACATTATAAATATATCCAATTAGTACTTATAATTATTCATAATATGAACTTGTCATCTATCATATAGCTATCTAGTGTTCTTTCAATAGCACTTATTGTGCTATTAATCCAGATCATATCATTTCTTCCATGAATTCAATTTGGACAGTTTAAAGTAGCAGCAGAACAAGATATTTTAACCTACCTTTAAAAACTCAAGTTCAGCAAACTTTAATCAGTTAAATGAAAGCCAAACATGCATGTATATACATACACACACAACAAAACAAAAAAAATTATTAGCTACAAAATCTAAACCAGTTTTGAATTGGAGCGAAGTTTTCAACATCATCTCTCACATTTGAGCACATGTCTCTTAATTATTCCCTATTGTAATAAAATGAATTTATACACATGATATTGTTTATTTCAGATAACATGGAGGAAATTGAGCTAATGATTGTAACCTTTTCAATCCCTATCGATTCCCTTTCTAACTGAAAAAAATCTTAGATCGCAGACATGTCTCACCTGGATATAAGATGGATTTACATAGTGAAGAAAGAGAACAGAAACTGTAAATAAAAGGCGTCTGTATAGATCAAAGCTGCTCCACCATCTGCAAGATGGCCGAATGTCTTTGTTGAGAACATCTGTTATATTCTGAGTCAACTACAAAAGAAAGAAAAGCTAAAAATAATCAATATGGAATTTAATGCACAATTTTCTACAAGCTTTTCTATCGGCTAAAAACATGAACACCTCATTCTAATCTTACATTAGAAAAGTTATCCTTACAAGGTATCGTTTGAAACTGATAAACAATATGAAGAGTGGGAAGACGAGGACCAAGACCCCAATTGCTATAGCTACAACTCCAAATGCTAGATAGTGGGGGTCATCTTTAGAGAAACACTTGAAGCTGCCATCAAAGTGGTAGACCTGGGATAGAGAAACCAAGTTTCACATGAACGTAAGCCCCTTGGTTGTCAGATATTTCTTACATACTCCTGAGGATCACTTCCATACACTTTCTGACACAGCAAAATGCCATAACATGAATCTGCTGCTAGTTTGTATATTATGAATGAAATGAACCAGATACCATCAAAGGAATTCCTGTTGCTCAAGCGCTTTAAAAATCTGGCACTGTGATAGACATTAAAGCAATCATCTTTAATATTATTGTTTCCATTCTCGAACAGACCTTATGACATATACAACAATGGTCAAGATAGTCAGCAGTGCTATGAAGAACCCACGAGAGACAACTGCAAGTGCACTCAAACCAGGAAAGATGCAAAATGGTATGTAGGCAAAATATCCAGTCTTTGACAGATGATTGTCCTATATTTTAAAAATAGTATATATATATATAATGATATACTGTATATATAAAGTATTATATTTACTTCGTATATAAAAAGTAAATATAATATATAAAGTAAATAAAATATAATTATATACAGTCTATGTGATACATACAGTATATATACATACACACACTATATATATATATATAATGCTTACCCATACAATGCCATTTGGTGTGTTGTCATAAACATATCCTATTATCTATTAAAGAAAAACAAAAGATTGCAATGGACGATGGAGGAATTATGGAGTAGTTGCTTACTTGAATGTAGAAGAAAAATCCTTTAAATATGCTGGATATTCCAATATTGTAGACCAGTACCATTATGCAGAAGAGAATCCATGTAATAACTGAAAGAAAGAGACATTCAACATAAAATGTTCTTCAACCGCATTTTACAATGGTCATCATCAGTATGTGGCAACACAATTCATGTTTAAACTAATGGTTTTGTTTTAAAAACAACATTTTGAGGTTTATTACCAAACAGGATATGGAAGAGGGTGTGCCACCAGAGGCAAGTCACGCACAATGATAGAGTAGTATCCACACTGGTGCCACTCCTACACACTCCACACAAAAATCCTGTGCACAAAAAGTCAATAACAGCAGATAAATGAATAAAGCTGAAGGTAGTAAAATCAAACTATCATCCTGTACATTCAGTACTCTCACAGCTAAACCTGCAGCTATTGAAAACTACAATTCAAATAGAATGAGTTACATGATATAACAGTGAGAATAACAACAACAAAAACAAACCATACATAAAACCTATTTGGAGAAATGCATGCAGAAAAGTTTGCAGCCCAAACTTATGGTGCACCTGTTATTCCATGGGATTGATCAATAATATTTCTTAAAGGAAGAAGGACGGGGGAAAGGGTAGGAAGGAAGGTGAGACAGGAGTGACCTTAAGTATGATACTGGTTTGAGGGCATAAACGTGAGCTGCTGGAGTTCAACAAGGTTAGTATATTTTTCCTTAAATCAATATAAATATTATGTCGGAGAAATGAAAATCTCTGATACTTTAGAATTGATACAAACACAATTTCAAACATTTTTACATGGTTTTCAAAATGTGTTATTATTTATTATTGTTTTTCTTAACTGCGGGTGATACTATATCACATACCAGATCTGTTACTTTGGCACTGGTTGTCTGGTTGGTCATGCTGAAACAGACATCCTGAGATACTGCCCAGTTGAGTGCACTTCTGGTAACTGAGTGGCATCTGAGCAGACATTATCCTCTCATCTCTGACTCCCACATAATGTAGAGGCTGTGTTAGTATTACATGTACTCTTTCACCAAATAGAACACTATAGGACAGTGTTGAATCTAACCTTCTTATAAAAATACTTATTACTGCTGTCAGCCCTCAAGATTGCTGTATTGTTTCTATTTAGAACACACTTGTTCTTAACTAGAGAGTAGCCGGCATTGCAGCAAGTGATGTTTAAAACAATTTCTGTTACATTAATCTAAAACAGAATGACATCCAAAAACCCACACGTGACATTATGTTTGTTAGTTCATTTCCTATCTTACCACATCGTTGGTAAGACCCTGTATCACTGTGAACCTCAACTTTCTTGAAAAATAGTTGCTGCAATTTTGAGCAAACTCTTCTTTGGTGATATTGTAATGATTCAAGTTTCGCACTTTGTATTGTATGTGATCTCCATCTTCTGGTAGTGCAAACAAACCCTTTGAAGTTGAATATATATATATATATATATATATATATAATAATGAAATATATTTTATTTCCCACATTTATGTAATTCAAATTCATTTTGCTGGTCGGGATATTAATTGATCTACAAAAACTTTTACATAGTGATCTATGCTCTTATGATTGGACATGCAATAATTGAAGAACTCATTAACCAATTCCCATGCACACAACACTCACTGGTATAAAATTAGAAGTCCAAAAGCAAGGTCTGTAGTTTCCCAGCTGGTCGACACATCTGATACTCAGGTGCAGTATTTGACCAGGTGCTCCCTTGATAATCTTATGCTAAAGTAGTAGACAAACAAAACAATTATAGTAATATATTATTGTTCTAAGAAGAGTATCACAGTAGCTAGTGAAAAATCTCTTAGTGGTAGTTGTCCACTACAACTTGGCTGTAATAGCCAAAGCAAATTTGTCTTTCGAAGCAAATGACACCACATGCTAGCTAGCTAGCTGTCAATAGAGTGGATGCATGCATTATCTACGTTTTCTCTCCTCCTCTTATTAATAGACTTATATTTTAGAAGGGAAAAGTTATTTGTTCAAGCAAATTGCATGATGCAGGCTGTCCATGCTTTTAACGAAGCTTAATCTGTCCCAAGAGCATCCATCCATAGTAACTTATCCCACTCAGCATACCACAGTATATTTAACTTCAACAGACTTACCGGTGTTTCCAGCACAAATGGCTCTGTGGCAATATCCTTATTGGTGAATATCCTCGGATGCAAATTGACAATTGTATTATTTCTGAAACAATATCATAGTTGCATAAAAATGTCATATCTAATTAGCCCAGGGAATCTCTGCTCAAAGCATTGCATCAAATTACATGTACAATGATTTCTAGGGTAGATTTTGTAACATAATATGAGGTTTTACACTACAATTAACAATGATATTCGCTCCCTATACTAACAATAATAATAACAACAATAATAATAATGAAGATAATAACAATAATAATAATAAAATAATAATAATAATAATAATAATAATAATAATAATAATAATAATAATAATGCTCTCCTTTGACTGTTTTACCTGAAGAAGTAAGGGTCCTCATTGAATTTGATGGCAATGATCTTACCAGCACGGACTTGCTCTTCAGCATTCAGAGTGTAAGAGCATGTGTTTACCTCTGTCGCAAAAATAGCCGCTCCATCTTGTCCAGCTACATTCTCAATGAAAGACACTCTTCCCTATAATAAGTAAACAGCAATTTTGCAGCATTGTATAAAGTATATTTTAGCTACCAGCTATTCAAAACAACTGTAATTACTTCTAAGTTTACCGAAACTCTGTCATGTCTGACAAAACATCTTTGATATATCAACTGGTAATCGGTGAGGTCAGCTGTGAGTGGAGAATGTGACACAAATACTCCTCCTCCGTGTACTGTAGCAGAGTTTCCTAGAAATGTGATGTTTATATGCCCTTCTAACTCCATCTGTACAGAGAAATCATGCAAGAATCCTAAAGTAACTAAAACTGCTGACCTTAAAAAAAACAAGAAAACATACTAAACTCTACAAAAGACTACATAATGGCTTTCAACATTTTACGACTAAACAATTGTAATGACCATCAAATTAAAGTACTCCTTACGCAATTAAATTTTGGATTAACAATAATTACATATTTTTCATTGCACAAGCCAACTTACAATGGCTCTCTGCTTCAAGCTTATAGCTCCTCCATACTGAGCTTGGTTGCTATGAAAGAGAATGTGGTCTTGACAGATGACCAGTGCACTGGTGATATACCAAGCAGAATTTGAATTTCGCAGAAAAAAATTTTGACCTCTGAATTTTATGGCGTAATGCTGACTGTGAATCCCACCACCGTGAAGTGCCTGATTATTTGAAAATATGCTGGAAAAAAATAGAGGATATTTCTTTTATTGATTGCCTCTTAATGAATAGAAAGGAAACAAACCTAGGGAATTGGACATACCTGTTTGATATTAGAGCCTTGCTAGTTGATTGGTCCATTCTAGAGAAGTACACCAAATTTACAGCACCTCCAACTTTTGGCGAAGTGTTACCTTCAAAGACCGTACTCTCTATTACAATCCTGTTACTGATAAAATCAGTGATGTCACTCCCTACGTTATCCTGTTAGTACAATACATGCAGAATAATTGAGAAAATCAAATGTAAGATAACTTGGAATGGGCGGGGGGGAAGGAGGTGGACGCTTGCTTAATTTTACAGTTTAAATTACAATTTTCTTTAACACTTGAAATCATATATTCCCATATTTATTAACTCACTTCTATGAATGAAAATCCTCCCCCGCCAGCAGAGGCTGAATTATTGATTATTTTAGTGTCCCTCATCACTATAGTGTTGGAATAAGCAGCCTCAAAGGAAGTCCCACCAATGGCTCCCCCAAGTCCTGAAGGAGAGTGGTTGTTCACAAAAGTACTTTTTTCAAGTATCACTGAATTATTGGTGGAGCCAATGCCCTCAGGGCTCCTATAGAACAATACTGCTACTGCTCCACCAGCAAATTCTGCTATGTTATCACTGAAAATGCTGTCTGTAACATGCAGCCTGTGGTTACTGGAGTTTCTGAAAAAAGCAAGAATCCCACCTCCATGCCCTCTGGGCACGTACGAGCTAGGACGAAGAGTTGAATCCCTGCTATTAGCCTGGTGCACAGTTGCTCTGTTGCCTTTGAAACTGCAGCTCTTCACGGTTACATTTGATGGCACAGAACTATTGTGGTAGGCCACAGTCAATCCTCCAGCTACCCTGAAGCTGACACTCTCTAGAGCAAGATTGGTGATATATTCTGATGCTGCAGTGTTGTTAGTGAAATGAGTTTTCTCTATCAGTACATCGCTACAGTGGGACAATATGAGTCCACACTGCAGATTATTTCTGTGTACATAATAGAAAGAGATAAGAATGTTTTAGCAAGTGGTAAATTAATTTAAAAGAAGTAGCCAATAATGAAAACAAAATTACACATTTAGAAATTGAAAGAAATATATTTTGCAGGATATTACTCTGGAATCAGGTTAGTACTGTTTGTTATTGCTACTAGGAGTAGCTATTTAAGGCAGTGTGTGACGTGTCCATTCTAAGGCAATGTGTGAACAAGTCTATTCAAGTTTACTACACTATATTCCTAATTAAGACATTCTGACGCTGTAATGACATCATAATAAATAATGTTGTGCTGTTCCTGGACTTACTTGAAAATGCTACCAGTAATGGTCACACTTCGTGTCTGTGTGAGCCTCACAGCTGCTCCTCTGGGCCCACACCCGGTCCACACGATTCCATTGATACTCACATACTGAGAGTACTTTAAGTCCAAGTTATAAATAGTAGTCTCCGTATCGCCACACCTAAATACGACTTCACCACTTTTATCCTGTTGTTTGGCTAAAATCAGCCCTGTAGTGTGCTCCGCAGTGATGCCGCGCTCTAAACCGTACGTCCCAGGCGAAATTAGAACGATAAGATTCCGGACTCGTCTTGCGACGCTCCTGTTGTAGGGTCCACGTACAGTAGAGGCTACTGCGTGGGCTAGAGATTTGCAAGAACTCACGTTCTCTGCTGAGAGAAGTTGTTGATTGACCAGGCAGTCGGGTGTGTCGGAAGAAGAGCTGTTATTCAAGTACCTTACTGTATAGTTTTCGATATTCTGGTCTGGAAAATTGAGAGGTATTAGAGATTCTATACCAACATTTTCGTCTTTATCAAGTTCTTGTAATTGACTAAGTTTAAATTGAATTAAAACCGTCAAAATCAAGGATAACAACTTCATCATGAACAATCCTGAAAAGCAAGAATAAATAAGAGCTTCCTACGAGGTTGTGCTTTACTTGAACTATTAGGTATTGTTCAGGTCTGCAAGGACTGAACACGGAAGTCACAGAGTCATGAACTGTATGAACTTTATCAATTATGCCATAACCATATTCATTACCAATTACAATTAATTTACTTCTATGCAATGTCATAACCACACAACCCATAGTATTCTATATCATCTATTCCGCTTATATGTCTTGTAAAATGTATGTAAATTGTTGATGAGTTTCAAACCCAAACGGAGTAGCTATAGCCTCTTTTGGATTACGTTGCAAGGCTGCAATTGCGCAAGTGACAGCGGCTGCGTTGCGTATTCATCCTGGCCTTAAAAGAAGTAACCAAGACCCCGCTCGGGAATTTACGCCTCCCGAACAGGTATAGCTAAGCTTTATTAATAGCCAGCGTGTCTAAATTCACGCGAAATTGGAAAAGTATCGGCTACCGTGCTTAGACGGAATGATGAAAGTCAACTTAAATGTCTACAAATTTGGCAAGCTTGATGGGTGGCATGGTAGCAATTAGTCAAGATAGTGCAGAAATTATGGGGTGAGTTGGGAGTCACTATATATATATTGTGTGTGTGTGTGTGTGTGACTTTGCCAGAGAATCCTTCTTTGTTTCCTACTTCTTAAAGAGAGTATAATTTTTTTTAATTTTTTTACACCCAAGAAAGATGCAGTAATCTTGTTGCTAATAAGACAGTGGTTTGATGCCACAAACAGTTTAAACAGTAAGACGCAATGAGCTCATTTGTATCTTACCAACTTTTTTACATGACGATTTTTTTCTTGCTAAAAATCTACATAACAATGATGAAGCAGTATATATAACTTATGTGAGCACATAGATGGTGATCGAAAGATTTTCACCCAAGATACCTTTGAAGTCATTGAACATTTATTCAATAACCAGGTGTCGGCAGTACAATATAACCACTACCACCCTTTGCTGCTGCTATCTGAGGTTGTGATTAAACTTATGACAAAAAAAAGTCACCAAGAAATTTGTTACAGAAAAAATAAATGAAAATGATATGAAATAATTTTTGGCTTGAATAGAAATTCTAATCCAACAACTCTTCCCTCAATTTAGAATAGGCTGGCAAATCACTAGCATCAACCTGAATAAAATAATTGGCCAATTAAAAATGATTTTTTAATTATAAAAATTGTTCTACTCACAGTTTCAGTGATGTCGGTTTTTCCTATGTTGTTTGAAGAAGTCATCAGAAGCTCTGACCTGAGAAATTCTTCTTGAAAGCTTACTTCTCCACTAAATGGGCGAATGTGTTGCTTGATCCAAAGCTTGCACGTTCCCCAGTAATCCTTCACTGTCTTGGGACACCATTTATTCCTTAAAACGATGATGACAACAATAACAGGCTAGCATAGATTTAAAGAAAGTCTTACCAGCAAAATGACCAGATTCTGATGATGTAATAAAATACTATGGTCAGAAATGGAGTAAGCAGAAGAAAACTTGCCAGTCCCCTTACACTGTGCAGGGTGTCTTTGGAAGTGTTCAGAAATAAACCAGTGATGATTACGAGGTCAAGCAGGACTACAGATTCCATGATGTTGGCCATCATAGTGTTGTAAGGCTTTGCACAAGCAAACACAAAGAAAACTGCTAGTCCAGAGTAGAATAAAGCCAGCTGTAATGGAAAAAAGTTGGGAATGTGATTAAAACCATATCAAATGAAGATCTAAAATGTTTTTTAAAGTTATAAGCTAGTAACTACCTGTGTGTAAGAAGGTGCTACATAATTGAAGAGAAGCACTATGACAAAGAACAGGAGCCTCCTCAACAAATCAAAACTTCCCCACCACCGACAGGATAATTTCAAGTTCTTATTGAGCACATCAGTAAGCTGAATTGAAATCTGCAAAATAATAAGAGTATATTTGTTTGTTTTTTAAATTACCACGAAGTAAACATGACGCACATTGCATTTCCTGAAGCTGACAAGGAGGATGAAAATTGGAAAAAGAAAGACTAAGAATCCCAAGAAGAGGGCCAGAATAGCAAAAGATAAATGTTCCAGATCAGAGGTGCTGAAGCATTCATTGCTGCCATCATAATAGAAGACCTAATCAACAATAATACATTAAGTAACTAAACGAAACATTTTGTGACCAGCTAAAATAGATTAATATGTTCACTAGCTTATGGAGAGCAAAAAATAACAACAGATACACAAATATTTTGCAAGGTTAGAAAGAAAAAAAGATTTAAAAAAGACTAAAAGGTCAGAATGTGAATTTTTGTCTTACAAATCTGTTGTTTCCAATAACTTTCTGACATCGCAATATAGTAAAGCTTGTGTCTGCTATGAACTTGTAGATTATGATTGAAAGAAACCATATACCATCCAATGAATTTTTGTTGCTGAGGTGGCGGAGAAATCTAGCACTGCATCAAAACAAAAAATACATAATTAAATGAAATTGCACTTATATTTCAAATAGTTTCTATCTCTGACATACCTGATGATATATATCACAATGATGATGATTCCTAGAGCTGGTAGGATCAGGCCGTATGATGCAGTGTAGAGAGCCTTAGCTCCAGGAAGCGGACAAAGTGGCAGGTATAAACTGGTTCCAAATAATCGGGAAATGTGGAAATCCTGAAACACAAGTGAAGTCAGTTCAAGTAAATATAGAAAACATTGAAGACATTGTTCCTATCAGAGAGTCTGCATAATGCGTCATGCTTCAGCATACAAAAGTGAGTGATCTGGCACAACAACTCTTTAAAAGAGGAGGGTTTTGTTAAATAATTTACAATCCCCTCCCCTCCCACTTCATTTAACAGGGTAATCAATAGAGAGCAGAGCATATATCACAAAACAGATAGTTATCCACAGGGTAAGCTGTTATAAATCCTATAGTTTCTCATCTAGTTATTGCTACTCTTCTTGAATTGTGTAGTCTGTGATTTTCATTAACCATGGAGCACACAAATGAAGCAATAAGTGAAGCTCAATTCTTTATTAAGTGGTGTATTCACCTAATGGCACACTAAAGAGAAGAAGCATCATCGCCTTTTAGCAGTTCCCTAGGATGGCTACCTGCTGACTGCTATAATGCTATGCATGTCCTCTGGAATAGCTACTGTTGAGTGCTATGATACTTTGCATTCAGTGTATACAGGAGTCCAGCTTTAAACTACCTGAAAGTCTTTGCTGGTGGTTGGCAATTTCATCATTTCCCTAGTAGTGTCTCACTTCACTTCTACTTGGTAGAGAAGTGAAGAGCAAGTATGCAGGCACGGGTGTTATGGGATTTAGAGGTTATAACAGCAACATACAACATAATTGGACAAAATTTTATACTGCAATTTTAGCATACTCTTTGGCTAAAGGTAAAGTATGTGCACAAAGGTTACTTACCCAAGATACATGTTCGCCATCAGTATATATGTAGACAAAACCAACCACCTATGAAAAAAACAAAAACAAAACAACACCACATTATTATTTCGTTAGGTATCCATTTTATTATTATGAGATATAATATAGATAAATATTTTAGATTTTTGAACACAACATATTATATAATAATATATCACTCACTTGAATGAAGAAAAGGCATCCTCGTAGTTCATTGGGGATTCGTACGTTGAAAATTAAAATTAGAGCACACATGCCGGCAAATAAGATAACTGTACAAGAGAGATGCTTTCATTCAATGCTATGCACGACTCATGGTTAGCTAAACACAGTTGAGACACTTACTGATAAGGATGACTAAAATTGTATCCCCGACATTGCAGTCTCTGCACTGCCTCAAAGTCAAGTCTACTCCTTTACCTTCTGGACACTTGCCACAAAGAAACCCTAGTATTGATATAGACTTAATTGAATATATTTATTAGCCATGACACTAGCATTACGTACCAGTCCGGTTTTCTTGGCACTGTTGGTAAGGATCATCATGCTTGACCAGGCATCCTGTAAGACTGCTTTGTTTTGTGTTGCAACGATGAAAAGGAATCGGTATGATCGCGTGAATGAAAGTGTTGTTTTCATACTCCGCATAAAATTGTGGCTGAAAAGATAATAAAGAAAATAATATATGTAGCTAAGAATGATTTAAAAGGCTTGCAAGTTAACTATTTTTAAGCTTTCAATGGGAGCATAAATTTTACTTTTTGAAGGCAACAATTATAGTTTCTCTATTTCTCTCTATTAAGTTTTCTACTCTAGTAGTTCTCATATACGCAATTTGAACATACGTATAGGTTCAATTTGCTATATTTGTACTTAATTGTTGATAATACTGCTGTACTCAGACATCTTTTAAACTTTTAACTTACCCTTATATATACATAGTGGTTTTTAGAATCAGCACGGATGATGGGGTTATCACGCTTCAACTCACAAGTACCTCCCACCATCTCGTATCCAGGGTAACAACATGTCACATTGATTATCACATTTGTTTGATTTACCTGTAACACGACAGTAATGCAAGTACAGTACAATGGGAGGAAAATAAAAAAACAACGACATCATAGGCTTTGAAACTCACCACACTACCCGAGAGAATTTGCACTATTGAGAAGATAATGTCTCGAGATATTTTAGGCTCTGACGAACAGTCTTCAGAGGGACCCAGTTTCTTTACTACATAGGGATGGGTCTCCCCACCTGCCCTCAGTGATAAGAAGGAATCAGAAGTAGTTTCCTGAAGTTTCAATCACCACAACAAATGTCATTGATCAATATCTACCTTTTGATTGATGGCTTACATTATTCCCGGCAGAATTGTCAAAGTAATTCCACACGGCTTCCTTCCAGTTTCCAGACTCATCCAACGCACTGATGTGAAATAACAGGATTTCTCCTGGTGCTCCAGAAATACTCTAGTGATACAAGTTCAAGTTTGAGATTAACAAACACCCAACTAGCCCCTTTTTTGGCATTAGATGTTACTCTGAGACTAATGGCTCTATGGTGTGTCAAAAGATGCCATGTTTGAGAAATTTGCTAATCTTAAGAAATGAAAATAAAAGCATGTTTTTAATGATACAATATTAGACATGGCAGCAGTTTCGCCTCACTTTGAAGCTCCGGACAAGCGTTACTCTAAATTAGCACACTTTGTAGCAATAAATATTGCTTAACCGATTACACGCGAATAAAAATTTTAAAAGAACACTTATGTTGTACATAAAAGTGGCGGATCCAGGCGTACGTATGTCATTTTGTACTTTGACCCTCCGTATTTTTGTGTTCGCTCTGCGTTCGACCCCATCCCAAATTTCACTAAACAGAATCCTCTGGTTTAGCGACCATTACCCGTATCACCTTAGAAATTGAATTGTTTACCGCTTTGAATTGTTTTGCGGGTGCAGTTAAAACTCAAAAACTTATGGGAGCTCCATTTCT
>WLWI01003773.1_pt1 | contig 12964 bp, 13 predicted proteins | sample 6701501 | NCBI WGS metagenome assembly WLWI01 (sample SAMN12718690, study PRJNA515312) | sponge metagenome | isolation source: marine sponge | host: Mycale hentscheli | place: New Zealand: South Island, Marlborough, Capsize Point | collected 2014-11-01
AAATTTTAATTTACAACCAAACAAACAGCGAAAGGGGTGTCTCCACATGAGGGGGGGGGGGGGGGAGTTGTTCCCCCTTCCCCCCCCCCCCCCCCCCCCCCCCCCCCCCCACACACACACACACTTCTATGGAGCCTCCTCCTGAAACACTGAACTTTGATGAGGTCATTTGAGTGAGCTACTCCTTTACATATGAGTAACTTACATGTCTTTTCTTTTCTTGCGCTTGTAGCAGAATACGCAAAATATAATCATAAATATAAGAACTAACAACAGTATTGATAAAGTTACTCCTGTCGTAATTGCAGCTACGTTTAATGAAGTGGCTTTCATGAGGGAATCCATGACATCTGAAACTACTACAGAGATTGATTGATACAGATAGCAACATTGAGAACTAGCTATTACAGAACCCTCCAATACCTGACATGGTCGTATTTGTCATAGTAACACTTTCAGGATTCAGAATAATGTCTATCTCCACTGGGTTACTTCCAGGGTCTAATATTATTCTTTGCACCTCTTGATCCGTCACATTCAGTGGAAACCCATTGGCATCATTTATTGAAGCAAAAGACAAATTTATAGATAATGTTCTTGAATTGACAACATTGTCTTGTAACAGTAATAACTCCAGTGGAATTGTCAGTTCACTGCTATCTAATTCAAGCTGAAATTGAGCTAAGATGGAGCCTACACCATTATGAAATAATAATAATACAATCTAGCTATAAGTTTCTGACTGTTGGCTAACCATGGGAACTTCCATTTAGAACAGTAGCTAGCAAAGTGACAGAATAATCTGTCAAAAACCCAGAGAAGAGAGATACTGTAAGGTTTAAAGATTCATCCTGTGAATCAAATCTGTATCTAGATTCGTTAAAGCCAATTAGCAATTCTAAAAATAACATGAAATACACAAATGAATAATAATACAATCAATATTGTATATGTTAACTTTTAACATGAAATGTTTATCTGAAACTGAAAAGGAGGTGTGGTAGCTTGAGATCTGGTTTTAAAACATTATTTTCTAAGATTGAACTGATGTTGGTATAGCTAATGCTATCTGCTACAGAAATTCTTGGAAAAATTCATTATACTAGCTGCTTGCTTATACTAGCTGATTGGTATAAATAATTACCTCAAGCTCTTGGAAAAAATGAAATCGGGCTATCTCTGCACTCTATCCTTTAGCTAATTCTACTATATTTTTTATTAATGCCCCCCAGATGCAGTAGTCATTTGTAACTGCTGATATAATACTCACTGTCTTCATCTTCAATAATTATCTCAGTTTTGGCAGGGGCAAGTATGATACGATTTGAGAGACCATCAGCAAATATTAGGTGAACTGGGAATCGTTCAGTGACTTCAAATTCATCATCATTAATGACCATCAAAGAAATGTTGACCACTGTGTGATTAGCATCTAATGTGTAAATATTATCATTTAAGCCTTCCAAATCTGCAGAGTCTATGAAAACAACAACAAATAATAATAATAATAACAATAACAAAAACAACAACAACAATGGATAGTGCACACAGTTATTGAATTAAACATCAGTATAAATAATTATATAATCTACTCTATAATACACTCCTGTGTCAGTAACGATGTCAACAGTATGTCCTAACTTGCTAAGATCAAGAGTGCCACTGTGTGGCGGGGTACCTGCTAGTGAATATTATATTGCCCCACTGTCTCAATATGACATTAGCAGTAATTGTGCATAGCCAACAGCGAACTCACGAAACATGTGTAGAAATTATGAAAGTAGCTAAAAACCTACAACGTTGTAAAACTTGCACTTTGTTTCAATCCTAGCTATATTTCAAATTTGAACATACAATCAGTTGCTGCTGATAATCGTAGAGAAATGGCCATGTCTGTTCTCCCCTGAAGAACTCCGAATTGCATTAAGGCTTTATCTGCATTCTCTTCAAAAAGATACTCAGTTTTTTTAAAGCCAATGACTGGACCTAAGATATCAGCTTATTAATACTGATATTATAGTCTGTGTTAACTCACTGTCATCATCATCAATGATTTGAACTACTGAAGTATTTGGAGATATCTCATGTCTCACTGAAGGTCCAGTCAGTGTTAATATCAATATGAATGTTTCATTATCTTCAAATAGATCATCATCCTTTATGCTAATGCGCAAACATTCTCTCCGAGTTGTATTTTTACCGCTTGGAGGAAATGTTCCATTAACATCTGAACCAATCTCATTCATGTCTACAAGAATACACACATCATTTTGCTAGTATCAAACTAGGATATATTTTTACCTGCACTGCCAGCAACATTTTGAATCATAAAATTCAGCCAGTATCCCAGAGATTCATTTTGAGATGGTTTGCTTAGCAGCACACAAACTTCAACACTCCCTGAAGCCTCGTTGATGGAGTAGCTTGAATACTCAAAGCCCATTTTGATAGCTGATATGAGTGAACAAATGGGACTTTTAAACAAAGAACTGAAATAAACATAAATAGTCTGAGCTATGTATCTCCATGGTGTCAATCAGTCCATTACATTACTTCAAATAGCAATTTTGGGTTTTATTGGTCCAGAAAAATGGCTGTGAATTTCAGAATTACACAACATGTGAAGTTTTGGTTTGTATTTGGTGGCACCAAATGGATATAAGCTGGTAGCCACTTTTGGGCAAAATAGTTGCAGGCACGGTTGTATGGACGAATAGATAAGATCTTAGTTAATGCCCAAACTCAGAATGCTAGAACTTATAGTGCCGCCATGAGAAACAGTAGCTAATTTCATTGAATGCTGCAGTGTCAAATTTAATTAGCTAGTACCAACAGTGTGCTACTGCACACTTAGTCTTCTTATCAAATTTGTGAGTGTGTGTGTGTGTACGTGTGTGTATGTGTGTGTGCGCACACGTGTGTGTGTGTACATGTGTGTGTGTGTGTGTGTGTGTGTGTGCGTGTGTCTGTGTACATAAGATTTTATTAACTTCCTGGGAAAGTTTGTTCTTTACAAGATATTTACTAATTACATTGTGGGATACAAGACTCATAGCCTTTTCCCCCCTATGCATGTGCTTGCATGTGTGTATGTGTGTACATTTGCATATAGTTGTGTATTTATTACTCATTAGCTATACACTGCAAGCATGTCAGTGAACTAGATATAGAATAGCTAATAGGACCCACTGCCAGTAGCACAGCAATATTTCATGGAAGTGTTGTGGAGATTTCTACTGCAGTCAGAAGAAGTAGAGCAGTTCACCAGATCTGGAGAGGATTTTAAACCAATAATTAAATTGATAGTTAACTTCAAGGCACTACTTGGGGCTCTCAGCTCTCTTAGTGGCACTTATTACTACTCTGTTGTCAAAATTACCTTCTGTGAAGCTATAGTTACTGAATAATAATGGAAGAAGAAACAGGGAAAGTCTTCTGGAGCACATTTGATTGATGGAAAATTTTAAGTCCTAAAAATATATATGAAAGAATATTATAAGTTGAGTAAATATAAGTGAGTTATATTATTAGAAACATATTGTTTTATATTCACAATTATACTAAAATTAGCTCATTGGTTGAGAGATAATAGATGAATAAAAGCTCAATGCAAGGAACAGGTAAAAGAGGATGAAATTGCCTTTTTTTAAATATATGACACCCAACTAAGAAAATCTCTAGCTCTAAAGGTCACTAACTGTTGCGTTTTTCTAAGAACTCGCCCTAGTCAACCTATAGATATTTAAACAACACTTTCTTACCCCCTTCTGTATATCAGCTATCTAGCTAGAGGAACTAATACAAAATTTGTCTCGGGTTCACGGTTATAACTGATTTTCTGCGCGCGAGCAAGCGGACGGAGGAAGTCGAGCTATACCAAATTTAGACTTCTCGTATTTATTTCGCCCTACTATTTGAGACTGGTCCGATGAATATTGTGTTTAAAATATTTGTTCAGATATATTCGCATTTTACACGAGGTACCAAATTCGTTTCCGCCACGCTCTCTTGAATGGCACACCGCTATCAGAATTATAGCCCGGACCTAAAGTAACCTTGCGTACAGCTTATAACCATGACAAAGAGCTACCACCGCCACTAACTCGAACAGAAAAGCAGTGGCAAAAAAGCGCAGCTTGACAAAGACTTCACAATTGTTTCAAGAAGAGAGTAGCTATAAACATTTTGGTTGAAACAAAGTTGCGTAAGGCAGTGCAGCAGGCTCCGCGCTAGTTAATTGAAAAATACTGGAACTGTGAACGCTTTACCTAACTTACGTAACTAGTGGTGCGCTCGAATAGCGCAAATGCATGGCGAGCGAGCAGAATCTTTTTACAGAAAAATAGGACAGAAATTACATCTAACTGATTAGGCATGAAGAGTTAACAATAACAGAATTACCTGAATAAACTTAGAAAGCAGTGGCAAAGAAGCGCAGCTTGACAAAGACTTCACAATTGTTTCAAGAAGAGAGTAGCTATAAACGTTTTGGCTGAAACAGAGTTGCGTAAGGCAGTGCAGCAGGATTCTCCGCGCTCGTTAATTGAAAAATAATACTGGAACAGTGAACGCTTTACCTAACTTACGTAACTAGTGGTGTGCTTGAGCACAAATGGCGAGCGAGCCTTAAACTACACTATTGTTAAATTTAATTTTAGCAACTAACACTCAAGCTATTAAAATAAAGTCGAGTTTTTACATTACTATGAGGTAAAGGGGTTTCAATGTCATAGTAACCGCTCCCGCAACAGTTTGAATTGAAAAAGAAGCAACAAAATCAAATCACGTTATTTAAAATTTTCTTTGTGATATTCTTAATAGTAGTTGTAACGCACAATACTTTCACACAACTGAACATACCTACGCAAGACTTACCTTCGTGGTTGCATTTTTAAGTAAATACTGTTCAGTTAGGGCTTATAACTGTGACAAATAGCGCATTAACTTACCACCGCCACTAACTCGAATAGAAATGGAGCTCCCACAAGATTTTGAGTTTTAACTGCACCCCAAAACAATTCAAAGCCGTAAACAATTCAATTTCTAAGGTGATACGGGTAATGATCGCTAAACCGGAGGATTCTGTTTAGTGAAGTTTGGGACGGGGTCGAACGCGGAGCGAACACAAAAAAACGGAGGGTCAAAGTACAAAATGACATACGTACGTCCATATATATAAACAAATAAACAAACATCCCCGATTTTTTCATTTTTACCCCTGTAAGTGTCTCGCTCGCTCGCCAATAACATATACCCGATTTTGCATTATCCACCCCTAATACTGTCTCGCTCGCTTCGCTCGCTCGCCAACAAACATCCCCGATTTTCGATTGTGTTACCCCTGTAAGTGTCTCGCTCGCTCGCCAATAAATCCACACGATTCCCGCGCTACACGCGGCGGGATTTAGTCACGCGCTCAAACCGGGCCAACCACGTGCGCAGTACCTCAGCGACAATTGTAAACAAAAAGCAGTCTAGTTTGGTGACTTAGTTTCTACCCTTCTGCTTGACATTCTGGTTCATTTTTGGCTCAGGACTTTGTTGCTATTCATTAACATGAGCAAGCTACAATGTGAGGTAAGTTTGTAACACGAGTTGCTTGTCACTCAGATTTTCATACGTTTAAATAGGGCCTATTTATTTAGAAACTCAGCCAATTTACTGTTTGCTGACCAAGATAATAAGATATACAATTCATCATAGACTCTATATGACACTATTTATGCTTTAGCTGTCCATTACTCATGTCTATATAGGTACAGTTCTCTATGGTTATGGGGACGCTATTAACGACCCTCCAAATTCAACTGCTGCTTGTATCTACCACAATTTCTTGTCATAAAATTATATAATATATATTGTATGTCATAAAATTATATTAATTATGTAAAAAAAATTGTATAATTAAAAAAGTTGAAATTTAACAAGTAGATAACGAATAAAATGATATGAATGATTCGGTGTGATGGACAAAGTAATCCTGGAATGTGTGTGGCAATAGCTAAAGGTGTAGGTGATGTACTGGATTCTTCACATTACTGTTGAGTACTTCAGAAATTCGTCACACCAAGAAAGTAAGAATAGAGTTTAAATACACGCTTAAGCACACAACAATCCGACTTACTTGAGACGTTCAGCCGCGGTCCTCTGCTTCTTTTCCTCTAAGCTTTGTGCTACATTAGTAGCTCCAGATAACCCTCCGCAACCTTCATCCAGTTTTAGCGCACAACTAGAAGCTCGTACAAACTATAAACTACGGGTGATTAGTTATAACTGGGCACATATTGAATACAGCCGCGGAAGAAACTGCAATAGCTTCTTATTCATTTCAACAAGTAAACTTACGGTAATAATGCGCACCTTGGACCCGCCCCGTTTTACTGTGACGTTTTCGCGTGTTTGAGCTACTAATTATGTGACCTTAATTTCCGGTTTCGCCAAGTGCATTCCTCTTTTGCCATATTTGTGGTCGCGCCAACTCAACGTGTACATCTTGAGACCTATTTGCTTGCATTTCTGAATCGCACTATTGACCACTTGAAATTTTTTTATTTTTTATTAAAATTAATTGGATTGAAATTTCAAAAAAAAATTCAGTTGCAAATATTGATTACTTCTTCGGCTCTGTAGCCAATATAATTCGTCATTGTGGCAATTGGAACAAGTCCACCAACTTGTCCATCTATGTGTCCCCAGTGTGTCTATTGACATGTACATGTGTGCAGTGATATAGTGATGTATCCAGTGACATATCCACTGATGTATCCAGAGACATACCCTGTGACTTATCCACTGATGTATCCAGTCATGTATCCACTGATGTATCCAGTCATGTATCCACTGATGTATCCAGTCATGTATCCACTGATGTATCCAGTCATGTATCCACTGATGTATCCAGTCATGTATCCACTGATGTGATGTATAGAATAATTTTATTGAGTAATTATTTAATGTAATTGACTTTTAAAACAATAAGAGAACATTTCGGACTTGAAGCCTATACTCTATCATAGGCGACGGAAGCAGTTAAAACTTGGGGGGCTCAACCTAATTAGCTATAAACTACAGTGTTATATCAGCAATGAGTTTTGACTGAAACTGTTTGGGGCAGTGTTAGCTAATACACTGTAAATATTATGATTTTTCAATGCATTTTTTAAATTGAACAAACCTTTAATGAAATTTAAAACTCTCAGATACACATTAATCATAAGTACCAAAATATTTATGTCGTTCACTATTAGAAATAAACTCCTTCGCAATAACTTGCATATCACACTCATCAGTTAATTGTTTGTGGACATGTAGCAGCAAGCAATTGTTAGCCTTGTTTGAGTCATTGTGGCACGCAAGTAGGTATCAATTTGTCTCAAAGCAGAAAAGGTTCTTTCAGATGTGGCTGATGTAATGGGAATTGTCAAATATAACCTTAATAACTTGTGTACTTCAGAAAATAAGGATTTGTACCCAAATTGAGAGTTCATTGCATCACAGACTGTTCGCAAACTGGTGACTACCTTTATTTCAGGAAGTGCTTGACGAATCATATCACTGAGAAGTGGAAGTTGCTTTTGTAGGAAATCAAAATCACAATCACTACTATAACATGATTCTTTTACAACATCAAATTCAGTATCAAAATCTTTGCCATTAGATGCATTCATTAATATGTTTTCAAGAGCCAACACAGGTGCCAGAAAACCATTCTGGTGATTGAAACGATCTTCAAGCTCCCTTAGAAGTAAATCGAGAGTTTCAAAGTATTGATGGCGGTAATAATCTTTGGGACTCTGATAGCAATGTGGTTGGCTGCCTTCATCAAGCCTTGAAGGAGCTCTCCAGAGTAAAAGTGATCCAACCAGTCATCTGTGCGATGTCGTCTATAAAAAGACTTTGCAAGATTTACTGCTGCTATACTGCCTCCTGTACTGAGGTATTTTTTTCCCTGTAGACTCTTCGATAATGTTTCTGATGCACCAAAAATTTGATGCCCAAGCTTGAGGCCAAACAGAGTTTGAAACTTGTCCAGAGCTGCTAGAAGTCCACCAGCCTTCAGACCATATTCATCACGAGTAGTATGATTAACTTCCTCAAGGGTCTCCATCAGTACTGAATAATCCTTTAAAACAGCTTCTATAGCTCCAGTCCTGGCGGTCCATCTTGTAGGACAAAGAGGCTTGATGCTAGCGCCAGAGTTATCTGGTTGAGCCAGCTTTTCTGAAAACAGGTGTGAACATTTTGCTGAAAATTTAATAAGCTTGGCTACTTTTACGGTGTCAAGTGCATCTGAATGAAAGGCAGTTGCCTCCCTGCATCTTGTAAGCACAAGTTAATAACAAGGCCACTCCTTTTCCCCATGCATATTTGCTGCCCCATCAAAAGCCTGGCCTCTACAAAGTGAGGAGCAGCGTGTGAGTACATCTTTTACAACTGTAAAGAGTGTTTCTGAAGTGGTGTTAGGTAGGTTAAATAACCCAACAGGATCTTCATAAATCTCGTAAGCTTCATCAACCCATCTAATGGAGATATTGAGCTGTTCTTTGTAAGACATGTCAGTGGCTTCATCTCCAGTCACTGAATACCATGATGGTGAGCATGCACATATCTTTTGAATCAGTGAACGTAAAATGCTCTGGCCCATCATAGAAATCAGCTCATTAATGAAATCATGAGATAAATACCTGTTTGCAGACAAAAATTCTTTACATCACTGTCAAAGGCAGATAGCAAAATTAACAGCTGGTATAAGTTGCCTTCCACTTCAATATGACCTCGAATGGCAAGTCCTTGACGAACAAGATATCGAAGACAGTGTAAAAGCTTCAATAGACCTTGTCTACGAACTGCTTGCTCCCTTTTAACTACGGAACTCAACTGTTCACTCACAGAGGGTAGCTTATGGAGCTCCCACTTCAACATAGCTTCTTGGTGAGTTTCACATGATTCATATGCCTTTTAAATTTCTCCAGGGCTTTTTTCCAGTTGTCATAACCAACTGCAGTGAAAGTCAATTCACCTCTTTTACAAAATGTAAGCATACCTTGCTTTTCCACCTTTCTGCAGTAATAACAGAAAACTTTTTTTCTTTCCATGCAAACAGTCAGCCATGAATAAGTCTTATATCAGCTTGTCATGAAATTTCGGTTCTTTTTAGCTAATTTTATTAGACTAGACTTGTCTAATGGTTGAAAAGGCTTGTCATTTGTGCAACACAAAGACTCACATTCATGCTGACTTACAAGAACTTCAGTATCCAATGGATCCTTCGCAGACTTCAAAGAATTCTCTTCAGACTCAGTTACTAACTCCATTACTTTCTTTGTTCCAGGAAGAGACTGGTCACATTTCTTTTTAGCCAGTGTCTCAATCAGACTAGTCTGTCTTAGTCTCTTAGGCATGGCTAGTTGCAGTTTAAAAGCAGGTGGCAGTTTAAAAGCAGGTGGCCAATACAGGAATTAATCTATCTAGGAGTACTTTACCACACACTGCCAGCTACAGCCAATACTGCCATTAACAAAGGTGTGTTTATGCAGTCAGTACAAATCGTAGCACCAGTTACCATGTAAGCAAGCAGTAATCACACTCTATAGGTAATTATTAGTGTCAATAGGTACATGTAATTATATAAACAAAACACCACATATAAACATTCACTGTCAAAAAGTTGGGGGGGCTCTGCCCCTACTATTCAAAGTTGGGGGGCTAGAGCCCCCTGAGCCCCCACCTTCTGCCGCCTATGTATAATCTATTGATGTGTCCAACAATGCATCCAATGACGTGTACATTGACATGTTAATTGAATTGTCCAGCAACATTTCCTCCAGCAACATATCCTCCAGCAACATGTCCTCCAGCAACATGTCCTCCAGTGACATGTCCTCCAGTGACATGTCCAACAACTTATCCATCAGCTTGTCAACCAATGTGTCCAGCAACTTGTCCAAAGATTCATCTGCCAACATGTCCAGTGATTTATCCACTGACCTGTCTAGTGATGCGTCTACTGAAGTGTCCATAGTGACAATGTGTCCAGTAGTGACGCATAGACTGACGTGTCCACTGTGTCCATCAAGGTGTTTATTGATGTATCCAGTGACTTGGCCAGGGAGGTGTCCAGTGAGGTGTCCAGTGGCATGTGCATCTTGTCATGTGAAGTTTCCAGCAGTAGGATACATGTGTCCATAGGTATTGTAGCAGTAGCCATCAGCTTGGGGGTAGCTAATACAACCAACTTCCTCATGGCTCAAACCTATTCTAATAAAATGCTATGTCTTATGTAACTCAAAAGTACGGCAATGAATTTATTATGGCATAAGTGTTGCCAGATTTTATTTTATTTTACAAATTCTAAAAGTAATCTCTTGTTTAGGGAAAAGAATCATTCTCCAAGGCTGTGCACACCATACTAATCAAGTGATAAAATTTCACAAATAATGAGGGAAAGATAAGTGTTTATAGTAATTCATCCTTTAATATATTACAGACTTTAACTAGTGCATATGCCAATTAAAGGTGCTTTCAGATAAATTGCTGAGTTTTGGCCATCTAGCTTGCTGATACATAATGGCTGCGTTTCCCATAACCCAAAGTTAGGAACATTTACAGTTTTGGGCTCTAATGTTATATCTCATGTAGTCAGAATGTTTCCATCTGAGGATTGTTCCTTCCCTTCATATGAGTACTTGCTACCATCATATTGCTATGAAGTTAAGTTTGGGGATTAACATTGCCGAAGAAAGAAAACCATTAATATGACCCAGTTGTGATAGAATACACGTGCTAAGGGCTAGAAAAGATCAGGCCAGAAAAGACCTAGACAAGGTTTGAATGAATAATAAAAGTCAATGTAGCTTTAAGTATAAAGTAAAGTGTAATAACTGTCTAGGAGACTGTGATGTTGTAGCTGCACCAGATTCAATTTCTAGTTCACTTACTGATAATTTAACACAAGTATGTTATAGATGTCTGCAATAGTGTAATAATTGTCTAGGAGACTGTGATGTTGTAGCTGCACCAGATTCAATTTCTAGTTCACTTACTGATAATTTAACACAAGTATGTTATGGATGTCTGCAATATTATTGTTATAATACTGATGATATTAATAATGATTTATTAGCTGCTATATCTTGACTGAGTGTAATTATAGTTTAATTCCAGTGCAGACTTTAGACAGGAGTGCAGTGAGAAAACCTTATGAGGAAAACATCAACCACACTAAAAGTAAGTCCTCACTATTGATCAACATGATGTGCTGTTTGTTCATTATTTTTTTGTCACAGACAAACTGTGTAACCATGGAGCTTTGCATGTACTGTAAGGACATGAAGAAATTTGGTGGACCAGGTGAATTGAAACAGAAGTGTATCTAAAGAAAGTGTATTATAGTCAGCTACAGAAATGATAAGCCATATTAGCTATTCTGACACCATATTGTGTACAGAAAACACTTTTGAAGACTGTTACAGCCAAAATTCTGAAATCGTCTCATTACATTCCACATACTGCTACTGAAATATACTGGTAACATTCTATCAGAACAATCTTCAATAAATATTATAATGTATTTTTATGATATTTTGTGACTTAGGAATCTGCCCAAAGTAGTTATTTTCTTGGAGGTAATGAATTAATCAATTGAGATGATTTTTTACAACAGTACTCACATGTAAGGCATTCTATACTTGGTGATGGAAGTTGTTTGTTTTGAAGCTTCTCTTATATTTCATCTTGATATACATAAACTGCTGGTGGAGTTTATAGGACTCAACTGTAGCCTTTTTTGAGCATATGTCATCCATTATCTATGAAGATCACATTGACAAGATGAGAAATAATTATGTTTGGGGGACACGTGCAGAAGTATTTGCACTGGCTCTCTATTTTTCCATTCCTATGTCTGTATGGAGAGAAATAATCGCGAATATTATTGGCGAAGTATGGCATGTCACAAACTCCACGTGAAAATTTAATTTTTCCAACTGATTTTCATGCCACTCTAATGACTTCGATCATGTATAAAAATATGTCATGTGAACAGAAATCATTATGATGTAGTAATCAATGCAGTGGACAGTTCTCTTCCAAAGACTGTACCTTACAATAGTACTGCTTCTTCCTCTCATGCCGTGAACTCTATTTGATTTTTTTATTGTTACAATACTTTGAAATATTTGGCTTTGAATTCTACAATCATTTTAATGATTTTACTGTAATGCTAGACACTACATGAGCAAAAAAAAACAGCTCCTGATAATCAGTGGTATAAATTGTTTACACTTCAGCAGCTGCCTAATTTGATTTGGGGTTTGGAATTGAAATATCAAACAATAATTATAATCTAAGTTTTAGAATAAGTACATATTTAATCAGAAAATCATGAGAGGTCAATCCAGAATGGTTGCTGAAACTGACCACACCTTTTCTATTGGTAGTGCTACTTCTCTTGAGCAGCTAAAGCTACCAATTTCATTACAACAGTGGAGTGCCACCGGGCCCCTCCAATAATTCTGAAGGGGGGCCTCCCAACCAATATTTCTCCCTGCTCATATTAAATTAGACAATTTACACCCATGACAAGTGATCCTTATAGTTGAATTACAGATATGATTGTACAATTACAAGTTGTATGTGAAAGTTAGCAGTTACTATAATTATCATCTACTAATAATTTGCATCACCTTCATTTTAAGCAGCCTGTATAAAGTTTGGCTCAAAAGAAAACTTAGTGCAGCAGTCTCCTTTTTTCTTCCAATTTGAAGGCACACTGCTTGAAGAGTGATGTTTTACTAAATTTGTAGATCATAAGTTGCAACATTGTTTATAGTAAACTATCTGTTGAAATCCTTTAGCAAACAGACTCAAACTGACCCGCTTGTGAGAGAAAAATTATTTTAATCATTCTGATCATTACATCACGTGATTCAGACATAGCGTGACAACACAAAAATAGAACATTACA
>WLWI01003775.1_pt1 | contig 12962 bp, 6 predicted proteins | sample 6701501 | NCBI WGS metagenome assembly WLWI01 (sample SAMN12718690, study PRJNA515312) | sponge metagenome | isolation source: marine sponge | host: Mycale hentscheli | place: New Zealand: South Island, Marlborough, Capsize Point | collected 2014-11-01
TATATCTGGATGGCACCCCTTCTAATATTGCTGTACATACCTTCAACAAACACTGTGCTAAGTTTCATGCTTTGGTCCACTCTGTCACAATATTGCATCAAAAGTACAATTTCCCACTGGACTACTATTGGTATAAAGAAATATTGTGTAAAGGGGTTTTAATCTCATAGCAACCATTCACTGCAGCTGTTTGACTTTGAAAAAAAAAATACAAAACAACAACAACAGGAATTTCTAAGGAATTACCACACAAGTTTGAACTAACCCTGTATTAAAACATACTTACTGCTGAAGTAGCTAAAACTGTGTAAAAGTAGCTGACATTTTTATGTAATACATTTACTTGTGCTATTCTTTAGCTAAGCAAGTAAAAATGTTCACACACACTTGTCCACTGGACATACCAATGCAAGACCTACTTTTGTGGTAAGCCTATTGGACAATTGGATTTTCAAGTAAGAGTAACACCGTTGGGTAGGGCGTATATCTATGACAAATAGCACATTAACTTACCACCATCACTAGCTTGAATAGAAAGTTAACTCTGGTAAGTTGGTAAGTTTTAACTGTACTAAAAAAAGAATTCAAAGCGGTAAACAATTCAATTTCCTTGGGTGATATGGGTAAAGATCAATAAACCAGAGGATTCTGTTTAGTGAAGTTTGGGACGGGGTCGGCCACTGAACTAACACCAAAACGAGGGTCAAGTACAAAATGACATGTACACTCGAACCTCTCTTATCCGTTCGTCTAAGTTACGGACACCTCTGTCTACCGGACACAAACTAAAATTATTGACTGCGTACGGATCGTCAGTGTAGTCGGAAAGCTACCAAATTAAACGAATAAAATCGGGAAAATATTTCGCGCGTGGCACTTCGAGTGTAATATATGATTCATGTATTTACAGGTGTTTTTGAGTAATATACTAATTCAATTATCAAATAATTAATTGTATACACGGTTCATCACCGAATAAATTTATAAGTATTTCTGAGTTACGGACATTTCTTAGTTACGGACACCCCTTGGTCCCAGACTGTCCGGATAAGAGAGGTTTGAGTGTATCATGTCCGGATACTCTCCTATCGGAGTCATTGCCTCCCACCAGATCTAGCGAGACATCTCTCACCTCTCAACTCTGCCTCCAGCTGGGAACTCGCTCCTTGGTCCTTCCAGTGATCAGTTCACCCCAGCCACACGGCCAAAGATCATCTCGCCACAGATCCATGCATTCTGAAGCGCGACGCTCACAACACCGTCACAAAACCTCTCATCACTCCCGAAATAAGAGGCACTATTCGGCTCGCAGGAGTAGAGAAAGACATGCCAACGAGTCCTCCTCTACGGCTAAGGATCGCCATCACAGGCGGCGTAGGTCTCCTACAGCATCATCGTACAGCAGCTCCAGCTGGGAATCAGGTTCCAGTTCTACCAGAAGCTCTTCGCTATCTTCTGACAGCTCCTCAAGAAGTAGGTCCAGGAGAAGCTCCCATCACCGACATTACCACACCCACAGACACCACGATCAACTACCATGTAAGCTTAGGGATGACATACGGCGGCTTCCACAGGACAAATTACAGTCACTGTTGGAGGAACTGGAGCTCTTTGTCTCACTGCATCTCACTGGCACATCTTGCACTAAACGACAGCTCCTTTCTCTGGTGGGCAAGTTGGCCTTTGCTTGTAAAGTTGTCCCTGCTGGTAGGATATTTCTGAGACGGCTTCTTGACTTGGCTCACAGTCACTCCACCATGGACAGTTTGATCCACATCAGTGATGAGGCATTACAGGATGCTCTGTGGTGGAAGAAGTTTGCTTCATCTTGGAATGGTGTGGCGTTCTTCCTTGACCCAACTTGGACCCCAGCATCAGAGTTGCAGCTCTATACCGATGCTTCTGGAACTCTTGGGTTCGGTGGCTATTGGAATGGTGCATGGTTTAGTCAGCCCTGGCCACCTCATCTGGCTGCCAAACCCATTGAATGGAAGGAGCTGTATGCCGTAGTTATAGCTTGTGAAGTCTGGGGCTCTCGCTGGTCAGGGAAGCGAATTTTGTTTCATTGTGACAACCTTGCTATTGTTCGTATCTGGGAGTCAGAGTTGTCGCGTTGTTCAGACCTTATTACCTCATGCGAGCTCTCTCCTTCATGACTTAGCTAAGATTTCTTACTGATAACTCACATTTTTTTCCCAGCTAGAAACTAATATAAAGTGTACTGAGGTTTGCTTTGGCCCGTGTTTCTCATCCATTGCTAATTCATCTGATTAGGTTTCGATGACGGATCAAGTTGGCTAAGCACCAGGGTCCAGTTGGCCTAGTAAGTGGATCCAGTTGACCCGTGGGCTATGTTGTGCTACGCTATCTGTGTCTGGTTTTCTCCGTGTTGGCAATCATTACCTCACGCTCGCCTCCCACTGCTAGTTGCCTGGGTGTTGGCAAACTCCCAGCTGGCTTGGATTTCATGTCCTTTTTGGTGCAGGACTCTACCCAGCTACAGATACAATAGAATTAATTGTCTATTTTTGACTGAAATATTTTCTTTTTCTACTGGTAACTTCTGTGAACTTGTACTTATTCGATTGTGAAATATTTTTGGGGGGAGCCTTAAGTTTTTATAGTGGATAGGGGAGAAAATGGCCGATATATATATATACATGACTAAAATATTCTTGAGAGTATGTTGTTGTTGTTGTTGTTTTGTTGATGGAGTGGTGTTTAGTAAACGTAGTTACCACTCTTCTATTGATCACTGTGTGTTTGTTTGTTTGTGTGTGCATTAAAGATTGAGGCTCTGAGCAAGGAGGGAGATTTGACAGAGGATGAACAACAAGTACTGAACCATCTCAAAGAGAGAATCAACGATGCCATCGAGCTCTACGGTGAAGATGGGGCACTCATCAAGATCAATGATCGGTAAGGATGGCCACAATAACGCACTTTATTGACCATAAATAGGCGGTTTGTTGTGTATTAGATAGCAGGGTCCTTCAACACATTACTGGGCATGCACTCTGTGGTCAGCCACTATCCAATCTTATGCTGAAGTGTCTTGTGTTGCATGTAACAGCTACACTGATTTGACTTCTGTTGTGCTGATTTTCCAGGAGCGCGAAGGACGTGATATTGGAACGCAGTGAGGACAGCTTTGTCCAGACAGTTCGCGACGATGTCATCAACTCACTGGAAGTTGAGAAGCAGACCGTGTGTGCCTACTCCATTTGGAAGGACATTGAAAGCCATCCGGGCATGCTCAAAAGAGGTGTCAACAAGATACGGGCATCTTTCAGGAGGAGAGGCAACTCTGCTTCTTCAAGGAGAAGACCCAAGATAGAAGGTGTGTGTGTATAAACGATCTGTTTGTGTGTGCATGTGTGTTTTTTTGTAAATATTGTGTTTGTGCGTGCGCATGTTTGTGTAAATTTAGATTTTTAAGCTACCTGGGCATGTGCAATACAACTTCGTCAATTATTGTACATTTTACTCCGCCTTTTACTAGTCTTTTTTTTTTTTTTTTTTTTTTTTTAACAGTGAAAAAAAACTTTTTTTTTTTCTTCTTTTTCTTTTGTTTTTTTCTTTGCAGAAGAAAAGAAGGACGAAGAGCCTAAGGATGAAGCAGCTCCTGCAGCAGCCGAGGAAGGTGGAGAGACCAAGCCTGCCGAGGATGAAGCTGCAAAGGAAGATGGAGAGACTGGCACTAAGGTCACCGTGGATATTGAGATAGAAACAGGTCAGTCACACTCCAGGAGTTTTTGTTGTTCCTTTACCAGATGACATAATGTTAACATTGTACTCCTTAAACTTTCAATGCTTACTTTAAGAATTTTTTTCCTTTTTTATTTATTTACTTATTTATTTATTTATTTTTATTTATTTTTATTTACTTATTTTTTATTTATTTTTTTATTTTTATTTTTATTTTTTTATTTTTTTTATTTTTTTATTTTTTTATTTTTATTTTTTTTCAGATGGTGAAGCTGCTGCCGAAGGTGCTGCTATAGAGGAACCGTCAGAGGCTAAAGAGGAGGAGTCTCCTAAGGAAGAAGAATCTCCTAAGGAAGAGGAGTCTCCCAAAGAAGCAGAGCCCGAACAGCCTCAAGTTGAAGAGGGGAAGAAGGAGGAGGAAGGCGCTGGTGAAGTTCAACCAGCGGAGGAGAAAGAAGGTGAAGAATTAATGTTGTATGACTTTGTAAATACATAATGCAGTTGAAAAAAAAAAATATATATATATATATGTGACCGGTTTTGGGAAAATCCGTCTAAACGCGGCATCTAAAGTTTTCTAATTTATTCTACCGGTACGTTGCACGGGGACTTGGGATGTCGTCCTCCAAATTTGGAAGAGCACAAGCCGTCTTCACCCTACACACTACAACACTTCAGTATTTTTGCTAAACTTATTATTGCTGATTTCGAAAAAGCGCCGTGTAAAGGCGTTGCTAAGGTCAGGGGGCGTGCCTTTTATCCGTATACTATTACTGCGTGTCTCCGGTACACTACGGACTAAACCGGTTACAGGCGGATTGAAAGAAGTCGAAAAGGCTTAATGCAAGGCTCCTCGAGAAACTATGATGGCGAGAATTGCGTGAGTACGTGGATTATGTAGAATTGTAAGTGAATTAGTTAGCTACAGTTTTTTTCCCCCGCCGTTAGTGAAAAGCCCGCCAATAATTTCTTAGCAACGTTCTGTACACGAGTCCAACCGGTTAGTGTTTCTAGCCTCATAGCGGGAGTTCTAGAGCTCGCCAGAGCTTACAACTGCGTCATAAGCTAGAGCTAACTGGTGTCTATCCATTTTTGCCATAAAAATTTTTTTGAAAAAAATCGACCCATAAGGCTTTACCTGGAGAAACTGAAAAAAATTGTTTGCCGCGTTTAGGCGGATTTTCTCAAATCCGGTCATATATATATATATTTATTGCAGCTTTGATATTTTTACTTGAATATTTCCGCATCACGCGAGCGTTCTGTATTCTCCCATATTGTACGGTTTATATTGTACGCTCCTTGTAGCGCGCGCGTAGCGAGTAAAATCAATGAAAATTGTATTGTAACCTGTTGAGAAAAATTTCAAAGAAGCAATAAATCACTTATCACACTCGTCGTACAATATGGGAATGATATTTTACTCTCACGCCACATTTTCACTCGCATTTTGCGTGCTCGTAAAATATTTTCCCATATTGTACTCTGACTCGTGCTATAAGTATTATATATATTATATTATTATAATTATATTATATATATATAATATGCTGGCAAGACAAAAGATCATATATAATTATATATTATTTTTTTTGCAGCATGCCCGTTGGTGGCTTTGCATTACAATAATAGTGGGTTCCCTATTAGTCTCAGTAATTTTGGGAGTGCTTGGAATTTCCTATTGAAACTACTAGTTTACTAGTGGGGTTAGCTAGCGCTGCATGTATGTTAAGCTTCTATGAAGACAGCATCCGGTTCATTCATTGCACTTGATCTGGTTGAGTGGACGAGGGAATTTACTTAACAAGAAGTGTTGTTGTTTTTTGGCATACAGGTAACTTAATTAAGGAAGCACTACTGGTGTGCAAACAAATTATACTTTAGCACTACATGACCCTAGTGGACACAGATAAACAAAACTATCTTGATATGAACCCTGCCCTGCTCTCCCCAATGCTCCAGGTGAGTTGTTTAGGTCATTTAGCTGAAATTTTGAAAAAGAGAAAGATTTAATATATTTACTGATAGTATAATATGAAGATTGAGGCTAATGATACTACAAATCTTGCTATAGGAATTTATACAATAGATAAGTATCATAGTAAGTTAAACACATTATAGTATAAGTTTTAATATACAAGTCCAAGCTGGAATACTCAGTTCAGTACAGCTGATAGTTTAACGAAATATTTTAATCCTCTCTTTCTTCCTTAACCTCACTATTGTTTTTAACCTCAGAATCAGTCTCCTCTGTTTCATTCTCTGAGTCAATCTCAACAGTTTCTTTAGGAACATATTTCAACTCTACCCATACAGGACGATGGTCTGACACACCAGATTCTTTCATTCCTTCCTTGGTCTGAATTTCAGAAACTCCATGCTTCCTATACCGTTTATTCTTCATTTTTTTGTGCATTATGATGCCGTCGTAGCAGGAATCACTGGCTGTGTTGGTGTAATCATTTGGTTCCAGAACATTTTGATACTCTTGCACATTTTGATATTCTCCTGGGGAACATTTTGGTTTTGAAATAGAAGAGACATAGCTAATAGTTGAAATCTCCTAGTAATATGCTATCTGGCTTCACTTTTCCATTGCAATCAGTAACCAATCTGCAGAGTCTCTCAATCTCTGTATTATTTATTTTTTTATTGGCACCACTATTTCTTTGTCTCAAGTGAACACTCACCAATGAAAAGACAAAGTCTCCAACTGTACATGTTATAGTGACTGGTTGTCTGACTTCGACTGGTTGTCTAAACTTTACTGGCAGCATAGCAATGGTGGAAGTTATTTCTATTCCGGAGCTTTTCCTCCATGAGAAAACTCCATAAGCAATGCCTCTATATATTCTGCCAACGTGTGTTTCAGTAGTACACACATTCCAATCGTCTTGTGAATTTTCGTTCAACTTTGCTTGAAGCTTGATTATAGCAGAATCTATTGAATCTATCTTAACTTTTTTAGGTTCGCCAGCTTCCTGCAAAGCTATGAGATCAAAATTCTCAGCCAAAATTGTCGCACAAACTAGAGATATTTTTTTTGATTCTTCGTTAATTTTTGTGCTGCTGAAATTTTTAACATTCCAAGTCGCAACTTTAATGGTACGATCAGTTTCGTCTTCTTTCAAGTACCTTATGCTTTCATTAAGTGAGCCATTTGCTAAATCTTCAAAGGAAAGTGCTGTGTTGAATTGGTCTATAAGATGGTCCATTTCATCTTCCTCTGCAACCATTTTAATATTACTTAGGTGTTTTTCTAATTGTGCTATTTCAGAAGTTAATATATCTTTTTTAGCACATTCTACTACATCATGCTTTATATGGCCATCCTCTCCTTTTCCCACCACAATTCCACACTCATTACAAAACCATTTTTTATCACTTCTTTTAACTGGTGTGCTTGTCTCCATGATGACTCAGTTGCCAGTTAGTTGTAAAGTGGATGCTGTGAAGTAGTAATAATTGCCCTTATATATACTCATAAAAATACTTCCTTCAGTGTGTGGTTAGCTGATTAGTGCAGCCTCCACCTACTAACAACAGGAAGTTGATCCAAAAACCACCAAGTAAGTTGATCCAGTCAGAGTAACATAGTCCAATCATTCAAGCCAATTGTTATAGAACTATACATTTACTCTCCATACCTGATTGTCATAGAATGTTTTTCGGTGCAATTAATGGGAGCATGTAGTTTCAAACTTCAGTATGTAGGTTTATAATTTTGGACACACAGTATTTATAATTCTAGACAGTGGGTGAGGTTTTGCTATTATATCATTGTACCATTGCAATGGTTGGAGCTAAAAACCAATCCTATGTATTCAATGGCTACATACTAGAAGTCACTGTCAGGAAAACCTATAAGCAGCCCTAGGGAGCTCACAATTGCAGGAGAGAATCCAGAAGGGACTGAGAGGGCCATTAAAAAAACGTATAATGTACAAGGGTAGCAATACAGGGAATCATGTTTAAAGGATAACTGCTTGTTAATTTATGCTCTTCATTCATAAATAAATGTTAAAATCATTTACATTATTAATTTCACAAATTTTGACCTAAATACATTGGATCCTTACCCCCATGCCATTAATGCAGATAACCCTGAATTGGTACACCTATAGTCCTCCTCATTCCTGATAATCTTATAAAATAATTTGTTTTAAGCTTAACATAGGAACAAAAAAAAATGGAATAGTTAAGATTAAGGAGTATTACACAATATGTGTATCAGTACTTCATAACCTCTCAGGATTTGTATATGTTCACATGGAATTTTCTATCCATGGAATATTTTACTGTGCTATATTTATACCTGCACAATTTCTTTCTCAGCCTTCATTTTATAATACTTTCTCTCTTTCTTAGGAGGACATAGCTGGTGTCGTTTTGTATTGTGGCAGAGACTACATATCACACACTATTGCTTAGTTACCACTAGATACCATCAAGCCCCTGTTTTTTATCCTTGTTTATTATTATTATATTGAGCTAATGTAGAAATGTGCTCATTTCTTTGTTTTTGTCAGGGAATACCAAAAGCTAAAAAGGAGAAATAATACCACACAGATACCGGAGAGGGGGGTGGGGGGGGGGGGGGGGGTTGAGTAAGACTAAGAATGCGGTTGATATTTATTAACAAAAAAATGTTAGGGTAAAGGAGGGAGTGTGTGTGTGTGTGTAGTTGTTGTTATGTGCTTTTTAGAGCAGCTGCATGCTGGAGGAGTAAGTTCCCCCCCCCCCCCCCAAGGTTAATACAACTGCAAGTACAAGTGTGATGGCTGCATAGGTGAGAAATGCAGCTGGTAACTAGATCTTTGTAGCATTTTTATTTTATTTTTGCTAACAAAAAAATTAGCAGCCTCACACCCAATACAACTTACTTTTGTTGCCTGTTTTGTTATTGAAATGGTATCTGTCAGCATTGTCCATTTGTAAGAAAATATATGGTGTGTTATCTGAAAATTGGTATCTGTACAGTCTAAAACAATGAATTAGCTAGTTATGATGCTGCTTAATTCTGGCAACAATAGTTATTTATTACCTTACCTATTCTTTTTGTTGTAGTTCTTTTTTTTTTCCTTCTTTTTTTTTCAGTTGAGGAGAAAGAAATTAATTACAATGATACAAATATGAGTGCATTTTTACATCCACTCAATAAGCCTTGATCTACTATTCTATTCTTGTATCCTTAAAATTTACCAATTCTCTTAAAAGATCTATTATTCTTATGAAAAACCCTATTATTCTTTTCAGAAAGGCACTAAATCTAGTTAATTATGCATATCCTTTTATTTGACATCATCAATTGTAAAAACATTACTTGCGCATGCACTGACTGTCAAGCAATCCCAAAGTTTACTATAAAGTAACTGACAACTGAATATTGTCTTCAAAATTCATGTTTGTCACTATGTTGATGCAGCTCAAAAAGGCTGGACTAGTAATGGCAAAAGCAAAAGGCTTTAGCCCATTTAGGAACACCAGTCTCGTACGAACTTCCTATTGAGTGGTAACCTAAAAACTGGGGCTGAGTGCCAATCAGCAGATGACAGGATGCATGGAGCACTTAATAAAAAGTGACAAAAAACTTGGAAGAAAACGAGCGCTTCACAAGAGAGCACTTAACAAAGAAGTGGTGCTAAACAACCCACGTCTCCGGTAGTATGAACAATACATACACAAGCATTTAGAGTCCAGCTCTTTCATTTAAATCAGTCGGGGTTTGAAATTACAGAGAATTCGGGAGCTCAAAATTGCTGCACATTCAACAGAGCAGAGGAGAAGGGGTGGGGCTAGAGGGCTTTTAGCCCAACTAATTTTGGCTGAAGAAAATATTGTAGAATTTAAAAAAAACACAAGCTGTAGATGGTGTTAATTTCATCTTCCATGCCACATCTGTTTCCTGTAAGACAGCTTTCATCACCACTAATAATATAGATATGTCTCCATATCCACTTCCCACTTCACCCACCCCCCCTACTATCACCTGAAAGTTATTAAGCAAACAATATCCACCCTCCCTATTCCTCCCAGGTAAGGCGGTCACACTCTTATGCTTTATATATTTATATATTTATCCATACTTGTATATCTTCTGAGACTGTCATTACTAGTTCTCTTCACTTCATAATCTCTCAGGAATTGCATATGGATTTTTTATCCTCCATAGAAAATTTACTCTGCTAATTTATACATGCACAATTTCTTTCTCAGCCTTTTTTTTAAAATAATATTCTTTATCTTTCTGGTGTAGTTTTGTATTGTGGCAGAGGCTTTCTTGGATAACATGAGAGAGCCACTCTTATGTGCATGCAGGTAGGTTTGCATGCAGTGAAGGCTTTTGCTAAGATATTAAATTAAAGCCCATTTAATTTATTTATTTATTTTTATGTGCCCATTTTCTTTGTTGATGTTATCAGAGAGAAAACCCAAGGCTGAAAAGGAGTAACATAACCTAACCTAAAATAGATGTGGGGGGGGGGGGGGGGGGGGGGGGAAGAGAGAGAGAGAGGTTGTTGCACACCACCTGCAAAGTTGCTGGGGAAAAAAGTGACAAACAACTACCAGCTGCATTTTTCACCTGGGGTTGGTAGCTAGCAAGAGATGCATCTCACAACTTTGCAGGTGGTATGCAACAACAACAACACCAAATTGCAGCTGGTTGGTAATGTGTCTTTTCTTAAAATTGCTGCTAATTTAATTAGCTGCAATTTTAAGAAAAGGTGTGGTATGTATTAACTGAAAATTGGTGTCTAAAAATTGCACTGACAGCTGCTTGATTATGACAATATTTCCTCTATTATTTTAAACCACTAGTCATAAATGTTTTTTAATCAAAAACATTTTGCTGCTATTCAGCTAGCCATCATCAGTGAAACATAAATAGTACTGCTAGAAATGATGCATCATTTCTATCAGTTACTATTGAAACGTTGATTAAAAAACATGTTTAAAAACATTTTATGACTAGTGGTTTAAAAACTTTAATAATCAAGGAAATATTATACAGGATATGACAGTATATATTTACATTACCTATGTTATATAGCTGTTATAAGACGTGTGCCTTCAAAACTGCCATTACAGAGCATCAAGTTAGCAATAACATTAACTAGGCAAATCTTTCTAGACACAACTGGACTATGCTATAGATACTTGTATTGTGTAATGCTGAAATAATTTTTGCTGTTCAACCAGTATAAATGGAAGTTTTACACTTAACCTTTAGCTATACTGTGTATATGCAAAAAAATTGTTGAGATGGATAACAGCTTTGCCCTTGTATAGAAAGAATAGTTTGAAGGTGGCCAAACAAAACACTATCATTCTCAGCAAAAAGCCAAAATTAATTAGTGTGTAGTACTTTTCAGTTTTGGTATATATTAACAACCAATGTATTTCTATGGTTGAGAATTAATTTCTCTACTAAATGATGATGAAGCCACATTAGGTGGCAAAAGCCAGGGGTCCTGGGTTCGATTACCTGGCAACAACTAAGATTTTTTCACATTTTGCTTTTGCTGCTCTCTAGTCCCTTTAAGTGAGATAGTTATTATGAAGTGTCAGAACTATGAACTAGGCTTAAAATGTCAAGTGCAACATTTTGATGCTTGTTTCAATCTTCGGGGGTGGGGGCGCCATCTTCGACAGAATGATTGACTGAATGATTGACTGACTGACTGACTGACTGAGTACTGTAACCCTCACACGCTGCATGCTGAAGGTTAATAACCAACTTTCAGGATAAAGTGGAGCTTAACTATATTACTAACTTTCTGCTTCTTGAAGGAAGTACCACGTACACTGCCAGTTTGAGCAAGACAAGCAGGTGGCACAAGCAAAGTAATAGAAATTTATTAGTTCCCAGAACTAGCAAAACAGCAAGAAAATATTTCCTCATAAGTGTGAACTTAATTGGGTATTCTATAACTCCACCCTTTTTTAATAAGAGGGGCTGGAATGTTGAGATTTGCATATGTGTCAAATCTACATAATTCATCCAAAACCTTAATAGTTTTCATCAGAACAGTTGATCTGAGGTGGCAGAAGTGGTTTAAGGGGAGGGGGGCAGGGCTCAACTATAAAATCAACTGTAGGCATTAGGTCATTAAATTTAACAAATTTAAAACATCCATATTCATCTGAAGCTGTGACCATCCATGCTTGTGAAGAGACAGAACACATTTCTTCATAGTCAGTGTCTCAAACATACTTCAATATTGTCTTGTCTCTATGTCATAGGTGGATAAAGGGGGACATATGATGAGGTAAGTTCCCCTACAAATTGCACAGAAACTTTAAAAAAATTTTTTTTAATGTTCATGATTTCGTTAATACCAGTTTAGCAAAAAAGAGTTATCTACATCTCTGCTCTTTAAACATATGATTTACAACTCACTTATTTCAACTATGTTAACATTTAGTAAACCATGTGCTTAGACCCTTGATAACCCTGTACCCATTTTCGTTTTAAAAAGTGGTCAAAGCAAATGCCTCCACTGCTTGGCCACTTCCTCTAGCCTTGCTAAACTCACAACCTTTTCTCTTTTCAAAACTGCCCCAACCTACTATCCCACCCCAAACAGCCCACCCCTAATCTGTCAGGGAAATGTCCTGTTTCTCATCCACTCCCACATATAATTTCACTACAACTCCACTAATAAACACAATACAAGTTTATGTTAATATTTTTGCACTGGCTTTAAAAAAAACGCAGACTTATTGGTGTGGCGGTAAAGAATAAAATACTACATTGACTCAAAAGTATGTTTTTCTCACAAAAGAAACATGTTTTAAAGAAACCTCCTCTAATTTCCTAGAAGAACTGACACAGTCACATACATAGCATACATACTAGAGCTCAACTACACCAGTACACACTACAGCATACCTGACGAGAAAGAAGTTTCTGTGATCGTATCTATTAGTTTTCACAGCTGTGTTTTGTAATTGTAACACCCACACACATTGAATTTTAATGTTCTAGATAAGAAACAGAAAAAAAAAATTTTTTTTCCTGCTGTGGCCTAATCTGAGATGAAGAAACTTGACTCCATGAATACAGCTACCTCTGAGAAAAAAGTAGCTAATCCACTTTAGCTAATCCAGCAACATTAACTGTTTCGAACTTCCTTGATAAGCCTTTGGATACGCTTTCGTTTATATTGACCACAGGCAAAAGTTACTTTTGTTCTAACTGGGGCTTCAATTTTGCTATAATAAATATGGAGTTATTAGTAATCTCTTTTCAC
>WLWI01003776.1_pt1 | contig 12961 bp, 11 predicted proteins | sample 6701501 | NCBI WGS metagenome assembly WLWI01 (sample SAMN12718690, study PRJNA515312) | sponge metagenome | isolation source: marine sponge | host: Mycale hentscheli | place: New Zealand: South Island, Marlborough, Capsize Point | collected 2014-11-01
ATTTTTCTCTTAATAAATATCGGTTCTTTCAAAAGGGTGGGGGGCACTTAGAATCCAAGGGGGGGCATTTAGAACCCAAGGGGGGGCAAATGCCCCCTTTCGCCCCCCCCTAAATGAAACCCTGCCTCCCCTGCATTAACCACTCCCTTTGCCCCTTACTCCCCGTATACCCCCTACTATTCTCAGTTTCCCCTCTCCCTTTTTTTTTTTTTTTGGTGTGGGTGGGTGGGGCTGCTTTTCGGCCATCTCGTTGCCCGGCTGAAAGTTCACTCATCTGCGGTTTCATCAATTCCACGTGTACCCTGCAGCGCACGTTTCGATATTATACGGACTCCTCCCCCTGCTCTGCCCCGCCAGCCACTGCCCCGCGTCCTCACCTAACCACTCCGAATGTTTACTCACATTAACTCTATGTGTTAATCTTCATAAAATTACAACTTCCAGAAACATACATGTATGTTTAAATTCCTGAAGTCTTAACCTTGTAGCGTCAAATCCAAGTACAGATTATTACAAGTGTGTATAGTTTAACTTTACATACACACCTGAAGTGTGACACGAACTCAGTGAAAAACAGTGTTATAATACATCTGTTATGCTTATATCCTATCATGCCACTCTATCAGTTGAGCTATTAAAAATGTATGCGAAACGTTTAATTCAAATCTGTATTTTATGATCCAGAATCTGATTCTGAAGAAGTACTTGTGTATTTCAGCTAGTATGTATGAGTATAAATATCACTGGTAGCTGTGCTATTCAGGATTAATAGCCGGGTGCTACTTCAATTGTTTTACGATTGCTATTGATCCCTAATAGCACAGGTTACCGGCCTATGTATCAGTCGCTAATAGTAGGGAAGCTTCTTCTTTTTTCTTCTTAATCATTTGCACTATAGCTACACTATTCACTCACTATCAATTTATTTCAGGATTAGTTTCCTCTGGAACTTCGTTTTCAACCTATGGTTCCACGTAATCTGTTGAAAAAACATTCTGTGTAATACGGGTAGAACTTCTGCTCTAAAGAATGGCATAGTCTCCACTAGGAACAACTCAAACTGTACATTTCCAACTGTACGTTTCCAAGGCTAAAGCTGTGCACATGCGCACTTACCTGTATTATTTCACGTAGATACTGCGGTATTTCATTTAGTTACGTGCTATTTCACTTTCCCCGTGATGATTAGCAATTTTTCCCATACATGGGAGAAGACAATCTATGTGCAGCTAAGTCTTTCACCAGGGCACTACAATGTGATTTTTTTTTAAATGGCAGACACCACATAAATGCAGTTGTTGTTCTTTACAAAGTTGAGCTTGTATTTTCAGTTGTAATTTTTTCATACTACAAGAACTCTGTTATGTAACTCATGTATAGGAGTGTGGGTGTATAGGAGTGTGAGTTATGTGTTATTCCCCCAGGGTGATATACGGAGGACGTCAGAACACAGGGAGCGGATGCTGCACCTGTTGTTCCATGATGCCCTGGGAGTATTTTGGTCTGTGTCAGTCCAGGCTTCCAATTGTGTCTTTGAAAATGGACTGCTACAGGAAAACCAGTATGTTTTCATCAAGAGGATGACTCAGATACTGGAACACTTAGGCACTTCACAGTTGGGGCCCCTGTGGGTATGTCCATGTTTGTGTATATGTGTGTGTGTGTGCGTGTTTGTGTTTGTGTGTGTGTGTGTGTGTCTATGTGTGGTTGTACAGTGTGTGTGTGTCTATGTGTGGTTGTACAGTGTGTGTGTGTGTGTGTGTGTCTATGTGTGGTTGTACAGTGTGTGTGTCTATGTGTGGTTGTACTGTGTGTGTGTGTGTGTGTGTGTGTCTATGTGTGGTTGTACAGTGTGTGTGTGTGTGTGTGTGTGTTGCAAACTGACAATTGCTCTTACGGAGTTTATTAAAGTTGATTGGTTCACACTATTGGTATAAATTAGATGTAAATATATGAGTGTGGGTTTGTCGGAGTTTTTTTTTTTTAATTTGTAAGTGATTTTTTTGTTGTTGTTTATGTAGCTGAATGCCAAAGAAAATTTTAAAGTACCTTCAGAATTCGGTGTTTACCTGGAAGTGTTGCTAAACTTCACCAGGCTTGGCAGTCAGGTATGTAGGTGTGGTCTGTCTAACTTATAGTATAAATTGTGACTTGTTTTTATAACTTCAGCTGGTATCTATGAGAATATGTGATGTCTGGCTTACTTTCGTCAACCACAATCATATCAAAGATTGTGAACAATTCAAACAGTTCTTGCCCCAAGTGCTAGATGAATGCAGGAAGCAACTCAAAAAGGTTTGTAATATACATGTATACGGAATATGTACCAGGTTTGTAGCTAAACTTATGTATCAATGAAACCGGCCTACAAAGGCCACATTAGGGGGCAAGAGTCTTGACCCTTGTAGACAACGACGACGACCGACGAAGGTGTGTGTATTCATGAATAATTCATGAGCTTTGTATGGTTCGGTAAAGCGTTGTCACGTTATGTTAAGTAAAGTGTGTCACAGTCAGTAAAATGTGCTGGTTACCTCTAAAAAGCGAGTGCAATAGACGATGGAAGGCGACCTAGGTTTCATAAAAGAAGGCGATAGTACCGAAGAGAAGGTAAAAGGCGATTAATGGTAACTGATGGAAACGGCGAGGTAAGGCGGTATAGGTTTAAAATGGAAGGGAAGAGAAAAGGCGAGCGATTAATTATAACTAAAAAGCGGGGGTTAGTTTTCAGAAGAAAGGCTAAAGTAGAAATAGAAGACAAAAGTTTCTCAAAGTAGGACAAAAATTCAGAAGCAGGAGAGATAGACAAAGTAAAAGGGGGTTCCACGACTCTGAAGATAGGAGAGGTGAGGTAGAAGAAAAGCTCAGATGGTTCAGGAAAAAAAGAGAGTAGGAGAGGGAAACTTATGTAACCTTAACCAATGGTAGAGAATGATAACTGAGCAAGATAACCTGTGCTACTGCATTATTACTTTGTAATACATCAAGCGCCACTATGTGGCGGGGCACTTGCTAGTTATTATTATTAATATTATTATTATAAGAAATTTTTCTCTTTTTAACAGCCAATATTTTTAATTATAATTTAACCCGACGTTTCAACTTCTTGCTGAAGTCCTCTTATTATTATTATTATTATTATACTGGCAAGTACCCCGCCACATAGTGGCGCTTGACGTATTGCAAAGTAAGAATGCAGTAGCACAAGTCATCTTGCTCAGTTATCATTCTCTACCATTGGTTAAGGTTACATAAGTTTCTCTCTCCTGCTCTTTTTTTCTAAACTATTGAGCTTTTCTTATACCCCATCTCTCCTTTCTTCAGCTCTTCTTCTTGAGTCATGAAGTCCCCTTTTCCTTTGTCTATCTCTCCTGCTTCTGAATTTCTATAATACTTAGAGAAACTTTTGTCTTCTATTTCATACTGTAGCCAAACTAACCCCCACCTTTACTCAATTTTAAACCTAACCCGCCTTCCATTATCTATTGTACCCGCTTTTAGAATTAACCAGCACTTTATACTTAATGTGGCGGCACTTTTTACTTAATGTGGCGACACTTTACCTAACATAAAAGGCCAATACTTTACCTAACATAAAAGGCCAATACTTTACCTAACATCAAATGTCGATACTTAACTAACATAAAATTTCGATACTTTACCTAACACAACGTGTGATACTTTACCTAACACAATGTGTGATACTTTACCATACCATACAACGCTCATGAGTTATTCATGAATATCTTCACACACCGTCGTCGTTACTGACACACAAGCGTATTATTATATGTATATATTTATGACTTTCAGGTGGGAGACCCTGCTAACAGTAATGTGACCTCCATGTATTCCAGATGTGACTTTGAGGATGAAGATCAGTTCATACCGTTTTTCTCAAGTGAGTTCTATGACCCTACATAAATTGCACACTCAAATGTTGTATTGGTTTTTATTGCAGTATTTCGTAGTAAACTTTCTCGAATTATCGGCAATATCTCTTTGTTGATGCCACGCATGGTAGCCAAAGTTGCCATGGAAGCCCTACAACCTCTAATTGGTGACACCACTGATACAGGTGATTATGACTAACATTTATTTATTGTTACAAATTTGTGATTTATGCTTTTTATTTATTTTAAATAGTAGTTCCTGTAATTATTTTTAATTGGTGTATGTTTATTAGTACATACATGTGGTATTTTGGTTCTGTTGTTGTTTGAGATAGAGGTTAGCCAGCAGTCAGAACTCTACCTGGAATGGGAGGCGTGGTCTTCATTCTTGGATTGTTGGATGAATATTATCAAAAGTGACCAGTCCCTCATGGACATTGATGTGGTGGTAAGTAGCACTATAATAGTGTATACGTTGGATGTGATGATTTCTTTGGTACCCTATACAAAAGATCGCAAGACTTCATCCTTATTTATGTATCATTTTGAGCACTAAAGTGACAATCTAGCCTTTCCCTAAACTATTTGGAATGCTTCAGACAAAGTAGAGGTCACAATCAATTCATATACATAGATTAGTTTGTTTGTTTTTTAGCTAAATGTACGTATCTACCATTGCAGTAAATATCCATAATTGGAGACAAATACTGCCTACTTGTTGTCAATGTGATAAATAAACACAACACCTTATGAGTGACATAAACAGCTTCATATTTGGGTAATGTATAAAGCAGGCGTCAACCATGGTAAATGTATATCAGATAATTTGGTGGAAAAAAACGTGTACATATCTACAGTGTATGTATGTATATGTACATAAGTAGTGGTGTCAATTCTGCTCAAAATAGTATAATAACCTGACTCTATGAAATAGCGGTTGAAGGCATACTTCTTTAAACACATACACACACACACATACATACATACCCACACATGCAAATGCAAATTCTCTTGCTGCTGCTAACAGTCACACACACCTGGCAGAGCCAGGATGCCTGTGCACTAACCAGGCACAGTGAGTCATGCAAGCAAAGCTCCTGGAGCCCAGCTAGGAACTCGCAGGAGAACGGGTCTTTCTTCACAGCAAGTGGTGTGGGCACCCCTGAAGTCCCACCTGGGCCATTGCTGTTCATGAGAAAAGGCCTTGAATTTGCACCACAGCAAATGCCAAGTCCCAATCACTGCTGGTGGGAGGCAGATGGAAAACAAGATGGAAAATTGCTTGGGACCTCAGGCCCAGAGCCTAGGACACAACCACTACACTACATAGATACACACACACATAGAGAGAGTGCAGCTGAGAGTATACCTAAGTACATTTCATAATTTACAACTAAATTTTACTTTGTTAGTGTGTTAGTGTTATGCATATGTTTGTGTGTTTATGTGCATGTATGTAGAAGGAGTGTGGTTTGGCGATGTTGCGTGTATTGGTATCTTACTCCAGTCAAAGTGGCCTCATTCTACAGTGTCAGTTCAGATGTCTGCAATCTCCATTGGTGCACTTCCTACAATTAGACCAGCAGCTCTTCCAGGACTACATGAAGAAGGTCAATAAAGGAGCGTGTGAGCATGGAAGGGGGTAAAGGAAGACCTCACTGAACATGTGGTTATAGCACTGTGTAATACATGTATGAACATGTATGCATTATATAACTTCAAAGTGACCACATTTATTTTACTGTTTGAAATGCACTGAAGTATTTTTGTTGTTGTTGTTGTTTTCCTCACAGATATTCTCTTCTGTTGGCTTCTTGGGTGATTTTTCTGATAAAGTAAGATACTGTGTGCTGTTTGTCTTGCAAATGTGGCTTATTCCAGTGTTATAGTTGTGATCCTTGTAGCAATGTAATTCTCATTGTGTATATGTAATTGCGGTAACCAAATCGGTCATTAATTTTTTATTGGTACATTATGTATATAGCATAAGTTGCCAAAAGATGTAGTGCAAGCAAGGAGTGCCATTGTGCAGTGTTTTACTCATCTCTGTGAGGTCTACCCTCAGCAGCTTGCTGTAAGTATGCATCTTTGTTGTGCTGTGTGTTAGTAATTATTTAACCCTTAGCATTGTAGTTTAACTTATGCTTTTTTGTTGTTGTTGTTTGTTTTTTGTTGTTGTTGTTTTTTCTTTCCTATTTCTATTTTATTTTTAACATAATAGTACTGCAATTTATTGGTTACAAGGGTATGTACTAATCTGTCTGTCTTTAGCCACATTTGGAAGAGTTTATTGGGGTGTACAACCAACTGGTACAGAAGAATGAGCTGGTCTCAGCAGAGAAGACAAGCTTTATAGAAGCTTTTTTTATTTTGACGTGAGTGCATATCTCGTAACTTCATTGAACGGGTATGACATATTTTTAATTGCAATTTGCAGGCTGTGAAGTTAAGGGTTAGCAATGTCTTATTAGCAAGCAAACAATGTGACTAGTTAAACATCATCTCTACCTTTTCTTTATGACATTAAAGTGTTGCAAGTCTTAAATTAGAGTGGTGTGTCTGTTGTATAGGCACTCATGTCTATATGTACACACTGTATATCCACTCATGTGAAAGAGTTGTGAGAAGTATATATATTTAAACATTCACAACATTAGTTCACGCTTAACACTGTATAATAATATATTTATACATACATAATTGGTTGACACACTTTTGTATATGTGTACATATACCATGTTACAGTTTAGAGTCTGAATCAGTGGAGTATCAAGACAAGTGCTTAAAGACTTTGTTTGAAGAAGCGGAGGGACTATTTCGGAAAGTTCAAAAGTGAGTAATTTATAATTAAGTAAGCTCTACATGCAGTGTGTCATATCATTGTAGGATGTAACTGTACATGTATATGTGTGTAAGTATGTTTGTATGAAATAATCATACACTTTCAGGTCCAAAGCTAAAGTTAAACTTACTTGGTCCTTTGGTTCTAGAAGAAACTGAGGGATAACCTAAAAAGTTGTAGTATTTTGAAGAGGACAAGTCTACGTTTTCCATCCTTATATATATATCAAACATAATACCCAATTCTTCATTATCCATCCCTAATACAATATTTAAGCTAACAAGTCACTGAAATGGAAAATGTTTTGCCTATGTACATGTAACTTTTTTAGAGCAAATACATACAAGTTAGATGCATACTACATATGTACGAACATTGACAAGCAAACACAAAAAGATGCATGTGATGTCAGTGTGTACCTAGTTGTGTGTATTGTTTGTATGTGTATTGTGTGTTTGTGTGTTTGTGTGTATTCAGTGTTGTAGATAAAGTGGATACATTCATACGTCACCTAACTTTGGACAAGGAGCCTGACTCTCCTGAATATGATCCCTCTAAGAAGAGAGAGTTCTACTACATCATTAGTGCCACAATGGCCATTCTCAAGAGACTCCGCCCTCTGGAGCTTGCTCAGTCAGCATCTAACTCTCGGCTGCAGCTCTTACTACCTGTGGTTGTATATTTTTGTGTTCCTCTGCTGAGGTTTGTGTGTATTGGAAGTATTTGTGAAGGATACATCAAGTGTATGTACATGTAGATTAATTTTAGGGTTGTTACACTTTTTTTTTTTTTTTTTTTTTTTTTTTTTTTTTTGAGACCCATTAAGTGCAATAATATATGGTCAATTCTTGCATACATATACTGGTTAATATTACAGTTTTGTCCAAACATAGTTTTAACAATCTAATTGGTTCAAATTATGAATATACCAAGTTATGATAAGTGATACAACAACAATGATATATGTACTAGCTAGTAACTTTATACTACTATTAGTAGCTAGGCACTTTAAAATACTGTTACTACCATAATGTATATACATAGATTGGTACATATTTGTACATTTAAACACTATGGTGCACAAGTCCTTAGACTTTTTGGGAAGTAGTCAGTAGCATACACTTGAAGGTGGCCGCGCACCGCCTACGCAATATTTTGTTGATGGTTGCTATGCATGATTACTACTATTGTATACTTATAGGGGCTTCTCCACTACAACACAAGGACAAGTATGTACCTACCGAAGGTGCCACTCACTAATTTTAGATCGAATCTGGAGGAAATATCGGCCCGGTTATAAAACTTTGTAGCACTTGTTTGGAGCGGTGTGGTAATTTGGAGCTCCGCAATTTGGTGCTCTACTGCAAGACAATGAGTTCTTTTCCATTTCAATATTACTTTATGATTTATTTGCATTTTTTATAAGCTATTGAAAGTTCAAGTTTTTTTTTTTTTTTTTTTTTTTTTTTTTTTTTTTTTTTTGGTTTACCCGTGTGTAAAAAAAATTGTCATTCTCATTCGATTTCAAGAAAAACAGATACAAAATATAGAACTTTATTCCACTCACAATTCTTAAGAAATAGTCCCGCCCCAATGTCTTGTACTACTAGTACATGAGCGCCTATATCAAGAGTAAACAAACATCAATACAACAATAACAATAGAGTCACAAGAGAGGGCAGTTTCTTGGAGATAGCCCGAGGTGAAAGTCTTAGAGCTGTGCAGCTAGGAAGTATTCGCTCCACAGAAATCGATCCTGCTGGATCTATCCACTTGAGTTCAGATGCGCAGAGCCCGGAGAACGGCTACAGGAGGAGAGGCAGCCTGGTGCACCTTGCCGCGTGAGCTCAGACGACGTATGGAGTGTTGCTGTAAACGGCTATGAGACAACATGAAGCTAAACTAAAGACACCACAACTTCGCAAAGTATAGTTTTGCTGCTACTGCACAATTGTATCTGCTCGCATATTATCGAATGGTAGGGTTTTGGCGGGGAATAAATTAATGTCCGGATCTACGGCTGGTGCGTGTTGCTATGTGCGGCCACCCTTAACATGCTAATACAATGGTTTAAACGTTTATTCTTTTCTTTTTTCTTTTTTTTTTACTTTCTTAAAGGTATGATTTGTGACATTATGTATATATATAATAAATACTATTATTACAAATGTTTAGTTGCATGTGTATGTGTGTACTGCATAGAATATTGTACCAGCTGTGGACAGGCCAGTATAAAGATTTGCTAAGCAATCACTTCAAGGCTGTAGACCAACTTAATGCATATGAGAAAGATGTTGTATTGGGTAAGAAATACATAATGTATTTGTTTGTTTACATACATACATACATACATACATACTTATATATATACATACATACATACATACATACATAAACATACATAATGTATGTAAGTAGTACGGGTAAGTATAATAGCATGATAAGGTATGAGATTAAACTGCCATAAGCAAAAGAGTGCTCCAGAATAGTAATTTTGTTCATGCACTCTTACAGAAAAGTGATACCTTGAACATGCCCTTGTAGTGTAAATCACAAATATGTTACAGTATTACACAATTACACAGAAGTATGTACATATAACCCATGCAGTATATACTGTACATAAATACAAGCATGTTCTTACAATATGCTTGCAACAGTATACTGTACATGTATAAATCATGATATTTGTGTGGGTGTGCAGGTAAAACAATGGGTCGTCGTCAAGATTTTAGTCGCAATGAGTTGCACAACGTGCAAGTCAATCTGTCCACTTTACATGAAGGATGGTAAGGGAGGAATGGAATTAAGGACATTGGAGGAGGCACAGATCTTTTAAGCAACTTTAAGTGGGCATTTTGTCTCCTCCCTCCCCTGAAAATTGTCATGTCTTATTTTTTATTTGCCAAAAAATATTGTAATTAGTTTCATAGAAATGAGAAACCCCTCCTATTTCAATAATGATTATTTGAGCCCTCTCATGTTCAGTTCTAAAAAAACCTATGAGGAGATTACATGAAGGACCGATAAAGAAAAGTTACTTTTTTTGTTGTTATAATAATAGCAAATTTTCATGTTCTAACAGCTCACATTTTTCATTTGAGTTCATTGTGATGTATAAATGTATATGTGTGCACATTGGATAGGTGTGTAGATGCATGTATGAATACACATATGTATTTTGTGCATGTTGCTAGTTTGCAGGTTATAACTCGAAGTCTGGAGGTGTTTGGCTACGAGTTGATGTGGGAGCATAAATTAGTAGCAGAACCATTGGACATTGTGATATTTGGTGCTAGTTCTCTCAACCACTATAGACTCAAGACTCTGCTACATATCCTGTCATAAGAATATGCACATGTTTATTATATGCATACGCATACAGTAGATTAGAAACTTAAATCTGTATATTATGCATACTGGGTCACGAGATGCATCATTCAATTAGTTACCGTGGAATCCTTGACTTATTGACATGCCACGCCTCCTAGTAGTTCCAGTTGCTTCCAAATGTCCGGAGGTGATGTGGGAGCCTCTATTGTACCCGATGCTGGTACAAGTCTGCCATCATGTCTTCAATGTAAGAGATGTTGTTGTTGTTGTTGTTAGTAGTGTATGTGTATATAAGCAATAAGTTATAGTGATGCCAATAATATTATGCACTTTCTGTTACATACATGTATGTATACACAAGCAAGGCTCCTCAATGCTCAAAGCTAAATGTTTAAAGTTCACTCCTTGAAGCATGTACATACATGTACATACTTTTTTAATGCAAATCCATGGGTGAATTCTATGACGGTGATTAGCATTCATTTATTGCATGCACATCTAAACATGTACATTACTGTACGTACTTACTGAATGAACATTTATATGTGAGTGATGCATGTACATTACAGTACTTGTGTAGCTACCAATTTGTTCTTAACTTACTTCTTTTTCTTGTGTTGGTAATTCCTAGAATATGGTTAACAGTTTACTGTAATCGGTATGCATAATACAAGTACAAGCTGTTCATTTCTTTATGCTTATAATTTTAAGTGATCAGCGTTTTTTGTGGCATTTTTTAACTGTGGCACTTGAGACTGGGTAAACTTTCAGTTATAAAAAGGTTGTGCTTCAAAGCCTCATCATTCAGAAGTAACTGTACCTACCATCTAAAAATATAGTTGTCCAGAACTACACACAGGTGTGTGGCCATTTAACTGCAAGTTAGGTGGGGTTAATGCTAGGCGGGAACTCCTACGATTTGGGTAAGGGGTCATTTGTGTGAGTCGGTATAGGTGCGTGGGGCATGACTTCATGTGAGGTCAAGCGGGAGAAAAGCAGGTTGACTTACCTCGTGTGATCAGTCTACCCTCCGTGGAAAAAGCTAAGTGTGTGGCAAAAATTCTAACCGCAAAATGCCCGCCCACCCACACCTTACTGAGTATAGGACTAGGGGAAAGAAGCGCTCTGTACTAAATTTGTTTTGTTTTTTTGTTGTTGTTTTTGTTTGTTTTTCACACTCCGGCGTGCAGCCTTGTGTTGTCTGCCGTGATACAGTGTGTCGCTGGGATTAAATGGGCATCTTTTTTAGCCAGCACAGTTGGCCCAGAGGTGGGGCTTCCGGCGGCCACCTTGGCCAAACCACTCAGCAGAAATGCTGCGGAAGTATATAGGGGGCAGTAATAGATGTGGGGTACTGGGAGGTAGCTATGGGAATTGGGTAAGTAGAATCAATATGTCACCGAGCCTGCAGCAGGAATGGGGGTTGGGGCGAGGTGATATTCCTTTGGAGTAAGATAGAGCTGCAGGATTAATTGGAGATTTCATGCAACATTCAATATGAGGAAATATTGAACGCTCAAGGAAACATTGAACGCTCAAGGAAAATATCTGATGTACAATAATATACAATATAATACAGTAGTAGACAAAATAAAATTCCGTTCCATAGCGCAGCCGTTAAACAGTAGTTTTTTTGTTTGTTTTTTTACAGTAGTTTTTACCGTTGCGTTCCGTACTGTTTTGACTATACGGCCGACACCCTTTACTAAAATGGTAAAAAAAAACAGTCAAGCTTTTTTGTCGATTCACAGATATTTTCTAGCTAGAAACTCTTCCATAGCTATATCAAGCAAGCTAAGGCCTTGTATCAACCATTAAACGCTACGGGGATAGTGCAAATAACTCGTACAAAAATTTAACTTGCTTCAATAAAGCTGCAGACCAAAGTTCCAATGGGCACAGAGCTGAAACGAGGTCCACACTTCGTAGGTCTTTTGTTAGCTACTGATGGACCTCCAGTAGTAAAAAATCTAATCCCGAGAAGGCCCTAACATTGAGAAAACGTCGATACCGTGCAGTGGTCGAACTAATAATTCTCCGTGAGACAACTTCGAATAGGACAGCTTCAATTTTTTAACCCAAAAACCTCCGCCTCAGGAGTCTGTAAACAAAAATCGGAACATTTATTGGATAAACGATTTTTAATTTTTCTTTGAACGAGGCATGCGGTGAACGAGAAAGATTAAAACAGTAACGCGGTCGAATAGAGTGGCCATTTTTTTTTATCAAGCAGCGTACCGCTTTTTCCCCCGGTTTTTGATCATGTGACAGCCGTTCTACGAAACGGAATTCAAAACTTTATTTTTGTCTTCTACTGTTGTATATAATTATGTTATATACAATATGTATCATTATTACAAGTGTAGCTATTTCTTTATCTCATGGTATTTACTATACATCACTTCAGCTTCCTACTTCTCCATGACATACATGTTCAAGAAAAATATTTCAGTTGATATCATAAAGATAGTAATGCAGTCAGTGAATTAGTTTACTTGTCCAATTCGTTAATATTTTATACTATAGTTGCTGTAGTAACAGCCATGAATTAAAAACGTTATGCCCCTGTGATATTCCCCTCCAATCGCCTGCAGAAAAAAGTTTTTACTACACAGAGTTTAAATTGCACACAGAAGAATTTTTTTGTTGACAAAATAGAGTGAGATGTGCGAATAATTATAGTACAAAGTGATGTGTCATATTTATTTTAGCTTTATATAAATTTAATGTCCGTCGTCTAACATGTTTGGAGGAAGGTAGGGACCCTAGTGCGAATTGGATCTAATTACTGCCAACAATTCACACTCATTATCATCTATTCATGATGCGCTAATGATTTGTATATGATAACCACCCACTATTACTTATCTGTTTGGAGCGAGTTGCTTGCTGA
>WLWI01003777.1_pt1 | contig 12961 bp, 18 predicted proteins | sample 6701501 | NCBI WGS metagenome assembly WLWI01 (sample SAMN12718690, study PRJNA515312) | sponge metagenome | isolation source: marine sponge | host: Mycale hentscheli | place: New Zealand: South Island, Marlborough, Capsize Point | collected 2014-11-01
GGGGGGGAAGAAAAGTTTGTAAAAAGTTTAAATAATCCTTAAAATTTGCAAATCCCCCCCCCCCCCCCCTCCCGTTTCTTCTTAAGTGAGAAAGAAATGATTACACCATGCACTTAGGTATGAAAAAATAATAATAATAAAAACAACAACAACAAACACACACAAAAACAACAACAACAACCACTTGCAGGTCCCACCTACACTTCTAATGGTCCTATTGGCCCTTCATCCACTTCCCATCTCTATTCCCTGGCACTCACAGGAGGAGCTGTTCCACTGATGCCACACACTTCACTGCCAACTCTTCCTGGACTATCCACCAATCAAGCAACAGTCGAGCTGCTATGTGGGAGAGGAATAGACAACATCTCCAACACCGGCTCTGATAGTGGACATGCCCTCACTGCCTGAGGTGATAGACACGCCTCTTTCAAATCACCATTGCAACAGAGCTCACTAGTATCGTTTTCCCGATGTATTCCGAGCTCTGCAGGCAGAGAGAGAGAGAGGAGAGAGAGAGAGAGAGAAATCCAGTGGAGTTTAAAAAAAAGCAAAAAAAAGCAAAAAAAAAGCAAAAAAGAAAAAAGAAAAACAAACTATAACAACAGAAATCACTACCTCTACGGTAACAACATGGGAGTGACTAAAACGGGTGGTAACTATGGCAACTGACCGTTACAGAGCTGATCTAACTTGTTGGAGCAGCAGAGAAGTAAGACTTGAGTCATACGTACGCACAGATGTAGAACTCTGGCACAATGGAAGAAAGCTCCCGGTGAAGCAGATAATGTCTCGTCTACCAATAAACACACAAACATACTCAAAAACAACAACAACTACAACATTGAACAGAAAGTGAAGAGGACAGGGAAAGAGTGGAACAAGAGGAAGAGGCTAGGATGTCGGAGTATTATTACTGGGGTCACTTCAGTCTAGTACCAAAGCCACTCCCAGCTCTGAAGTGGTTGCTCTCTGCTGTATCGGATGATGAACGACACGACTAGAGCAATAGGTCTTACCCCCCACTGAAATGAAACACTTGACACCTTGCAACCACCGCCATCAAACAGCTGTAGGTAACCACCCCGACCACAACAAGGCACTGTGCTAAGGGGAAACCCCTAACCATCATTACCTAATGACTTGCCACAGGCCATTAGGATATTCCGGTATGGCGCTGCACTGTTCCCTCTGAAGACCACTTACCAGGGGTATGGTGGTGTATGGAGTAAATGTTGATGACGGCCATCTTGAACAGCAGCAATGCAAACTCGTGTCCAAGAGTCTGTGAGAGTAGCTCGGTAAGGAGCTGCATCAGCTTAGTCTCCGCCAGGGACAGACCGTCACTTCTACAGCAACAAGAGTTAAGAGTATGAAAGTAATTTTTTTAATTCCTCTTAATTCATTGTTTAAATAATTATGTATTGGTATACTGCAACCTATGTGTGTGTGTGTGTGTGTGTGTGTGTGTGTGTGTGTGTGTGTGTGTGTGTTCTTGCTATACTATTGTAGAGTAAAAGTTGTCATTTTAAGATAAGGAAGTGGAGAGGAAAAAGGAGTACATGTGAAAATGAAATAAGCAAACTGTTACATTTTGTTATTCTCACTTTCCTTCCACTACTAACTGGAGTTGTGGCTAGCTAGGGCCGACTGGTGAAGAAGATTTTATGAGGGGACACTAAGTACAAGCCAATGGTATGGATGTATGTGCGGCATATTAGTGGCACGCGTGCTAGAATAATTAATTTGACGATCGTATCATTGGATAAAAGCTTTCCAGCATTTCAAAGCAGGCTAGCCGAGGGCCTAGGGGTAGACATACACATGAATACTTACTTAAAGTCAAAGTCTGTTGAATGCACGTTACATATGCTGAAACCCGCCCACCATGATTTACATCCATTCAATGCTGAGGCATTGGTCTAGATTAATGCAAAGTACTGTCTGCATGAGTGGTAACTGGTCTACATTGGAGGCGCTACTGGTCTGCTAACTTACAGAGACTGGAATAGTAGCTGGAGCCAGCCTCAGGTTCAAATAATTCACCCTGACATAGTTAATGTTCGGGCCTATGGCCAAACAAGGAAAGGGACAGTCTGGTAAAGTATGGACTTTCCCAGGAAACATTGAACCTCCGCCTAGTCTAACCCATACTGTTTCTGTCTCATATGTCATCTATATATTCTATGTTCAAATACAAGTATTTTTTAAGTTCTGCATTAACCAAACTATTGCTTGTGGGTGGTAGAGTACGCGCTTTTGATCAGCTTGGCCAAGACTGCAATTGCCGCAGGTGACAGCGGTTGCGGCCAAGTTGATTCCTTGCGTCAGAGGTGTGCCAAACATTTTGGCCCTTTGAGAAAGGTTGTTGTGCGTCGGAGTTACGCCCGCGCGCACATTTGGTCCTTCGAGCCGAATCTTCTAGCTTGAAGATCCGTGCCAGCCGTGCCAGCTCTCCACAACGACATTCATCAGGTCAAAGTGAACTCGTCTCGCTACGTCTGCGTTCGTCCGTCCGTCTGGATCACTTACGTTCTTCATCCTACATTGTCCATTATCGCCCGTCGTCTTACTTTCGATTAGGTCTATGTTCGTCCGCCTGATTTAATTGCTTGCGTTCGCCATCCTACGTCATTTGTCTAAGTTTTTAGTGTTAAGTTAACTTTAACATCGCCATGGCCTCTGATGCTGAGGAGATAGCTGCCTACGCTCACATACATGACGCCAAGAAGATTGAAGCCAAAAGATCAGCACGGAAGGCCCAGCTAAAAAAGCTGGACAACAAATTCAAAGAGCTTCTCGCCACGCCCTTTGAGAAACTTCGTCGAGAGGAATTGGTTAGAAAGTCCAGAGACCTCAACAGGCAGTTACATTTCTTCAGTGCCTTACAGAAGAGGCATGAGGAGCTGACAGAGACTTCTCATGGTCATGCCAAAGACTGTAAGAACAGGGAGGCAGTCATGGAAGAATACCAACGCCTCACCGAGGAGGTGGAAGACTGCCTAGACCGCCTCATCCTATACGAAGAAGGTACTGACTTGGCAGATACCCTGAGTGAAATGGCTGGGTTTCCCCTCTCCTCGTCGTTCGTCATTAAAGATCGCCTTTCAGAGTTGCAGACATGACACAGTGCCTTCAGAAAAGCTACTCGAGTCCATACAGATGACCCGGACCTGGAAGGGCTGAGAAGTCGAGTCCACCGGTCCCTATATGAAGTCCTTCGTCGAGCATCAGAAGAATCAGACCGAGACAAGGAGTCCAGTCCCGCAGTATCCAAGGTTGATGCCATGGAAGGCTAAGCCTAGTCTGCCATATAGCTCAAGGCTAGCATTGTCCCTACCCAAGTTCTCGGGGAAGGCAACAGACTGGCTGAAGTTTAGAGCGTTGTTCACTTCAGTCATGGAGTCCTCAGGTGTGGGCCTCCCCGTCCCCGATCGTATATGTCACTTGCTGGAGTCCATGACGACAGACCAGGCTTGTCGGATTGTCGAGAGAGCTGATCGAGGGGATGACGGATACAACCAGGCCATGGAGGAAGTGGAAGCAGCTTACGGCCGCCCAGCAGTCTTGTACCCGATACATGTTATGGCCCTAGGAAAGCCACCCCCCCTTCACTTATGACTACGAAGGTATCTCACGTCTACGAGAGCACTTCATTCCGCACCTTGAGGGGATCACGTACTGTAAGGGCTACACTCTGGATCAGTTCCTTGGATGCCTCGCCACCCAAGCATTCGATGCAACCATGGCCAGTGAGTGGGAACGGCATACCGCTGGAGAAACCACTCCGCCGAGCATCCGAGACATGTTGGAATTTTTTCGATTGCGACAACTGTCGATGATAGCTAAGCCAGTCAAGAGCTCCATCCAACCCAAGAGTCAACCCTACGTCAAGAAGCCATCTGCCTATTCGACATCGAGTATGCCAGTCAGGACCGTCCACAACGTCACTGAGGAACGGTTCAAGTGCCCCGCGTGCAATGTCAGCACCCACCCTGTAGCAAGATGCTCCAAGTTTCTGGAGTCCGGAGCAGAGACAGAAGGTGGTAAAGGAAGCTAGGTTGTGTTTCAACTGTCTGGGACCCGACCATGCCCTCCGGAACTGCAGATCCAGTTACGTCTGCAGGCAATGCAAGTTGAGACATCACATGCTTCTCCACAAACCAGCTTCACCCGTCACCGTGGATGCCATAGAGCCAGAAGTGGAGACTAAGGCACTGCATGCAACCTCAGTCACTTCATCGCTGCTGCCACCGCCGTGGCTACAGCCATCAACGGTGGGATACGTCAGAAGGCTCGAGCGCTCCTTGACAACGGAGCCTCACTCTCCTTAGTAACGGAGAGACTAGCCTCAGCCCTCCAGCTGGAGAGACACCCAGAGGAGTTACAAATCCGTGGTCTCAGCGAAACCAGGAGAAGCAAGCACTATGTCAACATCAATCTTGGGCCATTCCATGCGCCGACTTCCCAAGATCGAGTAATCGTGAAGTGTCACGTCGTGTCGGACCTACCGTCATTGAAGCCGCCACGAGACACACCCGCCTTATTCCGACTGCCTTGCATTAGGGACAAGCAGCTCATTGCAGACCCTAAACTCGGTGGTCCTCTCGACCTACTACTGGGCATCGCCAACTGTGTTCGATGCTCCCGTGGCCCTCCAGATGTTGACATAGAAGAAACCACAGTCTCCACCCCCACAATCTTTGGATGGACACTAGGTGGAGCCATTCCAGAGAAAGTAGTCAGGACTTCCATCTGTCACGCCAGGGCAGTGGAGGACCAGCTCGAACAATCGCTGCAACAGATCTGGGCCCAGGACAAGACCCCAGACGATTCGTCATCGTACCTGTCCGCAGCAGAGGAGTTGGCTATCGGTTGTTTCCGAGAAACCTGCCAAGTCTTGCCCGATGGGAGATATCAAGTCCAATTGCAACGTCGTGAGGATCCTCCCATCCTGGGTTTGTCAAGACCAGCAGCCAAGAGTCGCTTTCTGCAGAACGAGCGGTCCCTCAAGTCTAAAGGAAAGCTCGAAGAATTTGAAGGCGTCCGAAGGAGTATTTGGAACTAGAACACGCTGAGGAAGTTCCACAGTCAGAGCTCAGCGCCACCCAGTCATCAGTATATTACCTTCCTGTCCATGGAGTAGTCAAAGAAATATCCATCACGACCAAACTCCATGCCGTTTTTGATGCGTCAGCTAAAACGTCCTCAGGCGTATCTCTCAGTAACCAGCTCCTACCTACCGGGACTGAATCTCTACCCCATGCTCACGTCCGTACTTACGTCCTTCCGTCTGCATCGAGTCGCCATTACCGCTGACGTGAGTAAGATGTTTCGAGAGGTGGGACTCGACCCTGGTGAGAGGAACTTTCACTGCTTTCTGATGAGGAATGAGAGCGGAGACATCGCTGACTATCGCATGAAAAGACTAACCTTCAATGTAAAGTCATCACCCTTTCTTGCCACTGTGGTCCTTTTACACCATGCCGATCGCAGCCCACTTGGTCCAGACGGCTTTCTACGTGGACCACTGCTTGACCGGAGCACCCACCGTCGAAGAAGCAGCTATGATTCGGGAGCAACTTTGTGACCTACTGTCAAAATGTAAAATGACATTACGGAAATGGCGCAGCAACTCGTCTGAGCTCCACCCTTTCACACCACCGGCGTTGACTTTGCCGGACCGTTCTTCGTGCGCCGAGGGAACCCCCGAAAGCCTACTAATGTGAAGGTGTACGCCGCTGTCTTTGTGTGCTTCGTCACAAAAGCGGTGCACTTCGAGCTGTGCTCCGATCTGACATCGGATGTGTTCATAGCAGCCTTCAACAGGTTCTGTGGCAGGAGAGGCACGCCATCGGATGTGTTCATAGCAGCCTTCAACAGGTTCTGTGGCAGGAGAGGCACGCCATCAATTCTATGCTCAGACAACGGCATGAATTTCGTTGGTGCCAAACGAGAACTCCATGAAGTCCGAACCTTATTAGAGGACCCCCAGACTCATCAGTCACTTTCCCACATCTCCACGTCCAGCGGGATGAAGTGGAAGTTGACTCCGCCCAGAGCCCCACACTTCGGCGGTCTCTGGGAGTCCGCCGTCAAGGCTATGAAAGCCACACTGAAGAAACTCCTATCTTCTCGCCCCCTGACTTTCGAGGAGTTGGACACTCTCTTAGTGGAGTCAGAGGCCATTCTCAACTCAAGACCTCTGGCCCCAGTCACCTCGACTTACCCTGATTAGGAGCTGGTCCTCACCGCCGGACATTTCCTGATCGGACGTCCGATCAAGTCACCGCCCCCGTCTCGTATTGACATCGACACTTCAGTCACTCTGCTCAAACGCTGGAACCTAGTGCAACGCCTGAGGCATGATCTCTGGACCGTCTGGAGATCTTGATATCTCAGCGCCAGAGCTAAGTGGCACCGCCAGCAACGGAACTTCCAACCAGGAGATGTAGTCCTGCTCAAGGATGAGACGTTGACAATCCGCGAGTGGCTACTGGCGCGAGTAGTGGAATCTTCCCCGGAGACGATGGATCGGTTCGAGTAGTGGATCTCCTCTGCAACGGCAAGAAGTACAGAAGAACGGTGAACAGGCTGGTCCTGCTGGTCAAGGACTAGCCCACCTTCCGCCCCGGGAGAATGTTCGGGCCTATGGCCAAACAAGGAAAGGGACAGTCTGGTAAAGTATGGGCTTCCCCGGGAAACATTGAACTCCGCCTAGTCTAAACCACACTGTTTCTGTCTCATATGTCATCTATATATTCTATGTTCAAATACAAGTCTATTTTAAGTTCTGCATTAACCAAGCTATTGCTTGCGGGACGTGCTTTTGATCAGTTTGGCCAAGACTGCAATTGCCGCAGGTGACAGCAGTTGCGGCCAAGTTGATTCCTTGCGTCAGAGGTGTGCCGAACATTTTGGTCCTTTGAGAAAGGTTGTTGTGCGTCATATGTTCACTACTCTAGCTAGTGAGCAGAACTTTATTTATGTTGGAAGCTCTTCCCCTAGAGAATGACCTGAAGCCCTCACACACAGTGATGGGCTGACTACACATTCCATAGCTATACTTCAATAGATTCATTTCAATACTCATTGAGTTTATGCATTTCAATACTCATTGAGTTTATGCTTTGGTTTAACTATGGAGATGCTTATGGAAATAGTGTGTGTGTGTGTGTGTGTGTGTGTGTGTGTGTGTGTGTGTGTGTGTGTGTGTGTGTGTGTATTATGTGAGTGTATGTATATCATGTGTGTGAGTATGTGTGTCTATTAAAAGTGATTTATGAATAACACCCGCCATTCCATTTGGTGCCTCCTTCTTTTCACCCACCACTGGTAACCTCCCTGGAGTGCACTTATTTATACTGTACATTCTTACCCAGTTTTAGAGAAGAGCTTGTCATGTATGACTAGAAATAGTGATGTCACTTTCTTAACAATCTACACACACACACACACACACACACAAACTTACATATATTGATGCATCTTCCTTCAACTTGGCCCCTCCTGCCCCACCCCTAACCTGCCCTACCTACTAACCTGGCTCAATGTTTCAGACTCCATCTCCTCCACTTGTTGCACGTCATCTTTCATCTGTTCAGCTTCATCCGAGGCCACAGCCATAGCAACTGGTGATGCCACACCCTCTTGCGCTGCAGCAATGCCTGGCATAATCCACACCTCTTTCCTACCAGAAAGGTGGTTTTCTTCATTCTTCTCAAATTTCTGCTGCTGATTCTTCTCCTTCTTTTTAGCCAACTTTTCTTCCTGGCAGCCTTGGCTGCTTCCCTCTCTTTGTGCATCCTCTCATCTTCCTCCTTCCTCTGAGCCTAACGTCAAAAACACATGATAATTCACATTTAAACTTGCATGCTGACTAGGTAACAATAGCCACACCCACCCACACACCCACATATGGATCACGTGCTGAAACTTTAAACAGGCCGAGTGCAGAATTTAAAAATTAAATAATTAAACAAAAGGATGCCCATTAGGATGTGACTACAGGACAGCGAGCCCACAACATAACACTAAGACTGTCCACATCAATCTCAACAGTCAGTGTCCTGACCGCAGTGGTGATGGTGACGATGCTATACACCATCTCCACTAGTTCTAACTACATCACTGCCAACTCAGCAACACGACGACCGGTAAAGGGACATCTGGACTCGGAGTCCGGGACACCAACACTAGGGAAAGAAACTCAGCAGAACAGACATCCTCACAGTCCACCACTTCACTAACTCGACCACTGAATGCACTATATTCTCTCTCTCTCTCTCAATAGCACCAATTCACTTTAATCTGTTCAACTAAACTGCCATGATTGGCCATCTTCCAATCTTCTCCATGACTGTCCTTTTGTGATCACTCCCTCCTGGCAACCCTCCTCCTAAACTTCACAAATCCCATGATTGACAAATGGATACTGTAGGAGCTATTCATTACACAAGGTGGGCGTGTCCAGTCACTTGACCTATCTGTACACATGCTCAGTTTGGCCCCCAGTGCCACTATAAATGCCAGTCCTTTAGAAGTCTTTGAGCTCACCAAACATATGTATACAACGTTGAATCTATTGCATTAAAGGCATTTGAATTGTGACAAGACCTACAGAATTAGAAGCTATTTTCAGTGCAGAGCTGGTCCTATTCTTTGAGACTACATATGTAGCTGATGAGAGTGAGATTACAAATGATAGGAATCTCCAACTGAATTACACATGTGGGAACAGCTGTGAACAACTGCCTCTGTGTCTAGCAAGCTGTAATTAGCTCAGATAATGATACTGACAGTTTAACTGGTCCATTCAATTCCCATTATCACTGGCAATGGAAAGTAACGCACAGTAATGTGGCATTCATTATACCTTCTCTTTCACTATAGACAATAACTAAACTTCATACAGGACAGCAAGTCCGCACCCTCAGGGAGTCATGTCACACGTGTTATTACCACATACATCCAACATGCAATACCACAGACATGAATTCATATGTGTACAACTGGGGTTGTAGGGACAAGGGCAACTTCAAATACAACCTAAAGGTCAATGGGGTTGAAGGGAGGAAGAGGGTGGGGCTGAGGTATATTTGGGCAACAACATTCCCTATTTCCTGCTTAGCTTCAAACCTACGTACACATGTGCAGTTGCTTCACAAACCAATGAACCATGAGGACATATACACATTTGTAATTAACATGTACCTTCCGTAACACCCACCTTTTGCCCAGTCTTTGCAAAGATGGCCACCAAGCTGTCATAGGCAGACTGGAAGGAAGGCACAGTGGCAAGACTGTGCATGTAGTAGTAGACTGCATCCAGGCGCCGATGCTGACAAATGAAAACAAATAAACCCACATCCTTTACGCACATACATATATACTAACATACACACATACATACATAAATCCACCCCAATATCCTATATAATGCACGTTATATTCCGTTAAGGGTGGCACTGATATATTTAATTTAGCTGAGTATTAACTTCATTGTTCTAGCTCCACCCACATCTGTTCTTAATGTGCAACAGTGTTTATTATTGGTATAAATACATTTCTTGCTATAACCTTAGAAAATTTTTAAGCCAAGTATTGATTACATACGTGATAACAAGAGTCTTGTCATTAGCTTCTTCTAGTGCACTCTGTGAGTGTGTGTGTGCACGTGTGTGTGGGTGGGGCACTGAACTAGTAATATGTAAATCAAACTGCATATTGATAGTGTCGTATGTATGTATATATTCACCTAATGAATGGTTCAAAGGTCAGTCGGTAATCAATTACCTATCTCATCTGTGGACCCCAACCTGTTTACTGGCACACCTCCCAGCACTAGCTAGGTCCCCTTGTGCTATGGTAACACTAACCCTGCCAGCACTAGCTAGGTCTCCTCGTGCTATGGTAACACTAACCCTCCCAGCACTAGATGGGTTCCCTCGTGCTATGGTAACACTAACCCTCCCAGCACTAGATGGGTCCCCTCGTGCTATGGTAACACTAACCCTCCCGCACTAACTAGGTCTCCTTGTGCTATGGTAACACTAACCCTCCCAGCACTAGATGGGTTCCCTCGTGCTATGGTAACACTAACCCTCCCAGCACTAGATGGGTCCCCTCGTGCTATGGTAACACTAACCCTCCCAGCACTAGCTGGGTCCCTCATGCTATGGTAACACTAACCCTCCCAGCACTAACTGGGTCCCCTCGTGCTATGGTAACACTAACCCTCCCAGCACTAGCTGGGTCCCCTCGTGCTATGGTAACACTAACCCTCCCAGCACTAACTGGGTCCCCTCGTGCTATGGTAACACTAACCCTCCCAGCACTAGCTGGGTCCCTCATGCTATGGTAACACTAACCCTCCCAGCACTAGCTAGGTCCCCTCGTTTTATGGTAACACTAACCCTCCCAGCACTAAGTGGGTCCCCTCGTTCTATGGTAACACTAACCCTCCCAGCACTAAGTGGGTTCCCTCGTTCTATGGTAACACCACTAACTAGTACAAGTTGGAGGTAAAATAACTATAATACAAGATGATAAAATTTGCTTTTTCATCTCATTGAAGATGAAAAATTTACGCTATTTTAATACTGGACCTATGTGTGCAGTTACAGTAAGCGACCAATCAGAAACTTAGTTAAATTGTGCATGAAAAAAATCACATGCATACAAACTACTGCAACCACACACACACACACACACACACACACATACTGTGTTGATGGCGACCACTGCCAGTTGGTTGTAAGGTTTACCATTCTTGGGCACCAGTTGCTGAGCTCTGGAGTAATACCTACAGAGACAAGACTCAAACTGAAGCAAACAGGGCATTAACTTCCCTCTAATGAACTACACACTGAGAAGGAGGCTCTAACTTCCCCAGGAGGTGGACGAGTCATCTCTAAGTAGTTGGACACACACTAGCCTCGTATATGGTTGACTGCAAGTGTGAGTGAGTGTTAAACAGTATAGTACTTAATAAACATCCTTGTAGTTTACAACTTGTGAAAATGTCGCACCTCTGCCAACACTTGACACTACTTCTCTCTTGCAGCCAACAGTTCATACAGAGGAAGGGAAAGGAGGTTAGGAGAAGGGAAAGGAGGTTAGGAGAAGGGAAAGGAGGTTAGGAGAAGGGAAAGGAGGTTAGGAGAAGGGAAAGGAGGTTAGGAGAAGGGAAAGGAGGTTAGGAGAAGGGAAAGGAGGTTAGGAGAAGGGAAAGGAAGGTTAGGAGACCTTCCCTATTTATATACAATCTATGTAGACAGGTACTTCAGTTACATCCACTACCTGATAAGTAATTTACAACTGCTAAACTCTTACTGCCTAGGCTTGGTCCAGTTGACCTCTGACCCCAGTAGAGTGAAGAGCTGCTGCTGATATCGAGCTAGGTCTCCCAAGTAGATATACCAGTGATGGCACATGACCACGCCCAGCATCACCTAGGCAACAAACCACATCAACAATGTCCAGAGCCTCCACACAACATAAGAGTAATAGTATAGCTTTATAATCATTAGTATATCAACAAAAAGCATTATAAATGCTTTTCAGAAAATTTTAAACCATCAAATATAACTTCATATCACTTAGCCAATAAAGTGTACCTTCCCTTCAACCACACAAAAGTTGGCACTTCTAGCTTCACTATCAATCCACACTGACAATGGAACATCTCCTGCACCAACTCTCCTCCAACCAACTGCATAACCTTATGCAACTAAACATGTTCACACTCACTGACATCCCATTCTTACATCTGACTCAAGAGAGAAGGAAGGAAAGGGTGTGGCATGAGGAGAGGGGACTAGCCCTGGGTATATCCCTTCCACTGACCATGCATGAGAGATAAGACAAGTTCTTAGGTAAGAGCAAGTCATTGTCCTTTCACAACAACCACCCTCTCTCTCTCTCTCTTACTATGCTGAAGTACTCACTGACAGACATCTGCCAAACCTGCTGTGTTTGTAAACTCAGCATAATTCACTTTCCAGTCTACACGCATGTCCCAATCACAACAACAACAACAACAACAATGAGTTTTTAATTTCAGTATTACTGATTCGCCCAGCCAGGCAGCAGTACTCTATTAATGCACGGCATACATGACAAGTACCTTTCTGTGCCGAGTCTTAGAGGAGAAGTGCATGAGACCACTCATGAGAGAAGACAGTCTGAAGTCCAGACTCGTCTGAACCAGCTGGATACATCTCAAGTAGTACTCAATCAGAGACACCAGAAATACATCTAGGACATGCTGGACAGCTTCACTTCCTACAAATGCACACACACACACACACACACACACACACACACACAGTATTGAGTGATTGATTGACTTAGAATTATGTACCTTACAAAGATGCTAGTTTTCAGTTATTACTTTGAGCTCTTATTACGACAAAATGTTAAAATAATCTGACGATGAGTCCAACACTTCGTTATTACTATGGTGATAAGTTTCACAATTTACCTAGCCAGCTGAAAATTAAGGAAACTAGTTTCACCAAAAGCAGGCAATAATTACATACAAATAGAATTTTATGATACCCAAATTCACCTTTAAAATACACACACACACACACACACAATCTTATTCCTCTTGTCACTCTTGATAAACAGCCTGTGATTAGAATTCATGTCACATGACCCTACCACACAGTGATGGTGGTGAGATTCCACACCACAGTATCGCGTACTTCAGACTTACAGACGATTCAGCCTTTGAACTTATTCTCTCGCTCCCACCCACCCACCCTCATCCACTCCCTCCCTCCCTCACCCTCACTCACTCACTCTGACTGCGAAGCTTCTCTATGACCGGATACACTGCTCCTTTCCACAGCTTGACAGACAAGTTTTGTCGTGAATAAAGTTCCAAGTCCTTGGACAGAGTCTTCTCCACACATTCTCGCATTCTCTGACTAAAGAATATCAAAAAACTACATCA
>WLWI01003780.1_pt1 | contig 12952 bp, 5 predicted proteins | sample 6701501 | NCBI WGS metagenome assembly WLWI01 (sample SAMN12718690, study PRJNA515312) | sponge metagenome | isolation source: marine sponge | host: Mycale hentscheli | place: New Zealand: South Island, Marlborough, Capsize Point | collected 2014-11-01
ATTAATAACGAAAAAAATCAAGAAAGACACACAACACTCAGCTATTCTATCAGTTCTAGACAGACTAACTGTTCAGTCCATTCATCACAGAGTATATATCTAGCTAAAGTGTCCAGACACAACTTCATGCATGAATGAGGTGATTGTTAACAATACTGAATGAATGTTTCAACTGCCTTTCTTCAGGGGTTATTTATAGGTTTGTCTGGGCTGGCCCTGTTATATTATACTATACCAATATGTGCAACACATTCTACTGTGCTAATCTTGTACGATAGTCTAGAGCAAATTCAGCACATTTGTGTAATGTTATGCAAGGAACCAATAGGTTATGTAGACTAGGGGGGGGGGGGGAAGGAAAGTGATTATATGCTGAGTCAGCAAATCAAGTGGCCCTATTGCATTTGTGAAACTGATGACCCATCATGGATCCACATATCGCTCCTACAGTGAAAAGCTGTTCCCTGATAAATTCATTTTCCTCATAATAGCACATAGTGTACACTGTATGTAACAACTTCTCTAGCTAATGCCACCCACTTCCAATTACACGTATTAGTAATTTTCAGGTTTGTTGTTGTGTGCGCATTTGCTAAGTTTCACACCTAATGGTAATTCAGACCATGTCACAAGTGTGTGTTTTTAATCATCTTCTATGTGTATTATGTTCACAGTATATCTATTATTTATTCAGTGAAGCGAGTGAAGCTGTATATTAATGAATTTGGGATATAGCTATCTATATCTTTATTTCACATTCTGGTGTAGCCAGACCCTTTATCAAACCACTACATCGGTAAAGGGTCTGCTGTATGACATCATATTGATATGTACTCGTGGAATGCAATTTATAATGGTTTTAAATGATATTCATAGTGTTTGCCATTTAAAATGATAGTCATTATCGTGATTGTGGCTTTATTTCAGTTTGAATGATTTTTGTGGTCACGAGCATGCTAAAATGATCAATCTTCTATGAATTTCAATTGCTGAATTTGTAGTATGTAGCTAGTTGTAGTTTGGTACCTGGCCAGCCAGATCAAGCAGTGGAGACATCAGGGCAGGAACCTTTTAGTTTCACACATAGTGTGTGATCGGTCCAGTTGCTTACCTAACATAAACTATGTAATCTTTGGCAAACAAGTGAAGCAAGCAAGACGCTATCAAGGGTAATACAGTTGAAAATTGGGGGTATTTATATAGGTTATACCACAGTGTGTAAGTCAGTATGGAATTTTTACGAGGGCCAAAGGCCCTAGGATATTGTAAATCCTAACTGACTAACACGGAGTAGTGCAACCGACTTGTACCATGGCTCTAGGCTAGAATGCACTAAAATGACTATGATACAGTTTTTATTCTAGTTTCACATACAACTTGTTTTCAGGTCTGTAGAGACCACTTGTCATAAGTGTAAGTAAAGCATCTAAATGTAGCATTAGCATGGAAGAATAGCTCCCTCCCATTGGCACCACTACCCCTCCCCACAACACCCACTTCCTACTCCAGTCTGCTTATGTACAACAGGATCCTGATATACTAGAATCTGCAGACACTAATGCAACTATTTTTGTGCAAAATTGACGTTAAATTCAATTGCTATAATAAATATATTCAATTTTCATATTTTTGTACTAATTGGAAAACAATAGAGTTCAATATTTCAAGACAAGTGTCAATGGCCCATTAAACTCTCCTTTTCAATAATTGCATGAAGTCTCTTGCTCACATTTCGAAGCCTTGATACCACGTGACGCTTTTGTGTTTGCCTAGATCTTGCATTAGTCAATATCTGAACAAAGCATTTATTTGTTTTAATTTGTTAGCTCTGTTGCTGGACATGTGCACAATAATAGTATAGCAATACTAAGTAAAAAATGAACAAGTCCGTTCAAAGCAACTCCAAGTAAAAACTGTACATTGTTGGGTGAATAGGTCACCTTGTTATGTATACAATTTTTTTGTATATTGTTAATTCATTATCCTCTCTTCATAGGGTAAAATCTGTTAGCTAATAACCATAACAAAATTCGTAAACTGTCTTGGTAATTAGAATTAACAAAAAATTTACAAGGCTGTAGAGGTTAACAAACTAGTTATCAACACATTATGCACTCATTTACGATTGTGTTTTCGTTGTCAATGGACACTTTTCAGGCAGTGATTGTTATTGCTACTTCAACATAATTATTTGCTTTTTTATAATTCTGTAAACATAAATAGTAACCATGTAAACAACTTTAAATTGTAATAGCAACTTGAACAAAACAATTTCATAAAAACAAAGATATTAATTAGTAAATAGTAGAAGTTAACAATTTCTTAAGTATGGTATTCCCATCATATCCTCCCATAACATGGACCTTCTCTGATGTCATGATACAGGTACACTTTAATACTGCATGTGGTAGTTGTCCAGCCTGGACCCAGGAATTAGTCTCAGGGACATAGCGCTGGATGGTGGACACTGACTTCTTATTCTTCATGTCCTCACCACCGACTGCAAGCAGAGATCCTCCAACATTGAGTGGACAGGATTGAGTACAGTTGAGTGAAGGTAGTTTGTTCCATATGTTGGAACTGGGTGATGAGGAGTGTGAAACAAGAGCCTCCAGAGTTACATTATAGACATCAGGACTCCAACCTGCACCCTTACACTCTCCCCCCATGAGGTACCAGGTATCTCCTATAGTAGTAGACTTCATGCTCCTCCATGGTGTTGGTGTAGATAATCTAGTGGACCATCGCATGTTGGATACATCAAGTACATCAATACCAGCATGTAAACGAAATCCATGGCAACCACAAGCCACCATCAACCAATGTTTATATGAAGTAGCTGAAGGCCAACAGCGAGGTGTAGACATAGGAGAGAAGGGGTGTGCCCACTGGTTGCTGTCAGGCTGCCACTCTCCTAGCTCACTGCTATCAGAGCGATCTCTATTGCTTCCTCCCACCACAACTAGTTTGTTGTTGATGGTAGTCATAGCAAAGAACCTGGTACTGTATGGAGGTAGAGTGTGCCACTTGTAGGACTTTGTGTTGTAGGCCATCACTATGTACTCATCCTCATCTCTGCCAGTATATCCTCCTCCAACATACACTGTATCATTTATCTCTACTGATTGGATGTAGTCACTCATAACCACTGGCATGTTAGGACCACGCCTCCAGCCTAGTTCTAGTGGGAATGTCTAAATAATAAAAATTACATTATCTGTAGTAAATTAGTAAATTTGTATAACATAACTCATATTTATTTGCTATCAATTTAAATAAAGAATATTGTTCATGTTACTTGCACACTTCATTAATAATATAGGTCACAGTAGAGTTGCTATGGTTACTGTTTACATGTCCTTGACAATTTCAATACTAAATACCTAACAACCTTCTTAATGTAATGCTATGATACACATCTCCAAATATTTTCATTGGCTGGAAAAAAAGTGGAAAAAATTAGCTCATTTATTGACCCCAATTATTATCGAACAAGCCAGCCTCAATATCTACAAGTTAAAACTACGAGACGAACATGTATTTACATCTTTTATTCAGCTACAGTTTGTTTTGCAGCTTTTCGTACCTTGCTTTACTAGCTTGTTTATTTTTATATCAAGTCAAATTGGATGGTCTTGGCTCCAGTTTCTTCTGATACGGTAGCATTTTAAACTTAGGCTCAATGATTCTTGTGTAAAGCTCGTTTTACAAGTCACAAAAGTCAGATTTGATTTCAAACACTCCGCCATTTTTTGTGCTGCTAAATGTCGCTTGTTGGTTATCAAGAGCCACTCGTAGTCTACATGACATAATACAGGAAGCTACCACTACTCGGGGGTGAAGCTGATTTAAGCAGAAATTACATAAAAAAAACAACAACTCTGGCCATTTCTTTTGTATCTAAGAGCTAGTTGTCAAGATTTACTGGTGATTCAGATAATCAAAATGGCTTAAATTTGATGCTACAAAATTTTATACTACTCACGAAATTTTGGTAAAAAAGGAATTCTGTAATTATTTGCTATAATTAATGGTCAACTGCTATAATATTATATAATCCACTTATATCATCACAAGCTTCTTCGGGTATACATCAGTACTGTAATTTAAGATGTATTAAGATGGCAAGATTACTCACCATTTGTGCACAAGCACACCACTAGTTTACATGTATGCTTGGACATACGTAGGTCTTTCTTTTATTTTGACCCTCACATTATCGAGTTCGCTTGGTAATTGATCCCGTCCCAAACTCCACTAAACAAAGTATTTCTATTAGCGATTTTTTACCCTTATAAATCAAAGAAATTAATTGGTTTACCCCTTAGAATTAGGCTGTCACTACTATGATCTGAATGTTGCCGCAGGGTGCAGTTAGGTTGTACAAAGTTATACTGGAGTTAATTTTCTATAGTTAGTAGTGGAGATATTATGTTAACTTGGTTAATGAGCTGTTTGTCATAGCTGATCTTACGTGAAAATCAATTGCCCAATCTGTCAAGTCACCAAGAGAAAATGAAGTCTTCTGTTGGTATATCTAGTGACCTAGTTTGTGTGTGTGTGTTTGTGTGTGAGTGTTGTGTATTACATCTATTGCTTAGCTTAGAAAATTTTGAATCTAACAATAAATAATAGTTATTGGCCGCCTTTTCTTTATTAAAATTCATCCCAATTTGTTTTGTTAATAAGCAAATCTTATTTAGTGTTAGGCTCTAAACCGTGTGACAATTCCTTAGAAATGTTCATTTGTATTTTAAGTCCTAAGAAGTTGCCATGAGTAATTACGACATTGAAACTGTTTCCCATACGAAATTTCAAAAAATTCAGCCTTGTTTTAGTCATTGAGTGCTATATGCCAGGAGGCTGGTTGTTTAGATAGTCAGAATGATTAATTTTAATTTTTCGAATTACTTGTGTAGAATAGCTCACTCGCCATTTTTGCTGAAGCACATCACTATTACATCTTTTATAATAGCAGGTAATATGTATGTATATATGTGAATAGTGTATAAAAGTTTTGTTGTCAAAATTGAATCTTATTTATTTGACTGCTATTTACCTGCAAAATACACACAAATTATGTTATTTGTTCTCACTTTATAAATACAATGAACATGTAAATAATAGTTGGAATGACAAGAAGCCTTATATCATTAGAGCAGAGGTTTGAAGCATACTTCACCAAAAAAAATAGAATTTAGAAGAGTAACCAAATAATACTGACAATCTTATTATATCATTTTTTAGTTAAGTTGAATACATAGACTATTGATATAACCTATATATACATATTACCCATTAAATTAATTAGATTTGGGACAAGTAATTTTGGTAAATATAAGAAAACACTGTTGATAATAATGCATAGTACTTACTAATGATTTCTTTCTAATAGACACTGTGGTGATACGCTCCACTTCCTTTGTTAGTCGCTCCACTTCAGATTGGAGAATTTGTTTCTCTCTTTGATAAAGAAAATCTAGATGAAGCTTTTCTTCTTTGTGATGAGATTTTAACTGAATTCTTTCAGCTGCTATCTGGCTCCTCAATTGATTGACTTCAATCTTCAGTTGATTGTTCTCCGTCTTTTGTTGACTCTTCAGCTGAACATTTTCTGCCTTTAGTTGATTGTTTTCAGCCTGTACTTGCATGACACTTGTCTCCAATTGATGTTTCTCTTCTATAACTTGTGCACTTGCAGACTGGAGCATTTTTTTGTCACTTTCTAGCTTTGTAATTTCTTCAGACAACTCTTTATTTTCTGTTTCCAATCTATTTTCAGAAATCTAATAATACAACACATAAAATAATCAATAACACTGAATAACAGTTAATTGCAGAGGATGCCAAAAAATTGTCTATTGAGTATTTATAGAGCTCAGATGTCACTTTTTAATATTGAGATAAATTTGAACTCCAGGAAGTATAATGTGTATAACAGCTTATAACATAAAAGTTAAAAAAAGATGCTATAAGCAATCAATCATAATTATGACTGATTCTACAATAACAATACATAAAATAAAATATAACCACTGCAGTTATAAGTGAAGCATAATCATTAATAATTTGACGACCTCAGTATAATGAACACTTTGGGACCACAGGGTGTTCGTTATAGTGAAATGTTCGTTATACTGAGGTTCATTGAGTTTAATTAAATTTTTGACTTCAAATTGTAGTTTTATACATATACATGTGCAAGCAAAGAAAGATTACATTTACTGTACATAGAAAAAAGGTATTTGGTAATATAATATGGTTAAAGTTATGATAATGAAACAGTTGAAAATTAATTTTGAGATCGGGAAGTCATATATTGAGTTATTTTTCTTTGTTTTAATTTTTTTGAATATTCAGTCATGGCAAAAGATCTCAGTTTGTTAAGAAGCATTACATGAATACTGCTTGTGTCTGGCTGCTGTTCAAGGTATCTAATGGCAGTATCAAAAGCAGCAACGGCTTCTTTGTGGCTCACAAGATCACAAGCAGAGGATTCTGGCTCGGATTCACTGTCTGAACTTTCAGCAACAATGTTGCTTTCTGGATCACACAAATGAGCAATTTCTTCATCTGTAAATTCCTCTGCTAGATTGTAATCAGCATCCAACCATTCGTGAACCTCATCAGGAGACAAATTCAGTTCAGTTCCGTGGGCTGACATGGCACCACCAACATCATCTGGATCATTAGATGCTACAGCTCCTGGATCATTGGATGCTAAAGCTTCTGCATCATCATTGCTATCCGTAGAAGGCCCTGGACTATTACTTTCTTGAGCGGAACATATTAAAAGTTTGTTCCATGCACGTGAAAGTGACTCTGACCTGATGTCTTCCCAAGCTTTAGCACACGTGTAAATGCAGTCTTTAATGTTTATTGATTTCACAAACTGCTCAGCACTAATATTAGATTCAAGAGATATCAATAATTTTTGTAACAGTGCAGATTTATACCTTCTCTTTAAATTTTCTAATACACCCTGGTCCATTGGCTGCAAAATACTAGTGGTGTTAGGTGGTAGAAATAAACACGTAAAAGCTCCATCTGGAGATTGTAAACAATCTGATTGTGGATGGCTAGGGGCATTATCCATAATTAAAACTGCCTTCCTACTTAGACCATTATCTCGCAAGTAACTAGCAACAGAAGGAACAAAATGTTCAAAGAACCAGGACTTAAATATTGCTGAATCCATCCAAGCTTTCTTTTGGCTCTTGTAAATTAATGGTAGAGCACTGAGATTAACATTTTTGAGTGCTCTGGGACACTTTGATTTGCCAATCAAAAGTAATGGTAGCCTAAAAGTTCCAGTAGCATTAGCAGAAGCTAAAATAGTAACCCTATCATTAGGTTTCTTAAAACTTTTGGCTGTCTTCTCACACCTGCCAGCAAGGGTTTTATTGGGCAAGAGACGCCAGAACAAGCCAGATTTATCACAATTAAACACTTGGTTCAAAGTGAGCTCATGATCTTTAATAAACTGGGCCAATTTCTCACGCATAGGCTCCACAGCACCAGTATCTGCAAATATATTCATTCACCTTGCAGCCTTAACTGTCTGATACCATGGCGTTGCTTAAATCGGTGAAGCCACCCATGACTAGCTTTAAAGGAACACACAGTCATATCTGGATATATCAAAGCATGCAGGATTCTGGCCTTCTCCATAATCACTGGACCACTAATTGGATTACCTTTTGATCTCTCCTGAGTAAACCATAGGTAGACAGCTCTATCCAGATTGTCATCATCAGCAGCTCTCATTTTCTTTCTTGAACCTCGCTCAGCAATGTAACTTGTAAGCCGATCTTTTTGCTTCACTATGTCGAAAACGGTAGATTTGCCTATTCCAAACTCTGAAGCTATTCTAGCATATAAGTATCCTTTGTCACGCATCTCCACAACTCTCAATTTTTCCTTTAAAGTTAGGATTTTTCTCTTAGAAGCAGACATTACCGTTAGTGAAAATGCCAGCAATGAAGACTGGTGGGAGCAAAACAGCTGCTTTTGCAGTGTGGTTTGTGAGCATGCGCAAATTTTTTGCAAATACCAAGTCATCCGGATATGTTAGTTCCGTTATACTGAGGTCCTACTGTACTAACCGCGGAACTAATTTCCATAGTAACAGAAAACAGCTTTTATGCAAAGCAATTTAAATATTTGGTAAAGTACTTGTGCTGTAAAGATAAAAAAATAAAAAAAATAAAGAGCCAGAGTTATTGATGTACTTTTAGCTAACAAAATTAGGTACTTACCTAGTAGTAATAGATCAATAGGGTTCTCACTACCATCCGCTCTTGACAACCAACAAGCGGCATTACAGTAGAAAAAACAAAAAGGCGAAATTTGGAAATTACGTCTGGTAAAGGGTTTAAAAGTCATAGTAACAGTAGCAGCAACTGTAGTGACTTGAAAATCAAACGTACATACGTATCTGCGTACTTACCTCACCAAGTAAAGGTGGCTTCTTTTTTTAGCCGCACAGGCTACCAGTGGCAATTGACAACCAATGAGCAGCCCCAAAAAACAGACAAGGTTTTTAAAAATTAAGTCTGGAAAAGGGTCTTCAATGCCATAGTAACTGAGCGAATAAATTGTTTGTGTCTTGAAAAGCAAGCGTTTTTGGAGGAATTTTCTCATACTTTTGAGCTTAAGTATAAAGTAAGGTTTGTTTAATGCTGTAGTTTCAGAATAAACTGGAATCAAGCCTAAAAAGACGTGTTATTTTGGAGAAAAAGTTTCCCGGCGCGCGCGTTTAAAGGGCATACGTACAATCCATACATACATATATACATATATACATACAACATATACCCGATTTTGCATTATCCACCCCTAATACTGTCTCGCTCGCTCGCCAACAAACATCACCAATTTTCAATTGTGTTACCCCTGTAGTGTCTCACTCGCTACTCTCGCTCGCCAAAAATAGCCATATGGCCTGGTTGAGTACTACTCGCGAACGTAAATATGATGCAGTAGCAAGAAACCCAGTACCAAGAAACCCTGTACCCACCTCGTTCAAACATCCACACTTTGGTGCACTGCAACTAACACACACACACACACACACACTCTTGTATTAAAATTGCACTCTGTGGTGTATCGTTTTGGTCCAAAACGACAGCTGTATTATTATGCTGTAGCTACTATTAGCGTTTTTGGTTTTAGCTAGTTTAATTTGTATTTACTTTTTAATATTAGATTGCTCACTTTAAAGCTCAGGTTTGGCTATTTAAATTAAAAAATTAGAGTTGAATTGTCCATCAGAGTAGAAACAAGAGAGGCAAAGCAAGCATTCCTGACAGTGCAGCTGGGATTGATAACATGCTCTTAACTCTTTTTGTGTGTTTGTTTTATTTGATCGTTACTATTAGTAGTAGTAGTAGTAGTAGTAGTGTTGCTATTATATTAGCCATTAATTACTTATTATTGCTGACTAGTTAATGATTGTCTATACAGCCATGTTTTTTTTGTTTTTTTTTCCCTAAAAATGTAGATTTTGTAAATTTTACTCGCAGCTAGAAGATTAGATAAAATAATTAAATTTGTCCACTAGAAGTATGGAAGATAACTGATACAATGAAAAATACTAATGTTACATTAGTTCTGTGCTATCAAAAGCAAAAAACAAAACTAGCTGGCTACAACTAAACATAATTATACCAAAACAAAAGTGATATCCAAACTAGACCCTGCTAGATTATTGTGCAAAGTAACACAGTAGAATAATAATTATAGAATAATAAAGTACAAGTGGCTGATCCCCTTGCTGGACGGGTGGCATCCCTACTAATCTACTTTGGTTACAAATGGCTAATTCCATGCAGCACGTATGAAGGCATCACATGTCGACAATTTAAAAATAAAAATGATGAGGATTTAACTCTTGTTCTTCCTTTCCTGAACTCAAAGCAATCCTGGAAGTGAAACTTGGAATCAAATTATAATGCTGCAGCTGTTGTGTGAATGCAAATGATTCCCACATTAATCAAAAGTGTGTAAAATGTTACCATTGGCTATCTTAAACACTATAGCTATCAGTTTTACTTGAAACACAAACTTTTGCACTGGAAGATAGCTATAGCTCTATAAAATCTTCTGTAATAATTTAATACAGTGATAGTTACTGGTGAGAACTGAATATGGCACCTCAACTTGTTGCTGCAATCATGCAGCAGCTAGGTATATTTTCACTTGTTTGTAATTAGAATAATTTAAAAATTTTATGGAATAGCTAACATTTTGTGTTTTTGAATAAAGAAGAGGATTTTTAATAGAATGATTCTAAACATTTTGAGCATAATCTGGCAGACCCTAATCCTAATTCATGGTTATTGTACGGATAACAAGAAATTTGTCCAGCTTCAAGACTGTGCAGCCACACTAAATTCTTTCCTTGAACTGCAACCTTAGCTACTTCCAACAAAATTAGCTAAATGTGAAATGATTTACCACTGCTTTTGTCAGGCTTGGAGTTAGAAAAAAGGTTCATGTATTATAAGTTTTACTGGATATGGTTAACTACATATTTAATATTAGCTAGTCTAGCTATTCATGACCAGTTGAACAAACTATTAACATTTAACTATTAATTAGCTATGAAAATGTTTTCTTTGAACTGTAGAATTAACAAGCTCTAGAAATCTAGCTATTTCAATAGCTGATTTGATGAGCTAGCTAAATCTGTAGTTCAGAGTACTTAGATGATGCTGGAAAAACCATGAAGTTACCAGAGTACTTAGAAGTGCAAGTAGCTAGCTACTGTCAAATTGCTTTCAACAAAATCAACAAAAATCACTAGAGGGAAATGTCATTGATAAGATTTGTAGCTAGCTAGTTTGTCAATAATAACTACCAGCTAATTGCATTATTTTGCCTAGCTTCTCCTCCGTTCTCTTTTTTTTTATCTATGATTGTGTCTTACCAAACACAATGAAGATTTCATTTTTGATATGAACTTTAATAAATTGTGTTTGTGTGTTTAGTAACGAAGGCAGTCCATATAGAAATTTGCTCAGAATTGTCGTTGGAAGCTTTTCTTGCAACCTTCAAAAGGTTTTGTGCACGACGTGGCTATCCTACCACTGTCTGTCTACAGTGACAATGGCAGGAACTTTTTAGGAGCAAGTCGAGCTCTGAAAGATGCTTACAATTTTATTACTACAGCAAGTATTCGTAAACATCTTATCAATTTTACTTCAACACAGACAGTTGAGTGGAATAAGCTGAAATATGAGATTCTTGGAGACTCCGTTGAAGGGAAGTAAATTGATACGTCATTTTTAATTGAAATTTTTTTCATCAGTAGGACTAATACCATCAACTAGTTACAAGTTAATGTCATGCAGAACCATTGTATTTATTGAGCAAGCCAATAGCACACATTATTTTGCTTCCATTAAAACAAAACATTTTTAAATATTGAGTTAATACCTAACCTCTTCTGTTATTTCGATATAATTATTGCATGTCACTAAATATAATTTAAATATGCATCCAAAAAATAGTTACTAGCCAACAAAAAACACATTAAAACTCCTCAATTAAATAAAAATAATATTACATAGAACATCAATAATCTCTGTTCGGTTGTGGTGTGTGTAATATAAGTAGTTATGTAGGAGAGGAATCACATTATCTTGTATTTAATTTCTCCAGAGGATGGTGCAACATCAGAATCATCTATATCATATTTATTACATTAGTTTATGACTTCATATTGGAACCATTTTACTGTTAAAATGTTATAATTGATAAAAAAAACATTTAGCTATTTCAAGACTGTGGACCAACAGGCACAAACATTAATCTAGTAATTTAGGGTACTATGAAGCTTTTTTTAATGTAGATATCAATTTTTTCTCAGTTCTAACAGACAGTATAATTATGTTAAATTAAAAAAAAAACACTTTTCTAGTTCTTGCATATTTCCTCTTCAGGGATCAATGAGGTCAAACTTTTAACAGAGAAATAATTTGCTATTAATATAATTTCAGACGAGAATGACTACATAACTTTTTCCCCTATAACTTGGTTGCTGGAGTGTCATCTTCAGAGAACTCCGGAAAATTGCAAATCTCTAAATGTTCGCCATAAAAATGATCACTTCCAAGAAAAAAAATTTTTTTTACAGGTAACATATTTAGCTTAGGGTTTTAGGGTATGTTGAACTCATTTCTGCTGTTATTTTTTAATTGTAATTCTGGAGTAATGTGAAAATTCAAAGTAGTGGCCAATAAATGTTCACCTCCACTAAAATTTTATTCTTTTACATTTAATATATCTAGCAATGAGTTTTAGGTATGCTGAATTCGTCTCTGATTTATCTGTGGCTAGGAACATCACAAAAATTCAAAATGACTGGTATGAAAAAAGAAAAAAAGAATAACAAGAAATAAAAGAAAATGGAAAAACCAAAATTTTACTTGCAATAAATCTAGCTTGTTCTCCTATATTATGTTTTAGCTAATCACATTCTGCTGCTATTATTCCAATCTGAGGCAAGAGATATTGCAATAGTTCCAAATTTCTTTCATGAAACTGATCAACTTCCAAAGAAAAAGAAATTACATCTAATATATTTAGCATGTTGTGGGATAAGTAGAATTTATTTCTGATATTTTTCTAATCGTGTGATCTGAAATTCTTGATGGCTGAATAGAAATAGCTTATTGTGAAGGAAATGTGTAACATAAGTAAAAAAAACTTTTTGGTTCAGATATTGCAAAAAATATTATTTAATTTCTGTCTGCTTAACCCTCTCGTTCCCAAATTGTTTGGACGCGCGCGGAAAAATCTAATCTTCTACCGCGGAATAGGGCATTACCGTTTTATTTTTTTAACTCGATGCTGGCTGGGAAAACCCCATAGCAACCATATATCACTAAATAGACCAAGAGTTTGGGATTCCCCTCATTTTTTGATTGAGAAAATTGAATAATATTTA
>WLWI01003781.1_pt1 | contig 12949 bp, 14 predicted proteins | sample 6701501 | NCBI WGS metagenome assembly WLWI01 (sample SAMN12718690, study PRJNA515312) | sponge metagenome | isolation source: marine sponge | host: Mycale hentscheli | place: New Zealand: South Island, Marlborough, Capsize Point | collected 2014-11-01
TTTACCAAAAAGGCTAATCAAAATATTATAGATCAGAACAAGTCTGATGAAAGAGATTGCCATTTTGAAACTTGTACCGAGTTGAGAGAAAGTCTTCTTGACAGCTAAAATTGCAAAGAGAGCAACATAGCAATATTGAGTGTGACTTATTGGAATGCATACAATATTTTTGTATTTGCATCATCATAACTGAGTTTATAGTATATTTTAGTATAGTTTGTATTTATACTTGAGTGAATGTTTTATCATCAAAATTTGGTATTCTTGCAATGTGGTCTTTGCAATGACAGCTTCTTCTATTGTTCTTGGCGTTCACAGTGTAATCTCTGCTTGAGTCTGAAACCTTCCAATGGTTCTGTCTCAGTTGACTGAGGTACTTCACTGTATCTTCTTGCACTCCATACTAAGGGTGCAGCTGCTCAGGTGTCCCTGAATTTTAATCTCCTTGTGTATGGACATAATTGTTCACACTTTTCGTGCTTAGCAATAAACCTAATAAATAGGCTACCTTGGAAACACTATAGCTGTCTTATGACACAAGGCTTTAAGTTTTATTCCTTGATAACCCTTCAACTACATGAGCCTGTGATTACACATGTCCTGTCTGCTCCGATACCTATTTATCATTCCTTAGGTGAGTAGAGTTTGGAGTTTGTAAACGTGATGTTCAGCTCTAACTTGAGTCTTCAGTTGTTTAAAAGTCTAAGTACTATAATCAAGTGTGTATGATCTTTTTATGCCACATCTGGGATTGCTGTTGTTGTTATTTTGTTTTGTTTTGGTTTTTGTGAACACCGGTGCATCTATCAGTCATGGTGGTGTTAATTTTTCTGTCATAGTTAGTTCTTTTAAAGTCGATTGCACATTCCATTTCAAATCTGCTGCAAGTTGCTCAAGTGTCATGTATGAGCAGTTGGCTAAGTTTAGGGACTTCTTCTGGTTAGTCTTACATCTAGTTTTTAATATTGAGTCGTAGAATGTGCAAGTAATTTCATCCCATTATACTCCAAAATGGCCATTATGGATCAACTCCAGGGCCTTTAACTCCTTAGTTTGTTATAGATTAAATTCTTGTTCCAAAAAAAAAAAATTCTCTACAACTTTTTCCATTGCTAACATCATCTTGATTGAGAATGTGTTGCCATCATTTTCTCACAGCTAACGTATTCCGTGCATATAATGTGCTCTGTGCATATGTGTTCCATGTGTATGATGTGTTCCATGCATATGATGTGTTCTGTGCATATGATGTGTTCTGTGCATATGATGTGTTCTGTGCATAATGATGTGTTCCATGCATATGTGTTCCGTGCATATGATGTGTACTGTGCATTTGATGTGTTCTGAGCATATGATGTGTTCCATGCATTTGATGTGTTCCATGCATATGATGTGTTCCATGCATTTGATGTGTTCCATGCATATGATGTGTTCCATGCATATGATGTGTTCTGTACGTATGATGTGTTCTGTGCATATGATGTGTTCCGTGCATATGAGGTGTTCTGTGCATATGATATATTCCGTGCATATGATGTGTTCCATGCATATGATGTGTTCTGTACATATGATGCATATGATTTGTTCCGTGCATATGATGTGTTCTGTGCATAATGATGTGTTCCATGCATATGTGTTCCGTGCATATAATGTATTTCGTGCATATGATGTGTTCCATGCATATAATGTATTCCGTACATAATGATGTATTTCGTGCATATGATGTGTTCCGTGAATATGATATCTTTTGTGCATATAATGTATTCCGTGCTTATGATGGGTTCCGTGCATATAATGTATTCCGTGCATATGTTGTCTTCCGTGCATATAATGTATTCCATGCATATGATGTCTTCCGTGTATATGTTGTGTTCCGTGCATATGATGTGTTCCGTGAATATGATAACGTTTGTGCATAATAATGTATTCCGTGCATATGATGTGTTCTGTGCATATAATGTATTCCATGCATATAATGTATTCCGTGCATATGTTGTCTTCCGTGCATATAATGTATTCCATGCATATGATGTCTTCCGTGAATATGTTGTGTTCCGTGCATATGTTGTGTTCCGTGCATATATGATACATTGTATACAAATACTGCTTATGTAAAATATTATAATTACACAGAGCTCTAGCTCTTAACATATATTCAATCAGCTGGATTTAATAACAATGTAGAAGAACCTACCACATGAATATAGTCTGGATTGTTCTATCAGTTACTTTGGACAAGTTGTATTTGTTCAATGTTCTCTGAGCAGGCTTGGCATAACGTTAGTAAACATTGGTGATATATTATAAACTTATAATAGTGTCATTTTGATATATGTCAAGTAACTGCATGCATTTACTACCAACTATCCTGGTAGCAAGAAGCATTTCGCATTATTTATTTCAAGTAATAATTCTCCTCAGTTTGAATCAAGGATAATGTTATTGTAGTGCTTTTTGCTTTGTACATAAGGAAGCTGGAAGGCATTGTAGAATTGTATTTAAAGATGTTGCAAACATACACTCCCCAAAACAATTAAGGAATCAGGAAGGTAATAATCTAAGAGGCAAACTACAGGTGAGGTTATGGATCAAGTATGGAGGGAAGCAGTAGCTGCTGGCAGGGGCTAGCAAGGATATGCTATCAGGGATCGGGGTATATTCTGGCAGGGGCTAGAGAGGTTATGTGCTAGTGGAGATTGGTAGGGTATTCTGGCAGGGGCTAGAGAGGTTATGTGCTAGTGGAGATTGGTAGGGTATGTGCTGGCAGGGATTAGTATGTGATGTGCTGGTGAAAATGTGCTATCAGGGATAGGTGGTATGTGCTGGCAGGGGCTAATGAAGATGTGAAAGCAGCCACAAGGCCGAGAATTTATGCTATTGAAATTAATATATCTCTGATAAAGTCTATGCACCTGCGGGTCTTCTGCCTTGCATAGCTTGGCAACCTTTAAACCAGAAAACCATTACTGTAACCATTACTGGGAAGGAGGAGGATTGGCAATGCGCAAGAGCCTCCCTTCCAGCCATTTCTGTGTACCAGGTCCTACACCCCAAGGCCTAATAGTTCAAGAGATGTGAATGACAGTAAGCCAGAGGAGGCAGTGAATATATACATACAGGAAATATATTTATGAAAGAGTCTAAAGTGTGAAAAATTGTTCAGGGGTGGTAGAAGTTTTCCCAGGGCAGCCTTAGGTGTTGATAGACTGTGTATAGTTGAAGGAATAACCTGTTCTATTGAGCAGAGTGAGGAACAAAGGAGGTGTTGATAGACTGTGTACTGTTGAAGGAATAGCCTGTTATGATTTTATGAGCAGATTAAGGAACAAAGAAGTAAACCAAAGACAAGTAAAATTAAAATTAATATCAGGGAAGACAACAATTAAACTTAAACACATTAACATAACAATTAAACTGAAAGAGTAACTTAAAGAGCAAGTCTTAGGCAAGGTGCCCAGCGAGCGGGTCATCTTCGGCCTCCGTGTCTTCCCTGATATTAATTTTAATTTTACTTGTCTTTGGTTTACTTCTTTGTTCCTTACTCTGCTCATAGAATCATAATGGGCTATTCCTTCAACCATACACAGTCTATCAACACCTCCTTTGTTCCTTACTCTGCTCAATAGAACAGGTTATTCCTTCAACTATACACAGTCTATCAACACCTAAAGCTGCCCTGGGAAAACTTCTACCACCCTGAACAATTTTTCACACTTTGGACTCTTTCATAAATATATTTCCTGTATGTATATATTCACTGCCTCCTCTGGCTTACTGTCATTCACATCTCTTGAACTAGAAGGCCCACAAGGCCGAGAATTTATGCTATTGAAATTGATATATCTCTGATAAAGTCTATACACCTGCTGGTCTTCTGCCTTGCATAGCTAGGCAACCTTTAAACCATACGATGTGTTCCATGTATATGATGTGTTCCATGCATATGATGTGTTCTGTGCATATGATGTGTTCCATGCATATGATGTGTTCCATGCATATGATGTGTTCCGTGCATATGATGTGTTCCGTGCATATGATGTGTTCCATGCAAAGGATGTGTTCCATGCATATGATGTGTTCTGTATGTATGATGTGTTCTGTGCATATGATGTGTTCCGTGCATATGATGTGTTCTGTGCATATGATGTATTCCGTGCATATGATGTGTTCCATGCATATGATGTGTTCCGTGCATATGATGTGTGATGTGCATATAATGTGTTCTGTGCATATGATGTTCCATGCATATGATGTGTTCTGTGCGTATGATGTGTTCTGTGCGTATGATGTGTTCTGTGCATACGATGTATTCTGTGCATATGATGTGTTCCATGCATATGATGTGTGCTGTGCATATAATGTGTTCTGTGCATATGATGTTCCATGCATATGATGTGTTCTGTGCGTATGATGTGTTCTGTGCATACGATGTATTCTGTGCATATGATGTGTTCCATGCATATGATGTGTTCCATGCATATGATGTGTTCCGTGCATATAATGTATTCCGTGCATATGATGTGTTCCATTCATATAATGTATTCCGTAAATATGATGTGCTCCGTGCATATGATGTGTGTTCCGTGAATATATCTTTTGTGCATATAATGTATCCCGTGCATATGATGTGTTCCGTGCATATGATGTGTTCCGTGCATATAATGTATTCCGTGCATATGATGTGTTCCATTCATATAATGTATTCCGTAAATATGATGTGCTCCGTGCATATGATGTGTGTTCCGTGAATATATCTTTTGTGCATATAATGTATCCCGTGCATATGATGTGTTCCGTGCATATAATGTATTCCGTGGATATGTTGTCTTCCATGCATATAATGTATTCCATGCATATGATGTCTTCCGTGTATATGTTGTGTTCCGTGCATATGATGTGTTCCGTGTATATGATATCTTTTGTGCATATAATGTATTCCGTGCATATGATGTGTTCCGTGCATATAATGTATTTCGTGCATATGCTGTCTTCCGTGCATATAATGTATTCTATGCATATAATGTATTCCGTGCATATGTTGTCTTCCGTGCATATGATGTATTCCATGCATATGATGTCTTCCGTGTATACATTGTGTTCTGTGCATATGTGAGCAGGTCTGGGAAAAGGGACCTTATGGCCAAAAATTGAAATTGAGATATAGGCTCCGGAAGTAAGTCCTCGGAAAAATTCTTTCTTTCTCCTTTTTTTGTTTTTTGCAGAATTAGTCTTAGTGACCCTTACTCTACATCTATGCCAAATTTCAAAGGTCAAAACAACTTAAAAGATCCCAAGTGTGCCATGGAAAGACAAGCTACTTTTTATTCTCTCTCGTTCTCGATTTACAATAAATGGGGATGGGCGGAGTTTCAAAGAAGCAGCTAAAAAAAAGGCATAGCTTTGAGACTATTGCATGCACTCTACAGCTTACCTCTGGCTGAAAATTTACCGCTACAGCGTATAGAGTAGTAGCCAAGGATTCCGACAAGACAGGCCGTGAGACGCTTTGAAAGCAAAAAAGAACTCTACGCAAACTTCGTTAGTCGCCGTTAAAAAGCGGCTGTACGATTTAATTGCGCATGCGGAGTACGCCGTTAAGTATACGGAAACGTTAATTATACCGGAAGTGGAAATTCAATTCATGTTTTCTCGATTTCTAGTTCAATTGCTTTGCTGAATACAGCCCAGTTCAACTGCCAGTTTATCTGCACGTCGAAGGCTTTACCCTCCAGTATTTTAGCACTAAGTTGAGATAAATTGTTGCTTTTTATTAGCATGAAAAACTCAATTTTTTTGGTTTGCTCCATAAGGTCCCTTTTCCTAGACCCACTCACATATGTTGTGTTCCGTGCATATATGATACATTGTATACAAATACTGCTTATGTAAAATATAGTTACACAGAGCTCTAGTTCTTAACATTCAATCAGCTGGATAGAAGAACCTACCACATGAATAAAGTATGGATTGTTTCTATAAGTTACTTTGGACAAGTTGTATTTTTTCAATGTTCTCTGAGCAGGTATGGCATAACGTTAGTAAACATTGGTGATATATTATAAACTTATAATAGTGTCATTTTGATATTAGTTAAACTATGTCAAGTAACTGCATGCATTTACTACCAACTATCCTGGTAGCAAGAAGCATTTCGCATTATTTATTTCAAGTAATAATTCTCCTCAGTTTGAATCAAGGATGATGTTATTGTAGTGCTTTTTGCTTTGTACATAAGGAAGCTGGAAGGCATTGTAGAATTGTATTTAAAGATGTTGCAAACATACACTCCCCAAAACAAATAAGGAATCAGGAAGGTAATAATCTAAGAGGCAAACTACAGGTGAGGTTATGGATCAAGTATGGAGGGAAACAGTAGCTGCTGGCAGGGGCTAGCAAGGAAAGGGATCGGTAGGGTATATTCTGGCAGGAGCTAGAGAGGTTATGTGCTAGTGGAGATTAGTAGGGTATTCTGGCAGGGGCTAGAGATGTTATGTGCTAGTGGAGATTGGTAGGGTATGTGCTGGCAGGGGCAAGTGAGGTGGTGCTAGTAGGGATCGGTACGGTGTGTGCTGGCATGGATTAGCACATGGAGGATGCTGTGAGAGATAGCTATAATTATAGGATGCTTGTATTCACCTTATAAATCAACTTTGGGGGTCTGTATCAATTCATGTTGTAAATCACTATTTACATTCACTTTACAAATCCTTGTTTTACAAATAGGGAAAAGTTATAGGCTGACTTTTGAATACAATATGAATTTGGGATATATGCTGCAAAAGTTATAAAGAGAAAGAGTTTGCAGCAACAAAAGCAGCAAAATAAGAGACTTAAGGTGATTCAACTGGTACTAACAGTGATCAGCTTTCTTCATGTCAGTATCGAGTATCAGTATTATATTAGTAATTATGAACACAAAGTCATAAATGGCTCCTGCATTTTTAAAGGAGAGCAATTGTTCCCTTGTGGCTACATGGAGGATGCAGTGAGATATAAAACTTTTAGTTCATTGCAAACAGATACAATTAACTTTGCTCTATTGCATTTGAATTACTGGATTGATACGAATATATCTAAGTGAAACAAGTACCGGAAGTGGAGTTCGCGTTGAAAATATGTACTGGTGAGTGTCTCTGCTTCTTGGACAGCGTTTATTGTGGAAGATCCCAGCCTGTGTTAACTGTTGAAGATGTATACGAGGAAGTTTACATCAATAACACTGTTTTTAGAGACAATTCCTATAACTTCATCAAAGCCTCTGGAATTGTCAGGGAATTAAACATAATAAATTGTTTGTTTGCTGGAAGCACTCGAGACGGCGGAGTCCATGTCAGTTCTCAGAGTGAAAATGTCATATTGGCTGACTCAATATTCACAAACTGTGCCAGGACTTCCCTGCTACTGTCATCTACTCAGTCAAATTCTTCTATTGCAATTATGAATTGTAATTTTATTAACAATAGGGCTCCAAATGGCACTGAAGAATCTGCCATTGTCATAAATGCTGCAGTGAGTGCTACTATTTCAAACTGCTTGTTCTTAAATAATTCTGGTGGGGGTGCTAATGATTCGAGATAGCAATCGTATTCTTATCAGACATTGTGAATTCATAAACAACACTGCGGAGAATGGTGGAGGTGCACTTGGTGTTGTTTCAATCCACAAACTTGATATATCTAACTCCAATTTTGATGGTAATTCTGCTTCTAAATCTGGTGGAGCCATCATAGTACAAGTATCTAATTCTACCTGTCAAAAAGCTCTAACGATAACTTCTAGTAATTTTATACATAATAAAGCTTTACAACATGGCGGAGCTTTGGCAATTGTTCCTGGACATTTATTACACCGTTTTGACCGTGGTGATTTTCAATTAAAAATATTTAATAGTCACTTTCATCAAAACTCAGGATTAAATGGAGGGGCTTTATTAGTGACTGTAACACAAAGCATGATAATGAGAAGCAGTACTTTTTGTAATAATTATGCTTACTTCTCTACCTCTACCACTGAATGGAAAGGCTATGGTGGTGCAATATATCTCTTAGTGTTTAATATTTGGTCATCAAATACTGTGCTTCTTAACAGTAATTCATTTGTTAACAACACGGCAACAAAAGGAGGATCTTTTTTTTTTAAATCTAGAAGACATGCATGTTTTGCCAAGTTAAATAGTTTTTTTTTTCAAATAACAAAGAAGTTTTATATGGGGGAGCTTTGTATGCTTCAAGCTGTAATGTCAGACTGAATAACACTACTCTATCATTTAATGAAGCTTCGCATGGAGGTGCAGTTTATTTGACAAATGCTAATTTAAATATAACTGGAGCTACCTTTCAAACCAACAGAGCTTGCACTGGAGGTGCCATTTATTCTGATTACTACTCTGAGATATTCTTACATGAGATTAAGCTAGATGGTAATCAAGCCTTTAATGGTAGTCTAACTATTGCAAAACTCACTTCTTCACCTAGCATCACTCATGTTCTCAATCCTAACTGTAATGATATGTATTCTGGGAAAGGTGGAGCATTTTTTTATTCATGACATGGATAGATACTGCGATTCGTACACATGCCCTCTTGTATGGAACAATATTTCAAGCATTCACTCCTTTAACAATTCTGCAGACACTGGTTCATTACTATAATTATGGTGGCATGATTAGCACGTGCTCAGAGGTCAGATCAAGTCAAACTTTGACAGAAATCACAAAAAAAGAGAGGAATACATCTAACTATGCTATAACATCAAATGCTATGTACTTTTGCTTTGCATGTGATAAAGATTGTGACTCAAGAATACTAAACAAGACCGTCTACTTGGGACAAAAATTTTCAATTTTTGTTGCTTGCTTCTCTCAAAGTGTAATGTAAAAAGTGAGCTGTACAAAAAGTCAACTAAAGTTAGTTTGGATGCCGGGGAACAGTCACGTGACATTGATGGTAATGAAAACCTTACATTTCACGCATATTCAACGACTGAGAGTAATGCAACATTGGTGATGAGAAGTGACATTATCTGCAATTCTGAATTATTGATGAACAACACTTTGGAAGTAATTCTACAACTAAAGAAATGTCCACTGGGCTTTGAAAAGACGATTAACAGATGCCAGTGTGATCATCACCTATTACAACATTTTGAAAGAATAAAGTGCAGTATTGACAATGTTTCAATTTCCATTAATGGAAAAGAATGGTTTGGCTATGATGAGGAGTTTCTGAGGGTTCACAAGAACTGCCCCTTAAATTATTGCACTTCAATAAAGAACACAGATACCATGCCACATCTACATTCTCTTTGTGCTAATAATAGAGAAGGAATTTTATGTGGGCAATGTAAAGCAAACTTTAGCATAGTTATTGGCAGTTGGAAGTGTAAAGATTGCACTGGACCATTCAATGCATATAGCTTTATATGGTTGACCATTATTTTCGCAATGGCAGGTGTGGTCTTGGTTGTGTTCTTGTTGCTGGTCAAGATTACAGTATCTAGTGGTACTACTAATGGATTGATACTTTATGCTAACATATTGTCCTTCAGTGGTTTACTTGACTATCGTACATGTTCCATCTATCCACTTCTGCGTATCTTCTTGTCTTGGATAAACTTGGATCTAGGCATAGAAGTGTGCTACTACTCAGGAATGGATGTGTATCAAAAGACATGGCTGCAGTTTGTCTTTCCTTTCTACATGTGGTTCCTGGTAGGTGTGATCATCCTGTTCTGCCATTATTCCTCCAGAGTGATGAAGCTGATGGGAATGAGAAACATGGAAGTCCTAGCTACTCTCTTCTTACTCTCCTATGCTAAACTACTCAAGACTATTGTAACTGCTTTAAGCTTTGTGGATTTGAATGTAGCCAATGCCAGCAATGTATCAGACAACTTTACCACACACAGGGTGTGGCTCTATGATGCTAACATTGACTATCTTAGTCCTAAGCATCTACCTCTCTTCATAGTGGCACTTTTATTTCTAGTTTTTCTGTTTATACCCTACACTGTGTTTCTTTTATTTGGACAATGCATGCCATTTATTCCAAAGAAAAGAGGACTGAATTGGATTCATAGCCCTGTACTATCTATGATACTAGACGCTTATTCTGCTCCATATACAAAACACGCTAGATTCTGGACTGGACTAGGTCTTCTACTTCGTTGTACCCTCTGCACTTTGTTTGGTACAAGTTACAGCATCAGCAACAATTTATTCTGGATTGTTATTTTGATTGGATTTCTACTGCTCCTTCGCTGGTGTTTTGGTGGATATGTTTACCAAAAGAAAGCTGTAGACTTGTTGGAAGTAATTTTTGCAACCAATTTAGTAACAGTAGCAGTCATCCTACATCACCAAGGAGAATGGTGTGAAGCACTCACTGCTTCTGTTTGCTTGTCCCTTGCACTGTTCATTGGAATCTTATTTTTCCATCTCTACTTAGAGATAAAGCATTATGCGACCATACAGAATTTCAGGTTTATCTCGCTGAATTCCACATTCAGTAGCTCTATGAAGAAAACTGATAATGAGAGACTGGGTGATAAAAAGGAATGCCATTCAGTAACCTATGTGGAGTTGAGGGAAACGCATCTGGAAAACTAGACAAGACACATACAAAAGATAATATCATTGAAAGCTCTTAAAAATTAAATAAAGTAACTAACTTGCATGAATACTTTTGTACTGTGTGCTTTAACAATTATTAATTTATATTATAATTGTATTGCTGCCCAAATAGCTAAAAGGAATTATATTATTTGAAAATTGTTTTTTATACTATAAATGCAATGTTATAAAATTTTATAGCTTGTGAAGAAGTACATTATAATAATTATATATATATTATATATATAATAATTATGTTTACACGCATCATTGATTATAAAATGTGAAAATAATTACTTCTACATAACATATTCATGCATAAGATTAATATGTAATCGTTGCCAATTTTATTGCGGAGATGATGCAATGAAGTTTATTCTCTAGCTACAATAATATAGTAAAGTGATAATAAGTCTTAATTACTATAATTCTCTCAATGTAAACTAGTTCACTCTACTAATCCATATAGATTTCATATTTTGACCTAATCCCATCACTTTCTTCCACTCTAGAAAGTTTCATTTAACCATTACAGTACACTGTAGTGTTTATGGGAACTCAACACGATTACAGATATGGTTTCTTTTCATAAAAGTGAGTATATACATAGCCGTTCTTTCTCTTTCTTTTGCCCTGCTGATATTTATTACAAAAACTTAAGCACAAATCTGAAACTTCATACTCTTAGCCTGAACATTTCTTAGCAAGGAAGCCATCCATTACATTTTGCTAAATTTATTGTTTAGATGTATTCTCAGTTTTTTACAAGCTTTCTTTAAAAGCAATACAGAATTAAAAATATTTGGTCACCACCATGAATTAAACCCAGGACCGTTTGTGCTTAACACATATGCAGCCACTACTACAGTTTAAATAGATGAGGTTGAATTAATTTAGCAGAAGATTTTTGTTTAACTTTGTCAATATTTTACTCAAATTTGAATGTTTTTTTTTCAGTAGCTAGCTATGTATATTTTATCTCCCTTAATTAAACAATAAGTAATATCAAAATAGTATTTAAAAGTGAATAGGTTCCAAAACATATGATTATGATGAAGGGTGCATGTAGTGCTAGCATTCATTTAATGAATCAGCTGTAAGGGAAATAAACTCAATCAATTCATATCATAGTACATTACATTTGTAGAATGAATATTGGTCATTTATGTCCGTTGTTATCCATTGCATTGTGGTCACACTTAGTTTCTGTTATTATGCTTGCCATATTGACTAGTTACTAGTCAGTATTAAAACTTCCTGGTATTCTACTGATGTCATGTTAAAATTATGCCTCCAGTCTAGTTCTAGTGATATGTTTAAATAATAAATAATTACTCACTACTATGTACATATACTATTTAACTACAGTTAACCTTGTCATTCATGATTGCTCTCACTGGTAACTATGCAGCTATATGGCTACTAAACTACTCAGGGTGTAGTACTTTCAGAGAGATTTTAAATTTTCGACTATGGGTGGGCCTTCTAGTGAATCTGGCTTGCACAACTGAAAAGAATTGAAGTGAGGCCAACTATATATAGTCTGCTAAAGTGAATGGCAAAGATTATTGTGAATGGGGTTTAGCCCTTGAATGAGGTGACCAAAGAATGAATGAAGTGACAATTTTGAGATGTATAGACAAGTGATTGAGTAATAAACCCATACATGTAACTCTAGAATATAATAAAGTAAATAAGTCCTGAGAGTCAGGTAACATGGGAAAGAAGATAAGGATAAGACAGGGAAAGAAACATAGAATAAAGTCACATGTGTATGTATTAACAGAAACATATAACACAAGCTTTATTCCGAGTGGCCGACGAGGCTGAGGAGGACACTCAGAAAACCATTACTGTAACCGTTACTGGAAGGAGGAGTTGGCAATGCGCAAGAGCCTCCCTTCCAGCCATTTCTGGGTACCAGGTCCTACACCCCACCTGCTTTCACATCCTCGCTAGCCCCTAGCGATCCCTGATAGCACATCCTCACCAGCACATCACATACTATACTAATCCCTGCCAGCACGCACTGTACACCGTAAAAAACGGGGTGTTACAATACACCTTTTTGGTGCTTCAGCTACACTGGCTGTAGTACACCTCATAGGGTATAATGGTACACCCCTAAATAGTGTTCCATTACACCCTTCAAACACCCCTGTGTAACTCCCAATAGAGTATTGTAATACACCTCTATTATACTCATTTTGGTATTACCTTACACCCAGATTGGTATTAAAATACACTCCTGCATGACACCATTTACACTTGCTTAATTATGATACTAAATAAGTATTAGCGTCAGCAGCTAGCCGGATCTGTTAGGGGTGTGGTCAATAA
>WLWI01003783.1_pt1 | contig 12944 bp, 15 predicted proteins | sample 6701501 | NCBI WGS metagenome assembly WLWI01 (sample SAMN12718690, study PRJNA515312) | sponge metagenome | isolation source: marine sponge | host: Mycale hentscheli | place: New Zealand: South Island, Marlborough, Capsize Point | collected 2014-11-01
CATATGGGGATGAATTCCTTGGTGTTCTTGAGGACCACTACGGCAAGGAACTTGCAGCCAAGTCAGTAGAGGGAGAGGAATTTACCGTGCCAGCTTTAGTTTCCTCTGACATTCGCACAGAGTGGGTGACATTCAGGAGATACATCACTACTCGGCCTAAGGAAGACAATACGAAATTGCTGATGGAATTAGCTACCAACAGCATGCTTGTACAGATGTTTCCCCATCTCAGTGACCTTGCCAAGGTGTGCCTTTCGATTCCTGTTGGGACAGCATCTGTGGAACGAAGCTTCTCCCAAATGAAGATGATCAAAACAAGGCTAAGGAGTCGTCTTGGAGAACAAAATCTAGCTCACCTGATGAGAATAGCAATAGAAATGCCTGAAGAACTTCCAGATGACATTGTAGAAAGTGTAATCGATATTTGGAACAGAAAGACTAGACGTATTGCTGTATAAATGTATTGCTGTATAAACGTATTGCTGTATAAATACACTTATATTTTGCTTAAATAAAATTGTTTGTTGCCTAATAATTAGACTAATGGATATAATAATTTTAAAAAATGCAGTACATAGTCACACAGGTCTATTTAGAATAATGAAATTTCATTTCAAATGCTCAAGGGGGGGCACAAAATCCTCTAGGGGGGGCGAACGCCCCCCCCCCTGCCCCCCCCCTAAAAAAAACCCTGCTAGCAGGAATGATGGCTGGTGCAAACAACCCCAAAATGTCGAAGACCCCGGCGGTGCCCGAGGCGACGACTCTCTTAGTGACGACATCTGGGTGGGATAGGGCAGTGGGTGTGGAGTGTGTCGGTGTCCACATCCCAATGAACTCCGAGAGCCTTGGTGGCGTGCGAAGGAGTTGGGAGTGATAACGGACATGACTCCGGCAGTCCGGACGGAATATGTCGACGTAGGTCAGGTGAGCTCGTACGCCATTTCCTCAGAGTCATGCCGGCTTGGGATAGGAGATCACAGAGTTTAGATCTCAGGAGGTCGGCTTCCTGAACAGTGTCGACCCCTGCCAGGAAGTCGTCGACATAGAAATCGGATAGTATAGCCTTGGATGCTATAGGATTGGAGGTAGCAGGAATTGGCTAGGATGTGGAGAACTTGGATGGCTGCGAACGGCGACAAGGTGACACTGAACGTCAGTCTGGTCATCCGGCAGTCGATTAGGTCGCCAGCTTCGTCCCTCAGAATGAACCTGTGAAGATCTCTATCACCTGGGTGAAGGATTACTTCACGGAACATCTTTGAGATGTCACCCGACAACCCAATTTTGTGCCTTATGAAGCGCAGGAGGATGTCCTGTATAGCAGGATACAGGTTGGGTCCAGGAATCAGCGTGTTGTTGAGTGAGATCCCTGTGGTAGATCTGGCAGACGCGTCGAAGACGGCCCTCAGCTTGGTGGTAGAAGAGGAATCTTTGAATACGGCATGCACAGGAAGGTAGAAGTATGGACGGATGTCGATTTCGGAACGGGGAATGACTTCCGCATGTCCTAGAGAGAGGTATTCTCGGAGCACCGCCTGAAATTCCTCGAGTCGGTGTTTGGCCATCAGGGACTTCTCATTGGCTAAGAGTCGTCGATGATCTTGGAGTTTTCAGGCGGAAGTGAAGTGGATTCAGGAACTTGATCTAACTGCCAGAGTTTAGCCAAGTAATTCTGCAGATCGTCTGGAGCGGCAGAAGCGGTGAGGGTGGGTGTGGCTGAGTTTCCGGTAAGTGGCCCGGCGATACTCCAGCCAAACGGAGTGTTGAGGAGCTTGAGTCGGTTGACTTTGAGGGATCCATCGAGCACACAGTCATCTATGTCGAGGTTGCCGAGAAGGAGATTGACGGCTTACCCGAGCTGCAGATCAGAGAGGGTAAGAGTCTTGATCTGTGGAAGGGTCAAGATGTTTTGGAGGTTGGTTGGAGGTTGGACTGCCTTCAATTTGGATTCAACGGTGAAGGTGATCGGTTTGGAAGTGAAGTCTTGAGTATTGAAGTGCAGTTCGGTGACGACCGAGAACTTGCTGTGTTCTTGACCCAGTAGTCCATGGATTTCCATAGGCTCTGAAAATCTCTGGAGCTTGAGGGTAGAGGCGAGGGATTCTGAAATCATGGAAACCCCAGAACCAGAGTCTAGGATGGCTCTGGCTTGAGCAATACGACCGTTGGCAGAGAGCTTGACCACGATAGTATTTAGAAAGGACGGAGTTTGACAATGTTGGGAGCTGACAGGATCTGGAGCAGCGGTGAGACCGGACGTGGAGGCATCTTCAGATGTCTTTTCTTTATGTAGGAGGGTGTGGTGTTTTTAGTCACAAGTCTTGCAGGTAAATTTGGAAGGGCAAGCCTTGAAACCATGACTGTCAGAGAAACAGTTGATGCAGAGTCTCTTTTCTCGAACCAGTATGTTTCTTCTATCTACATTGAAGCCGGCAAACACTGGACAGCGAAGTAGACCGTGCTTGTCATCGCATGCCGGGCATTTGGGTGGAGTCTTGAGCTTGGCAGGTTTTGACGAAGTGGCGGTGGATGGTGGGGTGGTAACGGAAGTTGATGAGCTGGAAGGTGTCATCTGGAGAAGTCGATTACACATGTATTTTCTGAGTTCCTCGAAGTCGACGGATACTTCCTTCTTGGTAACTGCTTGGTCCCATTCTTCCTTGAGCTTAGGAGAGAATGACATGGTGGTACGATAGGTGAGGTAGGCGACAAGCGAGTCCTTGAGGTTGGGTAGGAGGGCGTCGTAGCTGTTAAAGACTTGTTGATGCATACTTTGGATGCCATCGTAGTCTGCAGTGAAAGTCTGGATCTTATCCAGCTTTCAGATTAGGAGAGGAACAACTACTTGAGGTCGTCCAAAGCGGATGCGTAAACGTTCGAGTAGGTCATCCATTGAGGTGTCTTCTGGAGCGGTGGCGATGATGTCCTTCCTGTCTCTGGATTGGACGGAGTCCATGAGAAGGCACCGGGTCCAGTTCACTGAAACCAGCAGCTCGGGTGCGGATGGCGGCAGAGAACAATGGCTTGGAATTTACGCCATTGAAGCGGGTCACCGGAGAACTTGGGGAGGTCCACGGTAATAGGCGCTGCTCTGGCAAGGGTGGGTCTGGATGAGGATTTAGAATGGTCGATAGGGTCCGAGTCCTTGGAAGAAGCGGGTACTTTTTCCAGTTCTAGTCGGAAGTTGGTAAGAGCTTCTCGCAAGCACTTCATCAACTGTCCGATCTCTTCGTCTTCCATGTAGCTGGAAGACAGGCGGTTGAGTTTGGAGAGTTCTGTCTTGAATTCGTGTACTTCATTGGTGAATGAAGGTTTGGAAGGGTCGGTAAGGGCAGCTATGGAGTCCATCTCAGCTTTGAGGTTCGATCCAGCTTCCCAGATGTCTAATTTCTCTTGCAATTGGTTGACTTGAGAGTGGAGGTGTAGGTGGATGTCTTCGCGGCCATCTCTCTCGTCGAGTTCGAGTCCGAGGGCCGTTTCGTCCTCCACCAGGAATTTTTCAATGCGGTTATGAATACTGTCGTGGTGCTCGATCTCGCAAGTCAGTACGGTTCTGACTTGGTTAATCTCTGACCGGTGAACCTCCCGGAGAGGAATCTCCAGGAGGGCGGTTATCTTCTTTTGGACACGCGTGATGAGGCCTCAGCGGTGGCTTCTCTTGCGTTTGAGGGCATCCAGTGTTTCTTCAGTCATGGCTAGAAGCAAAGGATCAATCAATAATAACAGGAAGGTCGGAAAAACGGAGGTGTCGAAATTTCGAAGGTGTCAAAAGGTGACGATTTATGATAACTCTGGACGGCGGAGGGTGACCTTTGGCGTCTCCAGTCGACTAACCAGTGGTATAGATAGGATTATAAGCCAAGGGTCAGTATAGAAGAGAGAGCCGTAGTCTCGTCTATATAGTTGAATCGTGTAGCAGCTCGAAGGATCAAATGAACGGGCCCACTAGTATGTGGACACTCCCAGGTAGTCCTCGATTAATGAAGGACCAGTTTGCTTGATAGTCAGGGAAAATTAGCCCAAATTCTTGGTGAACCGGGAATAAATTCCTTACCAAGAATTTTTTTTTACCAGAATGTAGGTAATAGTGCCTACAATGACCCCTCAAAAGATTGAAACCCAGTTCCCCTAGGGGAACCCGCTATAGCCACTTAAAGTTTCTATCGGTAACCTTATATGGTAATTGCATTAAAAATCACAATCTTTTGAGTTTAAACTAATAAAAACAGTCAAACTAGTTTCATGAATCAAGGTCAGAGTCTTCTTCAGGCTCTTCCTCATCATCAATGCAATTTTTGCATGTAATTCCTTTGCAATTTCTGCATGTTGAGATGCATTTGACTTCATTCTTCCTACAGCTGCAGCGTCTATTGCTGCAATCGCCTTTGCAATTACAGCTAGTAAACTCCAGCAACTCCTCAGGGGCCATAGGCTGTAGAGTAGGAACTGGCTCATAACCTTGACTCCCTACTATCCATCCATAGCTACTGGGATCCAAGGACATGCTTTCCAGCAGCATCCAGTCCCGGGTTTGAAGGTAGGCACGCAAAGAGTGCTGTGCTGCTGCACCTTCTGTGGGAGGAAGAATTGCTGGTTTTATTACCCCAGCTGCAGCCTTTCTCAGAAACATATTGTATCGAATTTCAGCTAGTGGCGTTCCTAATGCACGATAGATGTACTGGAAGATTGCAATACCATTCCTAATCACATCATCCTTAGTAGCTCGCACATCAAGGAAGATATCCATGTGTTTGTTGACGTCCCCTACGCACAGTTTGTCATACAGAGTGGCTTTGCCATGGCCATCTATAGCTGAAACAGTGTCACACCCAGTAAAGGCATGGCAAAAGAGCAGGTACTTTCTTTGATTCTCTGAAAGACATTCTTGGATTCTCTTTACATTGTATGAACCCTTGGACGTGGTAAAGAACAGCGAATAGTTGGTATTTGAGCTGTGGTGAACGAGCATTATCAGTACATCAGTATCTTCTGCCCTTGGTATAGAATAGCTACAACTGACCTCAACAGAGCCAATAATATTAGCTGCAGTCAGTGCAACTTTCACTATTGAAGTGTCCGCATCATTGTCACACACCTCCACAGTGATCTGGTGCTTCTGGAAACATGATGTGAGGAGATGGATTAATTCACTCTTGTTGTGATTTTTGTCCAGGAACTTCGCTTTTGGCATCAAATGTATCATATCTGGTTGAATCTGCACGTCACAGCAAGAGTTCTTTGTTCGCCGAATGTGGTCATGATCTTTAGGTGAACTGCCATAGCCATCAAACACCACACTGATATTCTCAGCATATCTTCCAAGACACTGAACATAACTTAAGTAGCTCTCTGCAATTTGCTGCCAAGTATGTCCCTGCTGCCACTTAACCATGTGGAGAAGCCAACCACCATCAATGACTACACAAGAGCAGGCTTGTTTGGTGAGGTCGAGTGGGTCAATCAGGGCCTTTAAGCGTGTCTTCGAAAAGAGAGCTTTGTTTGCCTTGATCATTTTGTGATCCCTTCTGCTGAACAAAGACAGTGGTAGAGGAGTCAATTCATACTCCAAGCTCTTCTCTACTGTCATATCTCTTTGAGCTATGATGATAAGCCGGTTGAAGTGTTTAAGGGAGTTAACATGAATTCTCTTTTCATTAATTTTGGAGGTCTTTCGAAGTGATGATAAGGCCTGTACCTTGAACTTGACTTCCATGGTTGATGTTACCGACTTCCCATCAAGCTTTTTATGCATCTCTCTCCCAATTTCAGCTGCTTTCTCAGCATTGACTTGATCATTTTCAGTACTTGCGAATCCAGTAGAGAATGACACAAGGAGCTTTTTGTCTCGATCTTGGTCAAAAGGATCATTTTCCTGAAACCAAGTGAGAGCTCGACTAATTGCTTCGGTATCTCGTTTCATTCGTGCCTCACCAAGATCTTTATGCAGTGGGCTGTGCTGCTGCTTTGCACTTTCCTCCATGCGGTGGTTGACATTGGCAAAGTGGTCTAGTGTTTGCACCCAGCACTTGTGCCCAGAATCACTATTCCTCATTCTACCTCTGCTCAATCCACCTTCTGACTTTGCTGCTTTCATCAATTTCTGTTCAATACATATGTCACACCAAGTACCCGACCATTCATGGCCAGAATATCTAACAACATGGCTTCCATCATTTATAAATTTTTCAATCACCTCCCTATACTCAGGCAAAGATTCAATTTGTTTCATCAACTGGTAATACAGCCGTGCACCCTTGGCATACTGGTGATGACCAGCAGCTGCAAATGTGTCCAGCATCCTGGTAGCAATGCAAGATAGGTGCCCACTATAGTCTGCAAGTCGCTCACACTTGATGAAGTTTTTGATGACATCAACCATGTCATGATATTGGCCGGATCCAGAGTGCAGGTGTTCTTCCTCTGTCAGCAAGCTTCTTGAATGTATCTGCAAATCTCTGTTCAAACAGTGCAACTATCGGAGTTTTGTGTTGGGCTCCAATCTTCTTATCAGCCACATCTTCAATATGGCTAGCCATTTCACTGAGTTCATCATCAGTGAATACATTTTTCATGACATGTTGATCGAGGGCTGCATTGATCAGAAGATGGGCACAAATTGCTTTGTCAAAGCACCCACCATTCAGGATATGGTGGGCAGTTGTACTTCCTAGGTAAATGAGTTGAATCAATTCTAGGAGCCCAGAATCATCCATAATGTTTCCAATAGATCCAAGATAGGATTTTGAAAGGTGAAAACCACCTAATCTGTAACATACAATAGGTAATAATAATTGCTACAAGCAAGGTTGATACTAATGATTGTTTTACCTTGGAATAATTGGAAGACTTGTTTGTTTTGATATTGACGGCCTTGAGCCAGATTGGGAGATCAAAGGTCACTATAGCAAACTTTTCTTTGGAGAGCCGTAAACACTCTTTTAGTGTTGTAAAGATGGTCCTGTGGTCATTAGGGTCACCCTCAATTATTGGAAGAAACTCAATTTTTGTAGTAGATTTAGCATCTTTTGCATGAATTTTTTTCATCCATCCATTCCAGTTGCTATGGCAGAATTCAGAATTTTGGTTTTTGATTACCCAACCTGCTGCCCAGAGCACATCACCTGGAGAAAGTAATGACTTGTCTTGTGTAATAGAGGTAACAAGGTTTTCAATGGGAATAAATGTGATTGTTTCTATCCCTGCTTGATGATTGTTAGCAAATGGAAGTATTCGAACTTCACATGCCTTCAAAATCTTAGCTCTATCAAGTGACTTCAGCTTCACTCTTTCAACTGTGTGATCTTCAGTAAAAGGCAATGGTGTAGATGTGACTTTGATAAAACCCATTGAATGAAATGAATTGTTTCCATAAATGGAAACTATGTTCAAGTCTACATTGTCTCCCACAAACTGAGTGACTTCACTGTTTGAGCTTGCAACAGAAACTTCACTAGGTGTTGTAATTTCACTGGTAATTGTAAAAGCAGATAGATTTTCTAGTTCCACATCAACCTCAAGCTCAGCATTTATTTGACATTCGTCAGTGGCTATCCAACTTCCAACTTCAGCTTCAACATCAGTCTCAGCATTTATTTGAGCATCAGTTTCTTCAACAATAGTATCAAGAGGGCCAGGTGTACTATCTTTTTTCTTGTTCATAAGGTAACAATACTTGTAATTTTGCAACTCAGTGTAAGATTCACTGTACCCCAATTGGTGTAACTTATTGAGCATCCATCTTGACCCAAATCTATGGTCAAGTTGTATAGTGAGTCCCATTTGATATGGCAATACCCCTGACCTAGGCCGACAAGCTTTGATAAAGTTTTGCCCCCAAATGGCTACTTTCTCATCTGTCTTTAGTATGGGTCTCAAAAACATCTGAAGGCTTTCAGGAACAAGTGCCAGCTGGCTTGAAATATCAGCCATAGTTTGTGTAGTTGGGTATGTCTTTGGGTCAAGATTAATAGTGGCTATATCATTGCAAATTAACTTAAGTGCAGTTTTTATTATTTGACTTTTCTCTTCACCTGACTGCTGAAGATTGGCATGATGCTCTCGCAAAATAGTGCTTGTTCGATCTTTAAAACAAATAACATCCTGCAATCCATTTTGCGATGCAAAATACATAGTTTCGTTGTACTTCTCTTGAAGTTTTTTCTTCAGCCATTTCTTCGAATATGCAAGACTTTTATCTGATGTTGGATCTAATTGTTGCAATACTTCATGAACTTGGGCAAGTGTCATTACCCCATGCTCAACTTCCAATTCTAAATATTCACAAAGTTCATGAAACAGTGTTTCTCTTTCCTCAACCACTTTTCTACCAACCTGAGGAAAGAAGTTGATAAATAGTGTAATCTCCACGTATAGCTAGCTACTACTTACATTCCTAGTCTTGGAACAGTGACCACCTGTCTCGAAATTAATCTTGCAACGCAAGTGATAAAGAGTTTCTTCAGCCACAAGGTCATTCATGCCTTCTAGGCGGCCAGCAACTTCTATGCCCCAATCTAGTCTGGCGTCGCTGACCCTTTTCCTTCTATTATTATTATGTGTGGGCGAAGGAAAAGGGTCTGGTGAAGCTAACGTATACTACTTGTGCAACCGCACACGCAGCTATAGCTGCGTGCCAATCAGATTGCTTGAAATAGTCATGTGCCTTTAGGGAAAAGTCTGCGTGGCACGCCTTCTTCTTGATGATACGGATGGAACGGTTAGTGAAATCAGCGTTTTTGAGACTTGGGATACCCAGTGTCTACAACCAGATTTAGCTGGACCACCACAAGCAACACAAACTGTTGGTAGAAAAGAAGCCATGGCAATGCTGGATAGCACACCCGTAACTTAGCTTTATAATACTCGCGTGCAAATTATTGCGTACTGACGTCATACTGTTACGCGTATGCGGTTGCACAAGTAGTATACGTTAGCTTCACCAGACCCTTTTCCTTCGCCCACGCATAATAATAATAGAAGGAAAAGGGTCGGCGACGCCAGACTAGCGGTGACACTGCATCCTTTCACAATTGCAATACCTCACTGTTCACAATTGTAATTACCTACCGCGTCCTTCACAATTCCGCCCCCTCCTACCTTACAGCTAAGTCTAGGAGAGTAGTCGACCTGAAATCGGACAAGCAATTTGTCTTGCTGTAGGAAAGTAATGGTATGTTAACACCTCCTGTAGCTAATATAGCTACTACTCTTTTCTTTTTGTGTGTTTTGCAGGAAAGCTTTAGGTATCAAGTTATGCTGTTCATAGTTCTGGTGTGTAGTTTAATAGACAATGTAATAAGAGATGGTATTGGGCTTGGAGAAAATGTAAATTTACGAGCTGCTGGCATTGGATCACTGGCCTACTTCATTTTCCTCTGTTTGTGTATTACAGTAATCCCATGTGTGGCTCTGTGCTTTATGAAATTAAATAAACCCAAACTGTTTGTACAATTGCTAGTGGCTTCCTTGTATTATTTTGGTGACAATATTGACTACTTCGTATTGCGCTACAGTAACCACTTCAACTGCTCTGATTCATGTCTAAAAGGAGTGGAGGTAACAAGACAAGCTACTCTGGGTACAGCATTGATCATAATTCACACATTGCCGATTTTTGATAAAGATGATGATGAAAGTGACTTCGATATCTTACATTACTTGTTCAACGTAACAACTGTTCTAATAAAAATAGACATGATATTTACGGTAGTGACTGCTGTAGTGCAGACTGACCTAGACTGCTCCATCACTAATCGAGTTTTAGGTTGGTTACTATTTTCTTTTGCAACCATAATAGGGTGGATCAGCATAATATGCCACAGCATAAATGGAAATGAAGAATTGAAGAAGGATGATGGCCAATACATTAGATATACTTTTATCTCTCTGTTGCTGATTAGTGTTCCATTTCACCTTCTTTCCGATAACAGGCAACCATTGGACTGTGAATTCAACTGTGTGGTCAATCTGAATGGGACTACTACATACTCTTGTGATCGAGAAGTGTATATTGGTAGAATTGTGTTCAGTGCGTTTACAGCTTTCTCTGTATTATTTGTCAGTGTGGTAGTATTAGGGTATGACTATTTGTGTTCTGAAAAATAAAAAAATAAACATAACTTCAAGTTAACCTTTGGACATAACATAGTAGCTAAGCTATTTTGATTTTGAAAAAAGTAGAAGTAATTATATTGTATAAAATGTACCTTGAATAGGCATTCTGCTATATAAAACAACCGCATAACCACAGGCAGCAATGAGGTTGTAGCACTCCTATACTGTTGATTTTATGAAGCCTGTTGCTAAAATTTAGTTTTAATGGACATAACTAACTTAGCTGAATCTGCATTAAAGATAGGATGGCATCACCAGACATTTATTGGACTTAAAGGAAGGCTATGTTATTGTGGTAGTAAGAGGATAAATTATGTGGTCATGTGAAAGAGGCATTGGCCTAAGAATTTCCCTGGTAAAATCCCCAGGATGTGGTAGAGAGTGGGGGGGGGGGGAGACCTGAAGGAAGTGAAAATTCAAAGCAGGAAATGAAAGGTATGAAGGATAAAGTGAAGTCTAAAGGCTGGCCATGTTATATTAAAGTTCAAGCTTCTACTGAAATTTGACAAAGTAGCTAGCTGAACCATCTTCTTACTACTGTTTTGTAAATGAAAATAATATAGATTAGCAAGGGTAGATTGCATGTGTTTAGAATGATAAATTATGAGGTTGTGCTATCTACAAATTAAATTTAAAAGGTAGGTCATTGCAAGATATGGTATGGTGTAGGAGGCCCAGGAGTTCTCCCTCTAGCATGTCCCCTTGGACTTCCTGTCCTAGGATCAGTAGTCCTATGGACAGGTGGTCTTAGGATAAGTTGTCCTCTAGGACAGTTGAAACTCTTCAACAGAAATTCTGGAATACATTCACCAAAATATTCAACCCCAGCAATCCCTGCACGATTGTTGTCTATGTCCCTGTTCTCAATGTCACACATCTAATATTTTTGTCCCATTGGTTGTAAAGTCAATAATAATAATAATAATAATAATAATAACTTATGACAGGCTCTCTCCCCTTAGATCAATGTCCCCACCTGGACACTAAGTCCTTATTTACCTTGTTTATTAACAATCGTTCAGTTAGGACATCGGTGGATAGTGCGGGTAACTGGCTAGCTAATGATCAGATTATATAGTTTACTTGGAGGTGCTGTTTACCAGGAGAGGTAAGGAAGTGCTTACTATTTAACACCATAAAATCCCCTTCTTAACAAAAAACAACAACATGAATATTACATATATTAATGCCATCTATATTAAATACGTCAATCTGGTTCAACTCATGCATAGTAAGTAACTTACCCTAATCTCTAAGCATCACTAAAATGCAATACTTATTTATAATGCTCAGACAGTGAATCCCTTTGACACTCAAATTAACAATTTGTGGCCAGTTAATAACTGAGGAGTCTTAAATTCACGTACCATTACAAAGCTCATGGGGGACATGTGGTCCTGACTGGGACACATTAGCCTAGGACAAAATGTCTGGGGGGACATCTGGTACAGGGACACCTGGGCCTCCGACAAAAGTATGAGGTTATATCCTAGATAAAGTTTGATCATGACTTCACACCTGTCTGAAGATTAATAAATTCTAAACAATAAGAAAAATAATTGTTTTAGAGTACTTATTAACTTTATACAAGTGAATAGTAATCTTTAAAGGACATTTTATATGCAAAGAGAAGTGACCAAAATGTTTCATGTATAAATATATAAATTTTCTAATTGTGTTCACACTATTGTCAGGTAAAGTCAAATTGAAATAGAGTTGCTAGCTAAACATGTATAATTCTGGTTTAATCAATCTATAGCTTGCCAGAGCTAATTAGTCTCATAGAAATAATGGTTTGAAATGTGTGGAAGAGATGCATAAAGCAGAAAATCAGTTGAATAGATTGCAGCACTCATGAGTAGTTGTGCTGAATGGCTATCGCAATGAAGAGATGTATGCTGACCATTTTGATACAATTGTTAGCCGATTATGTGTGTTTCCGAGTAGCTACAGTCATCACTACAAGACTTAAAATCATCACACCTGTTGAGATTGTGGATTTGGTAAAGGATCTAAAATGTTGAAAGTTTGCTTCTTTCCATCCACTGGTACGGTCACAAAATGAAAGCACTGAGACAATCAGTAGCAAATATTAACAGGCTAATGTACAAATACATACTACTTTGTGAAGCTAAGAAACCTCATGCACTTATTATTTTAGAGCTATGATAATTAACCCTAAGAGAGGGGTTAGAGTAGTCCCATTAACCCTCAGCGCGCATGCGCGATATGGTTATATTGGTACTTTTATGACTTGAGAGAAGAGGCACTCCTACTAGAAGACGATTTGCCACTTTTTTTTTTAATTTCGGCTTCGTTTTGAGAAAACTAGAGAAAAGGCAAACTACGGTGAGCTGCTATCCGGCCACGCCCATTCAATCTTTTAGGTGCCACTTAGAATCACGCGTGCTAATTCTTTTGTCTGGAGTTGGGAAGTCTCTGGTGCTGGAGGAGAAGTCTCTGGTGCTGGAGGTGAGCTTCTTTAAGTATGCCTGCTCTCCAAAAAATGTGCCCTAAGTGTTTGTGTAGCGTGCATGTCAGAAAGTCTAAATGTTCTTGTGGCTATTTTGTTTTCTACCGAGACCAAGGTTAATACTAAAGCCAGAGAATGCCATGAAGTCCTCAGAAGTAGTAAAAGTCGTATTGATGAGTATTAGCTCGTAAAACAGCTTTAGACAGTATGGATCAGTCCCAGGTGTGTTGTACAAGGGCTGGTTATAAACGTTTATGCTCATGAAAAAGCCCTTGAAATGCCTGAAGAATGCTAGAGATGCAAGCAGGCCAATTTAAAATGCCCTAGCTAGACAAATTAAAATTCATAAATAGAA
>WLWI01003784.1_pt1 | contig 12944 bp, 15 predicted proteins | sample 6701501 | NCBI WGS metagenome assembly WLWI01 (sample SAMN12718690, study PRJNA515312) | sponge metagenome | isolation source: marine sponge | host: Mycale hentscheli | place: New Zealand: South Island, Marlborough, Capsize Point | collected 2014-11-01
TTTTTTTATTAATTATTTTTTTTTTTTTTTTTTTTTTTTTTTTTAATTAATTTTTTTTTTATTTTTAAAAAATAATTTTTTTAAAATAAAAATTTTTTTTTTTTTCCCCCCCCCCCCCCCCCCCCTCTCCCCTCTAGCGAAAAACCCTGTATGAATCCCTGTTATAGAATGTACTAGAGAGTGCTATTCTAAACTGCTGTCTAGAGCATTGAACTGAGACTATGCCACTTGCATCTTATGCTATCATATTATGTTAAACTCCACCCAATGAAGCGTGCTATTGGGCTGTATATGTTCCTAGTGCTCAATACTGCTATTGTTTCTGTTTTTTTGTGTGTGTGTGTGTGGGGGTGTGGTTCAGGAGTACGCTATTTCACTCGTGGCGTGGACTATGATGGTCATGTTGCCAACTACGTGGAGACGGAACAGATTATAGTGCACAAGCAGTGCACGACATCGTTTGTTCAGGTAAAGGACGGACATCTCTGTGTGTGACTGTATTTGTAATTATACTTCCAGATTAGCTGATTTTCCATTTGATATATTATTATTGTTAGAATAACCCATGTCTCAAGCGTATAGGGTATTAAAATAATTATCATAATAGCACATTTTTCTGTCAATATAGTTAATCATAACTCAACCCGACGTTTTGACTTCTTGCTGAAGTCCTCTTCAGGGGTCAACTTAGGTTGAACTCTCCGTGGTGATATAAAGAGAAAAAATTGCTATTATTATAATTATTTCAGCCAAGAATGACTGAATTATCAAAATAATTGATGGTTATATGGAGCATTGCTGCCCTAAAATATGTTAGTTTGAATAACAATTTCTCATTGGATATATTCTCTCTCTTTCACAAGCTTTTATTAAACAATACAGAAATTTAAAAAAATGTGACTTGTACATTAAGCAAGTGGTCCCGGGCTTGAAGGTGACAGCCAACCTTTTGTTTTTAAATTTTTTTATTGTTTAACAATGCCTTTGAAAGAGAGAGAATACATCTAATGTTAGTTTGAGTATTGTTATTTTCATTTGCTAAGTGTATCTTGTTATTATGTGGTCGATGTTTTGTAAAGCTCTTGTTGTTATTATTGTCGTTTTGTTGTTGTTGTTGTTGTGGCATATAGACGCGAGGATCTATTCCTCTCCATTGGTCTCAGAAACCAACGCTGAAGTACAAGCCCAAGCCACTGGTGAAACCGACCAAAGACCAGGTGGGTAGCAGGTGGGTGTGGTTTCGTGAACAGAGACTATGTTGCTATGGTTACTTTTAGATTAACTACCATCTTGAAACTTCTGTAAATGGGTTTTGGTGTTGATGATTCAGTGGGCATGACATGGGTTTAAATATTTTTTTTTTCCTGTAAATTTTTTTGTAGTTGTCTAATATGCAGAAACATTTTGACGAGCAGATAGTGACGTATGGACAGCAAGTGGTCATTGATTTAGTGAGTTATCTACAAAATGCACACACATTATGCAAGTGTATACACACACTTATTACACACTATATGCTCACACATACACACATGTATGCACACATATACTCACATACACTTATGTATATGCACACTCACCTATAATGCACTCATACATAAGCACATACACATGCACACACATACACACACCTATACAAATATGCACACACATGTACACTACACTCACACATACGTATGCTTACACACGCACACGCATGTGCACACAGCATCTATGCATTCTGCTACCTATTAATGAACCAGTGTAATGTGGTTATAGATTGACCAGAAAGGTTCGGAGAAAAATCTAGGAGACACTTTCCGGGGCTGTATGAAGCAGCTGTCAAGCTGTGTCATAGAGTAAGTGTTGAGTTCTAATTGTATTAATTAATTCCTCACACATGTGACTCTGACACACCCACAATAGTCACGCCCACCACCTATCTCAGTTCTATTCTTCACCGTCTTTCCCTGTCCAGGTATAAGGCGTTTGACTTCCATAAGGAGTGCAGTAAGATGCGCTGGTACAGACTGTCCATTCTGCAAGACCAGGTCAATGCCAAGCAGAAGGACTTTGCGTAAGTGATGGTGAAATTTATTTTCCCGGGAAGTCTGTGTATCTGATGTCATTTTTTAAGTTTAACATTCAATTTTTTAATGTTTGATAATTTAAATGGAGTATATTGTTTGCGTAAATTTTGATGTGAAGTCTAATTTCATATTACTCCCCCCCCCCCCCCTTCCCCCCCCCCCCCTCTCCCTCTCCCCTCCCCCATATATACTAATAGTTGTGCATAGTCTTGCAATGATGTACGAAGTTGTGAGGTACTTGGTAGAGTATTGGTACATAATCTTTAGTGACTTGGAAGTATATATTTACTTCTTATTCTCCCTTCTCCTCCAGGTACTTCATGCGGAGTGGGGACTCTACAGTGACGTTGCAGCAAGGAGTCTTCAGGACCAACTGTATCGATTGCCTGGACAGGACCAACGTGGTGCAGAGTATGCTGGCGAAGAAGTCGCTCCACAGTCAGCTGCTGGTGAGAAATAGAGTTGAAGAGAAGACAGTTATGCTGTTGGCGGGGAAGTGGGAGGGAGGGAGAACAAAGTTGCTTTTTGAGTTACTGTGTTGCTAGGTAACCTCTGTTCATGTCAAGCTAGAAGAATCTACATGGGTTAGTTGGTTGTTACAAAATGCTTCTGTTGTCACCTTTCAGTGGATTTTACATATACACTCTGTCCTTCCCTTTTCCCTCCTCCCCTTGGCTGCATATACTATAGCTTAAGTATGCTGTTTAGTCCTTGTAATTCCTGAACTACAAACCACAAGGATGTGTTAGGCTCTTTTTTTTTTTTTTTTTTTTTAAAAACTTGTATGTCATGTTTTTTTCATTCACTGTCGCAGAAAATTGGAGTGATTACCGAGGAAGAAAGAATAGAGGACAAGAAACAATTCAACACCACGTTTATGAACAGTGAGTAATACACACACGTACACATAGACGCACACACATGTACATACATACGCACATATTCAATTCTGTAGAACAAGCTGAAGAAGGACCTCGGTCTGAAACGTTCTTGATTGAACCAAAAAATCTATCCAATGTTTATAATTGCTTAGTAAAGTTAGTTTAAAAAATTTTTTTTTTTAAATTAGTACACACACACATGTACACTAACTATTCTATCAAGGTGATTACATGTACGTGTGCATGTTGTACCACATGTGGTGAATGATTAATTAGTATGTTCATAATAAAAGAAAATTTGATAAAAAAATCAACCACTGTAGCTTCCTTGTGGATGAACCATGCTAGCCAATAGAAATCTGTTTCCTCTGCAAGACTTGCTCCATTTGCTGGAGCAGATTTGGCGGGTGAAAATGATTCATTTTTTGTTGTTGTGTTTCTTACGTAGCCTGGGCAGATAATGCTGACTACTGCGCCAAGCAGTATGCAGGTACAGGAGCTCTTAAAACTGATTTCACAAGGTGAGTGGGCGTGGCACAGTGGTGAGTGGGAGTTCTTAATCAAGGACATGTCTTCAAAAGTTATTATTATTATTATTATTATTATTATTATTATTATTATTATTATTATTATTATTATTATTATTATTTTATTATTATTATTATTATTATTTATTTATTTTTTTTAATTCAGAGGCATTGTCTTCATTGGGTTGGTGCATAGCTTGACTTTACCCGCTCTCTGTATATCTATATTTTCACTTCAGTCCCCAATAATAAAATTATTAATGCTTTTAAAAAAATGAGTGAAAAGAAACCAATCATGGCAAAGAATTCTAGAATAGTACAAGTTCTATCTTTTATTGGGATGGTGTTTACATTTAATTTTTTACTCATCATTATTATTATTATTATTTTTGCTATACGTCTGTCTGCTGTTACCACTATATATCATTTCTTGGACTATTGCTATACTGATGTTCTAATCTTCCAGGACAGGTAAACGTACTACCCTGGGCTTACTTCAAGATGGCTATAACTCCATAGTGAGATACTTTTACAACAACTTCTCAGATGGATTTAGACAGGTATTATATCTTAGTTTATGAACAGAGCCTGAAGAAGAATGCTTTGTAGTTGTTAATATTACCATCTTCCTCCTCCTCCTCATTATCATCATCCTCCTCGTCATTATCATCATCCTCATCATCATCATCGTCATCATCATCATCATCACCATCATCATCATTATCATCATCATCATCATCACTATCATCATCATCATCATCATCATTATCACCACTATCATCATCATCATCACCACTATCATCATCATCATCATCATCATTATCACCACTATCATCATCATCATCACCACTATCATCATTATCATCATCATCATCATCACTATCATCATCATCATCATCATCATTATCACCACTATCATCATCATCATCATCACTATCATCATCATCATCATCATCATTATCACCACTATCATCATCATCATCACCACTATCATCATCACTATCATCATAACCATTATTGTTGTTATTGCTGCTGTTGGTGATGTTTTTGTTGTTGTTACGCTCATCATTGTTATGTTGTTGTTACTTTTTGTTGTTATATATCATTTACAGGACTCCCTTGATTTATTTCTTGGTAAGTATGTCATAAACCCCTGGGGGGCCAGCCAGCTACAGCAGCAACGCTCCTGGAGAGTGACAGTGGTATGTGTGTGGGTTGAGTTAGCAGATTGAGAACAAGGAAGAGAGAGAGGGAGGGAGGAGTGTTTTCAAAGAAAGTTTTGATACAACATATGTTTCTTTTATTGTTATTTCACAGAGGGAGCAATCATGCTCTTGTTCTCTATTCTCTCTTCATAACTTTTTCACTTACTATTACATATATATATATTATATATATACTATTTATATTATTATATTACATATATAATATTATGTTTTATTATACGTTTGATATTTCCTTGAGTATTTCAGCATCACGCAAACGTTCAATATTTTCCCATATTGAACACTGTTTATTGAATGCTCTAATGCACCTGTGCGTAGTTCTGGACCACTGATTTTTTAGAAGTATGGCAGAGTTATTTTTGAAACGACGAGACTTTGAAGCTGTTCATAGACTGTTTTGGAAGAATATCTGATGTATAATTAACAATTTATTACACTCACCATACAATATGGGGGATAACATTTCACTCTTACGCTTGTGTTTTCACTCACCTTTGGCTTGTGAGATCTCTCCCCATAATGTATGCTGACTCATGCAATATATAATAATATTACATTATTATAATCATCTCTGTTATATACAGGTTCCGATATCTATTCTCATTGGCCTGTCAATGCTCTTCATGTCCCTGATTATGCCAAGCAGTAAGTTGATGTTAAACATGCTGAATGCATGGCTGGTTGCATTGATCTTGAATATGAACAAATTTGTTGTGTTATCTCCCTGTCATCTCTCTCTCTCTCTCTCATCTTTCTCATCTCTCTGTCTCTCATCTCTCTCCTCTCATCTCTCTCTCTCATCTCTCTGTCTCTCATCTCTCTGTCTCTCATCTCTCTGTCTCTCATCTCTCTCTCTCATCTCTCTGTCTCTCATCTCTCTCCTCTCATCTCTCTCTCTGTCTCCTTCTGCAGCCAATCCTGCCTTTCAACTTTTATACATTCTGTTCTGGAGCTTCGCTGTTATCCTGACGGTGGCGTATTTATATAATCATGGAGAAGAGTTTGTCAATCAGCCAAAGCTGATCAAGTCGGACTGATCCAGACTCACCGGCTGGGTTGTTCTTTCAAGACTTATTTATTATCAAAATATTTGAGTTTGGTAATGGTTTATTTTAATGCATTGTACATGTAGGTGTTATTTCAAGGTTGCTATGAAATTCTGAATGCGCGTAAAGCCCGCCTACCTGTAATTGGTAAAGGGTGTACTTAATTCGTTTCAAAGTTGAGTGGAGTGGAAAGAAGCAGTGCTAACAAAATAAATGCAGCGTCCATCTGAATTACTGTTAAGGAGTTGTGGGTCCCGATCAATCTTTACAACACTATGTAGAAGTTCTGCGCGACATTACTGGTGCCTACCTGTGGTGCGGCCCGCGAAGTGTCCGTCTCCAGGCAATTTGCGCGCTCTGAGAACTACTGCAGTGACCTATGGCACCCTTGAGGATTTGGAAAAAGCCAAGCAAAAAATTAGTACCTTGACGAAAGATCCCGGCAACAACTTCAAATTAAAGTTGTACTCCCTTTATAAGCAAGTAAGAGTCATTATAGTACTGGTAGTACTTTACGAGGTTGGGTATTGAGCAAACCATTATATTGAGGTCTTATACTTATAGCAGTATATTTTGTCTTGGGTTTGTGCTAGAAAAACATGTTAGCCTTTTCAGGTTATAGATGTGGCCAAGTTACTATTTTGTTCATTTATATATAATGGTTATTTATGTTATTGATTTTTTTTTTTTTAATTTATTTGCTTATTTAAAGGCAACAGTTGGACAATGCAATACAAAGAAGCCAGGAATTACAGACTTTGTTGGTCAGGCCAAGTGGGAGGCTTGGAACAGCGTGGGAAACTTGTCACAAGTAAGGGGTTAGGTAGCTCAAGGATAGTATTGGTACAGTTATGTGTAGCTGTACTAGTTTATTTTTTTCCTCACCAGAAGGAAGCAAGACAATACCATCTGGAATTAGAAGGGGACTGAGTTATGATTGCTTGTGTGATGTGTGATTTTTCTGAAGTTACATATGCATCTGTATATACTGACAGTTTTCAATGCATAACCAGAGGTAATGTAATCGCTGAGGCGGGCCAAAAGTTAACGTTGAGTCTTGGCTTTAGCCACTAGCAACACACTGCCACTGAGGCCAGCCCCCCTCTGTATGATGCTTTGCTTATGTATAACTTCTAGGGCGATCATATTTAATCTTTATGCATACAAGTTGTACTGCATTCAAACAAGCTGTCAAGCTGTAGCTACTACCAAGTGATTATGGAGTCGTAACTAAATACGTTTAGCAGGGTATATTAAATAACGGTTTATTATTTAAAAAAATAACAAAGTGTTATGGAAACGTTTACACGGTGTTGGTTTATTACGAACAAGCATTTTGTGTTTTTAAGCTTTTTAATTTACGTTATCGAATAACCTCCTCCCCAATGAGTCCAGATGGTAAAAAGTCTAATTTAGCAATCCTTACCAGCTGTTAGAAGCAGCCAGGTTGAGTTGACTCATTTGCAGCCTGCCAGTGTACGGTTTTGTGTTTATACAGTCGGACGCTGTCGATCACTACTGTCAACTGGTAGATGAAATGGTTGGCTCGGACTCGCCTGCGGAAGCGACCGCTGATTCGAGGTACAAGGAGATATTGGTGACGAAGGAGGGCGGTCTGCTGACCATTACCTTGAACAGACCCAATAAGTACAATGCCATCAATTACCAGGTGAGAAAATAGATCAGTTCTTGGTGCTCTTGGTGCTTCAATTATGGCTGGTAGGAAGTGTTGTTTGAAATTGATGGAGTAAGTGTTAGTGTGGAGCACTGTTGCTGTTAGGGATGTCTTGCTTGAAATGTACTCACTGTTCGGACTTTTATTAGAGTGACTGGGTCATGCAATGTACACACTTCCCAGAAATTGATGATGTTTATGTTTTTAACACAAGTAGTCGAACTGTTTTTATTTTGTATGTCTTATTAAATCAGTTACATGTCAATTAACGTAATTGCGCACTAAGATCAACAAGTGTCACGTCGGTGGAAGCAGTTATGTCATATATCATTGAAGTGTATATTAGTTGTTCTTTTGCTTCTGTTGTACATTTTAATACTATCATCTATCTCTCTTCTTCCTCCTCCTCCTCCTTTACCTCCTCCTCCTTCTTTACCTCCTCCTCCTCCTCCTCCTTTACCTCCTCCTCCTTCTTTACCTCCTCCTCCTTCTTTACCTCCTCCTCCTTCTTTACCTCCTCCTCCTTCTTTACCTCCTCCTCCTTCTTTACCTCCTCCTCCTCCTCCTCCTCCTTTACCTCCTCCTCCTTTACTTCCTCCTGCTCCTTTACTTCCTCCTGCTCCTTTACTTCCTACTTCTACATTGAAACAGTAAGTATGCGTGGACACACATGCACACTCTTGTCTTTTGTAATGCCCTTTCTCTCTCCTCCTCCTCTTCATCCTTCCCTAGTGAAAAATAAGCTGGCATGAACACACGTACACTTTTCATTTCTCTCTTTATTCTTCAGATGTATTCAGAGTGGCAGCAAGCCCTGACAGAAGCCGGGGATGACAACAATGTGGTGGTAGCTATGGTCACTGGTGCTGGAGATTACTACTGCAGTGGCAACGACCTGTCTAACTTCATGAACATCCCTCCAGAAGGACCGGAGAAAATGGCAGCAGAAGCTAAAGGCATTCTAAGGTAAGATGGTGAAGTTACTGCTTCGTTTGCTGATCTTGCAAATCAAGATGTGAGTTTTACATTTAAAAAATGTTTTTTAGTAGTAGAGATAGAGTAATTAAAAAAATATGGTATTATTTCTTAGTACATAATGATTATTGGATTATAATGCATGCAGGTGAGTGAAACCGTAACTGATGATGGTGCCAGAAGTTTCCCGTTTTAATTCTTCCAGTTTATAAATTTGGTGGTGTTAACCTAATATTTTAATATTTCAGCTCCAGGAGAGCCTTATTCAGTGAAACAAACAAACAAAAAAGAACAAACCTAAACTTTTTCAAGCATAAATGTCTGAAATCATGTTTGATATAAAGCGAAAGCTCAATTTTGTATCTGGCGAAATTTCAATTTCGTATCTAGCGAAATGGATCTAGTGAATAATGGATCTATGCTGTAGGTGATTGGGTTAATATGCACATAAAGCTATGTATGTATGTACACATAAAATACTTAAGCACATAGATATAGAACAAAGTGGAATGTTTGATTCTGTTGTTATTTAGAAAGATAGCAGTAACCATTCTGTCTGTATAGTCTAGTATGGCATGGTGAAATAAACCCATGTTAAAGTATTGGCTATATTCAAAGAATGTCACAAGCAGGATCATCCTCACTACGCTGCTGCTTTGATGTTGTTAGGTAAAGGGTTTTTACCTTACAGAATCAGTGTGTTTGGCTGAGGAAGCAACACTGCAAGGAATCGTTGTTAGCTGTGTTTATACCTAACCAGGGATTCTGATTGTGTGTATGTTACAAACTTCTCCTTCATGTTTTTTCCTGCAGAGAATTCGTGTCCGCTTTCATTCAGTTTCCCAAGCCTCTGCTGGCTGCCATCAACGGTCCTGCTATCGGCATCTCCGTGACGGTGCTGGGTCTCTGTGACCTGGTGTACGCCTCCGACAAAGCTACCTTCCACACCCCCTTCATGTCCCTGGGGCAAAGCCCTGAGGGTTGCTCCTCCATCACATTTCCAGCTATGATGGGACCGGCCAAGGCAAGACTTAGCCAACTGTGTAGTCAATAATAAATCAAAAGAGTTTGGTATATACACATGCATGTTTACCATAACTGTTTATACGCCGCATACACTGTATATACGTATATAACATCAATATATAATTTATTTTAGAGTGTTGACATAAGTAATAACAACAACAACAACTAATAATAATAATAATAATAATAATAATAATAATATCAGGGGTAAATCCAGCACCAATGATGGGTAGGGGCCCAAATATATTTAGGTCAAAATTTATGAGATTTAATACAATATTATGATTTGGACATTTATTTATCAATGAAGGGCATGCAGTTGTCCTATAAACATATTTGCCTATATTGGTACCCTTGTTCATCATAATTTTTCTATGTATATAATAATAATAATAATTATAATAATAATAATAATAAATAATAGTAATATATAATAATGATAAAAGTGAAAACAAAAGGATGCAAGTATGACATTGTTTTATCGAGATTGTTTTTGTGTAATATATGCAGGCCAATGAAGTGTTGCTGACTGGTAGGAAGCTAACTGCTGCAGAGGCTTATGAGAGGAATCTTGTGACTCAAGTAATTCCTGATGATAAGTTTAAAAAAAAGGTTCATGAGATAGCCAGCAACATGGCAAAGCTTCCTCCACAGGTTCGTGTGTGTGTGTGTGTGTGTGTGTGTGTGTGTGTGTGTGCCAACTTTCAGACTAAGTTACCTACCCTAATTATGAACAAGGGACCTCCTGATTAAGAATCATATTCGAATACCTACTAATTTGTATTAATATTCGCTCCAGCTCTAGTGCTTATGTATTTACAATACATACGTGTATTCTCTCAAGAATTTCAATTATTTTTGCTGTGATGATACACTGTATGGAGAGAAATAGGTAAAGGATGGAGTTGAATACTTTTGTGTGGAAGGTAAGAGCTGCACTTTGGATATGGAAGACATGTGGTAGAAAGGCACAAAAATATAAAATAAAAAATATTCTAGAACTTAGTTAAACTTTTCACTCCACTGCTCCTTCACCACAAACCACACAGGTTCATCACATTCTAAAAACATCTAAGCTAACCCTTCCTGAACATTCTAGAACCTCCATTACACATACCAGTCAAGGCACACACACCACAGTGCTTCCATTGCCAATCCTCGCTAGTCGGGTTATTCAGAGGTAGCTAGGGTTAATGAGTTCTGAATCTTCAGTCATTTATTTCTTTTTTGTGTAGTGGTTGAATCTTATTGATTTTTAAGATCCAAGGGTAATCTAAAGATGCAGGGCATAAACTTTTATTCTTTATTGATTTTGTTTGATTTTATTAGTATAGAGTATTTTCAAGCTTTATTTGCATATTGCTCTAATGATGACTCACATGATTCATTAAACTCTTAGCGTGACTTAAACTTAAGTTACAAGTATATAGTGTGCATATTTAAAAAAAAATTTTTTCCCCTTTTTTCCCGTTCATATGTGTTCCTTGCTTTACAATCATTCTCCTGCATACACTGTGTGCACGTGGTCCAGTCTCTGAGCAAGTCCAAGATGCTGGGACGAGAGCAATGCATGGAATATTTGGAGAAGGCCAATGTAATGGAGTGCGAGTTGCTGGAGGAACGGTGGCTGTCGGACGAGTGCAGAGATGCCATCATCAGCTTCATGCAGAGAAAGAACTAGGCAGCTTGGGGACTCTTTATTTTCACATATTTCAGTTTTAGCATCCACAATGTTTTGCTCTATTGATAACTGAGCTGTAATTTTCCAAGTAAGAAGTTGATTAATTTAAATGACTTCATCTTTGAATAGGAATATTTTGATATGGAGAATGCTTCACATGGTTTGTTGAATGGTGGGTGGGGTGGTTTCTGACACAATTGTGGCATATTTAAGGAAGAAACATTTAGTGTCAATAACTATGAAATAGGTAGCTAATGATATTAAAAAATAACAACAAACCCTTGGATCATAGGAACAACACAGCTAAGGAACGATAAAAGGTAACAGGTAAGGAGTTGTTATATAAATAAACAATACACTAAGTAATAGTTAGAGCATAAGCGCTTAGGTACTGGTGGATTTAGTGCACTGAAGCCCAAGGGCCGTAGGCCCGAGGGATGTGTGCACTAAATTCACCAGTACCTAAGCGCGCATGCTCGAACTATTTTAGATCCCGTTTGCGCATGCCCAGTTGCCACTAGCAACTTTGTTTATCAGCATTTTCGCAGAAATGGCTAAAGGCAAAAAATAGTGCACACTTACCAAGTTAGTACACCTAGTAATAATATAGCAACGGGATCTAAGTAATTGTAGTTAAAATGAGTTAATTAGGCTTGACAGCTGTGTGTAAATCTAAAATCATTTTATAGTTTTTTTTTATTATGTTTTGTTCAAGAAATTATTAACTTCTATTATAAGCAGCAACTATTTATTGTATTGACAAAATTTGCTTAGCAAAATTTGGACGGAATGGTCGCCCAAAGAATCAAGCTATAAAAAGCAGACAAATTTGAAGCAGTAGGCAGCTCAACTCTGAAATATGCTTGGCCAGTAACTCTTGCCATTTGCTCATCATAGTAGTCACATTAGGAGACTACTTTTTGAGCTATCAGTAATGTAAATGCAATGTTTGCCCATCTGATTTGTAGGTTCTTGGAGAGCAAATCAAAAATTGTAAGTACAAAAGCTATAAAAGTTAATTTATTGAGCACAAAAATATAGCGAAATAGAAAGAAAACGGCCAATTTTGTCAAGCCCCAATTGAATTAAAGAAACGCAACCCCTCCCTACCCTACGTTTGTTTCGGTGCTACACCCGCTGCTCTTCATTAGCATAATAACTAAAGCACTTACCGGTTAGGATCGGTCGACGTAAGAGACAATTGAAGTGGTAAGGTGTAGTGGATTAACCGTTTAGCGTCTCCAGGCACATGCGCAATAATTATAGCGTCTCTTAATTTTTTTTGTAACGACAAGTGGAAGTAATTTTTTACTGACAGTTTACGTAAGTAACTTTAATTTAGTACATAGTTTTATCTTAGGCGGAATGTGTACCATTAAATTAGCAATTATTATAGTCGGTGGAGGAGAGGGAAGGAAAAAAAAATGACGAAAACAAAACATACGGAGATATTAAGTAAATGAGTGGTGATAGAAAAATGTGTCACTGAATTCTTTTATTAAACACGGCTCCGTGTAACAGATATCGTAACAGATTTATCAGTATTATAAGAAAAGTACAATTACAGTGTAAATTAGGCACATTAAATTAGTCTTCATAGCATAATAATATAGCGAAAGTACATGCGATTATTTGCTGATTAATTATTTTCTACTCAGGAATCTTGTTGTATTTCAAATCCTAAATACACGATCGCTTGCTGTAACCATAATAACTAGTGGTGTGCTTGAGCACAAATGGCGAGCGAGCCTTAAACTACACTATTGTTAAATGATTGATTTTAACAACTAACACTCAAGCTACTAAAATAAAGTCGAGTTTTTAAATTACGTATGCGG
>WLWI01003786.1_pt1 | contig 12936 bp, 5 predicted proteins | sample 6701501 | NCBI WGS metagenome assembly WLWI01 (sample SAMN12718690, study PRJNA515312) | sponge metagenome | isolation source: marine sponge | host: Mycale hentscheli | place: New Zealand: South Island, Marlborough, Capsize Point | collected 2014-11-01
GTGAAAAACGATTTGACCTTGAAAAAATTCTGATTTTTTGTTTTCTTTATATTTCCTGCAAAAAACGATTCAGTAAGAAGAAATTAGGTTTGAGGGCAAAACGGGGACCACTGAGTATGTACCTAACGTCCTTACTAAAAAAGTGGATAGCCTGGTCCGGCAATTCCGCCTCCCTGTGAAGTTTTCTCAATTCTTCCTCCATCACCACCACTTGAGACTCTTTTGAATCCAAGCCTTGATAAAAAACCTCAATGCCTGAAGTCGTCTCCATAGCCATTAGATTCGTGCCATCTCTCATCTCTGGCGCTGTATCCACCCCCATGCCTCCCTCTTTCCAAAGAGGCCAGTTAATCGATAGCGTTTGGCCAGTGCGCTTCTTCGAATAGAGTAAAGAATTTCGATACCTGGCAAAAGCGTCCATAAATGCGTTAGCGCTGGAATAATCGGCTTGGCCCACGTTTCCCATCGCTCCTGCTGTGGACGAAAACAAAACGGAAAAATCTAAATCACATTCTCTTGTCGCCTAGTCCAGGTTCACTAATCCCCGAACCTTTGGGGCAAGAACGCATTCGAATTCTGTTTTGGTTTTTTAAAAATAAAATTGTCCTAGATCACTCCCGCGCTATGGATAATTCCGTTCAGGGCTCCAAAATTATTTCGAATCTCACGGGTCAGCGCTTCAACGGCTTTCTTGTCGGAAACATCCACGGATTTATACTCAATCTTCGCGCCCAAGCCTTCAAGTTCCTTGAGTTTAACCTGCTTACCCAATTCCGAACGGCCTGTCAGAACCAAGGTTACGCCGGGACTGTTTTCCGAGCGGCGCCCTTCGGATTTTAACTTCTCAACGATCTCTTTAGCGAAGATCAGACCCAATTTTCCGGCGCCGCCGGTGATTAAATACACGCCGCCAACCTTCCAGGGAATCGAAAGGGGGGATTTCCGTTTTTCTGATGTAGAACTGCCTATTTCCCCTAAGGAAGCAACTAAACGTTTCTCTTCAGGACCGCTATCAGATTCATAACGGATCTGTTGGTCTTCCGGAAATTTACTATTTTCTTGCAATTTAGCGATCAAATTCTCTATTGAATATTCTTCTTTCACAGCGATTACCTGACCTAAAATCCTGGGATTCTCCAGCCGGGCTGTTTTCAAGAGTCCTGATAAGCCGGTAAACACTTGTTCAGGGCCTTGATCAGGGACAAGAACTTGAATCAAAATATTACCTTGTCGGGGTCGGATTCCGCCTTCAGTTTTTTCCTGAAAGCTTTCTTGAATGCTGTTAAACAATTGCAGCGAATAATCTTCGAATCGTTTACCCAAATTTTTTGGGTCGATCGCAGATGGCACCCCCATCGGCTCATTAGATTTAAGATCAGTGATAGAAACGTGTGAAAGGCTCGCCCTCAGGATGTCATTGATTTTATCTTGCAACTGTTGGCTGCATTGATTTAAATCGCACAAGAAAACTCGTCGATCTGTGTATTTCGCAAGCGTTTGTTCCGAATCAAGTGAGTCGAGGGCTCCCCCACCGCTCCCAGGTTTTTCTTTCCAAATCGGTTTGAGTATTAAGGCGCCATTCGCTTTCGATTTCTCAGGAATCTTGCCTTCAAACACTCTGGAGGAAAATCCTCGCATCATCACACAGACCTTTCCCTCCTCATCACACAGATCGACATCTAACTTTGGAGCGAGGTAACCATCCTCCTTTTTCAAGACCGCCCTGCCGTTAGAGCCGGAATGCTGGACTAAACGTACCCAGGCCCACATTGATTTCGTGCAATTCTCCTTAATGTTAAGGCTTTCCAAAGCAAAGGGTAAAGAGATACGGGCGGCCGTCCCATTGCTGCCATAAGCACGATTCAATTCTTCCTTGCTGAAGTCAATTCCCATTGAGGCTTGAAGAGCAGAGTCTAATATGCTGGGATGAAGGGTGAACTGATCGTTTGTCTCTGTGACCGAGGCCGGCAAGGTCAGCTTTGCTAAAACTTCGTTGTCCCCAACATAAATCTTCTCAAGCCCTTGATGAGCAGGACCATAGTTCATCCCTAAGGTCTTAAATGATTTATAGCAGGCTTGAGGGCTAAGGCTATTTTTATTGAGTTTTTTCTGCAAATCAGCGAGATTTAAAGACGATTCTTCCGATGAAGAAGAGAGTACCGCTCTCCCTTGACTGTGCATTGTGGATTCTTCGGAGTCGTCCCCCGGCGTCGCATTTAGGTTGTCGGTGTAGATCTCATAGGCAATTTCTCCATTTTCTTCCGGAAATAGCCCGATATGGACCTTTTGGAGCTTATTCACCGTAATCGGCCTGGCCCAGACCACGTTTTTCAGCTGAATGTTTTCTTTTAAATAATCTCCAGAAACCCTTTTGACCGCCTCCTGAGCCATTTCCAGATAAGCCACGCCGGGCAATACCTTCTCCCCTTCCAATTGGTGATCCTTCAGAAAAAATTCTTCTCCAGAAAATGTTGAACTAAAACGCTGTCTGGAAAAATCGGATGTATTTTCCTGAAGAAGAGGATGGAGCTGACTTTTCATTCCTGAATTCGCGTTGCCAGCGACATCTGAATCCTGAGTCTTCACCCAGTAACGTTCTCTTGAAAATGGATATGTAGGAACACTAATTCTCTGTGGTTTGTTAGGGTGGCCTTGGGTTCCTTCGTAAAGTTTATTCCAGTCAAAGGTCAAACCTTTCACCCAAAAGTCCAGAAGTTTGGAAAACTTTTTACGTCCGATCCACTTATTGACCGCTTCCTGTAATTCTTCATCTACTGCAAAAACTGCCAATGTTTCATTATTTTGTTCCACGCATCCAAGATAGAGATCTTGTATCTCCTCGGGTCGGCATAGAGACCCTCCCTCTTTTGAACTGCTCTCGATAAAACGTTTCAGTTTTTCCTCAAGTTCCTCCCCTGAACAAACGATCAAGCCTAAGCGTTCTTCCATAGCTTCTCGGCCGATTTGAAGCGTGTAGGCAAGATCCGCGAGATTCAATAGTTTCTGAGAAACTGGACTGTTGAGGGAATCTGTTTTATTTCTTCTTTGAATAAACTTTAGAAGATTTTCCGCATATTCTGTCAAACGATCCCTATTTTTAGCTGACAGTGGGATAATCACTGGAATTGACGAGTCGATGGCAATTGCCTCTCTGCCTACCTGTGTTTTTGGGGAAGAATATTCTTCAATCACCACATGAGCATTGGTTCCACTAAATCCAAATGAACTCACACATGCGCGACGTGGCATTCCTAGAGGAGCTTTCCAGCGCTGTAACTCCGAATTAATGTAAAAAGGACTATTTTTCAAAGAAATATGTTGATTAAGCTTCTCAAAATGAATGGTAGGCGGAAGCATCTTTTGATGTAACGAAAGCAGCACTTTGATTACTCCGGAAATCCCGGCGGCAGCGAGAAGATGCCCAATATTGCTTTTCACGGAACCTAGAGCGCAATAATTCTTTTTGTCGGTAAAGATCCGAAATGATTCAGTTAGCGCCTCCACCTCTATAGGATCGCCAAGTTTTGTCCCTGTCCCATGAGCTTCCACTAAGGTGATTGTCTCAGGATTAATATGAAAACGTTCATAAATCCCCTTTTCCAGCGCAATCTGAGAATTTACGCTTGGGGCCGTTATTCCGTTCGTCTTACCATCCTGATTAACTCCCCAGCCTTTAATCACTCCATGAATTTGATCTCCATCGCGAACTGCGTCTGCAAATCTTTTTAGTAAAATAACACCGATACCTTCACCCGGAACAAAACCATTGGCCCTTTGATCAAAAGTATAACAACGTCCATCTTTGGACAACATACCCGATTTGCTTGTCATGATATGCATAGCAGGCCCGGGCAGCACACACACTCCTCCTGCTAAAGCAAGATCACTCGTTTTTAAAATCAGGCTATTGCAGGCTTCCGCGATAGCTACCAGAGAGGAAGAACAGGATGTATCTATCGCCAGACAAGGGCCTTTTAAATTTAACAAATAAGAAATTCTAGCCGACAGAATGGAAGAACTTCCTCCCGTTAAACCCTAGGCGCTTAATTTCTGACCATTCACCGATTGCCCATATTCACTACTCACACAACCCACAAAAACACCACATGAACTTCCCGATAAGGAAGCAGGATTTAGCCCGGCGTTTTCCACGCAATGCAAGGCATTCTTTAAAAATAATCGCTGTTGGGGGGCCATCCATTGAGCTTCGGCTGGAGAAATATTAAAAAACAAAGGGTCAAACTGATCTACCCCTTCTAAAACCCCCATCCATTTGCAATAGGTTTTTCCAGGAGCATCTTTGTTCGGATCATAATATCGATCATTAGGCCAACGTTTCCCCGGTATTTCCGAAACACAATTTTCCCCTTGACAAAGGTTTTCCCAAAAAGCGTCCAGCGTTTTTGATTGGGGGAATTGCCCGGACACCCCAATAATGGCCACTCCTTCACTGATATTTTCCTCTGTTTGCATTATTTCAGTGGGTCGGGTCAATTTTGGGGAAGAAAAGCGCGTCTCTGCATTTCGTTTCTGCTCCAGTAAACGTGCTAGACACTGATCGGTAAGATCGACCATATTCTGGTGCGTATGGCTGATCACAACTTTACCGATATGCTTTCCCTGAGACACGTATTCCAATGCCTCTACTATTTGGTGAATCGGGTAAATTCGAGAAACGATAGGAACAATCTTCTCTGATTCCAGCCAGGAGACCATAGTGTTTAACATATTTTCCCCTAAAATATCACCCTGACGGAAGCTTAGTTGACGCAAATCAATGCTATGGATGGATTGATTTTGCACCAAACCGGAAAGATTTAGTTTTGGACTTGTTTTCAATCCATGCACAGCAATTTCCAGATAACGACCGGAAGGCCCCAAACAGTTTAATCCTCTTTGAATGTTATCGCCCGATAACATGTTTAAGACAACATCTACACCTCGATTATTAGTGATGTGTTTTATGTCTTGATCAAATTCAGAGGTTTTATAATTTATTACATGAGGAACCCCTAATTTTTTTAGAATATCTAATTTTCCTGAGCGGCTTGAAGTGCCGTAACAGACACATCTTTTTAAACGAGCTAATTGGATAGCCATAAGGCCACAGCCACCGGTTGCGGTTTGAATTAATACATGTTCCCCCCCAGCTAATTTGCCTGCTTCAAAGGCATAATGCACTGTTCCGAAAACGACAGGTAAACTACAGGCTTCTTCAAAAGAAATATTCTTGGGCTTGAGCACAAAATTATCTGCCGGGACATTCACGTATCCGGCATGCCCTCCCATTTGCTTTCCTGTCATTGCAATCACCTCATCTCCCACTTTGACCTTGGAGACTTGATCTCCGACTTTGGAAACGATTCCAGAAACTTCAAATCCAGGGACAAACGGATAGTCCGGCATGGTCGGGTACAAGCCTTTCACACACATCGCATCAGGAAAATTAACTGCTGAGGCTTTTACTCGAATGGTCACTTCATCATGAGAAGGATCCGGAACTTTCCATTTTCCCAAAGAAATCTGATTAAAAGAGTGGACTGTGGAAAGAACAAGACCATAATATTCGCTTGGGTTTCGAAGATCTTGCCGAGGTGGTTTTATTTCAGAATGGAGACCGGGCGTTTGAATTGACGCTCCTTCATGTTTCGCCGATTTATCCAGTTCTTTTTTCAAAAACCCGGCAAATTCCTGAACAGTGGGATAATCATAAATTTTCGACGCCGTTAGATTAAGCGAATACTTCTTATTAATTGTCTGGGTCCATTCCACTCCTATAATTGAATTCAGGCCCATTTCAACAAAGGGTTTGTCAAGATCAATCTCATTTCGCTTCATATACAAGGCTTTTGCCAAACTGGATGCTAATTCTTCCCGCAAAGATTCTATTGGGTAAGAAGACAATGCGTGATGCGAAGTTTCCTGATTAATAACAGATCGCTGCCCGATCAAATCAGGTTTATCTAATTTTCTGACAAGATTTTTATTTTGTTTGTGGACTGCCGTTCGATTGAGTTCTTTTTCCAGGAAAACGGCCAACTCCTGTATACTGGGGTAAGTATAAATTTTTGTTGTCGTTATGTTTAGTTTATATTTATCATTAATTGCTCGAACCCATTCCACCCCCACAATCGAATCCAGTCCCATATCAATGAACGGCTTATCAATATCAACATCGCTCTGTTCCATATATAGCGCTTTGGCCAAACTCCCAATTAATTCCTTTTGTAGAGTTTCTACAGGCAGACTCTCTGATGGCATTGACAGAGGCAGATCGTGGATGACTGACTCGCTGATCCGTTGAGTTTTGGTAGAGGGGCGGGATGAATTTTTCTCTTCCAAGAGTAATTTTTCCGGATTGTCCGGACAATCTGTAGTTTCCCGGACCTTAGCCGCTTGAATAGAGAAATTTTGCTCTTCCGCTAAAGGATAGAGTCTAATTTTCGAAGGCTTGTCTCTTAAACTGGGAAAAGTAAATTTTGGCGTCTCTGTCAGCTGTAATTGAGAAGGATAAAAAACATCTTTTACAGCATTTTCTTTAATAGAGTAGCGTTTTTGGGCAAAGGGGTAGGTTGGAAGACTTATTCGATGGGGACGGCCGTCCCCTGGTCCGGTGAAGTGGTCGTTTGTACTCTGAGGTTCTCTATCTTCATACAGCAAATTCCAATCTACATGTCCCCCTTTTGCCCAAAATTCCGCCAGTTTTTTTAGTTTGCCATTCGCAATCCAATTGCAAACGAGTTCATGAGAGGCTTCGTCATTTTCCTGAAATGCATCCCCTGTATTTCCCGGAGGAGGAGACGTGAACGCCGGACCAGACCCTCCAGCTTCCCTCTTACGTGTAAAATCCTCCAAATCGTTAATCAGATCATTCAGACTATGGACAATGAAAATCACTCTACTTTTCATCGCCTCCCGTCCTGTCTGCAGAGTAAATGACAAATCTCTTAAGTCAAATATCTCATTTTGAGAGCCTCTGAGGAACGCTAAAATCGTTTCAGCATAAACATAAACCCGATCATCATTTTTAGCGGATAAGGGAATCAGAAAATCTGCTTGATTGGAGTCTGTTGTTTCATGGAACGAATGGCAGAGGTCTGGTTGCAGACCCGCCGATCCACCGACCTCCTGATATTCTTCCAAAATGGCATGGGCATTTGTTCCTCCAATACCCAAAGAACTCAAAGCAGCTCGACGCGGCAAAGACTCTTCCGGCCAATTCTTCAAATGATCGACAACATAAAAAGGAGAATTCTCGAAATTAATCTCCGGATTCGGTTTTGTATAGTTAATTGACGGAGGGATTTTTTGTTACTCAAGCTTAAAGCCACTTTAATGCAGCCAGCTAAACCCGCCGCCGTATCGAGATGACCGATGTTGGGTTTCACAGAACCAAGGGCGCAAAATTGTTTTTTTGAGGTGTATTTTTGATACGCATCCGTCAAGGCCTTCACTTCAATCGGGTCCCCTAATTTTGTTCCCGTCCCGTGGGCTTCAATGTAACGAATCGATTCTGGATCCACCCCTGTTGAATGGAATACCTTTTGAATTACTTTGGATTGACCATTTATGCCTGGTGCGTAAAATCCAGCTTCCCCCGAACCATCATTATTAAGGCCAATTCCTCGCAAAAGTGCATAAATATGATCACCATCTTCGATAGCGTCTAGTGCCTTTTTCACAACAATCACGCCAACCCCTTCCGCCTCTGTCATTCCATCGGCTGAAACATCAAAGGTTTTACAGTGTCCGTCACTGGAAATATTGAGTCCCGGCCGGTAAACATATCCGACATTCGAGTGAGAAAACAAAGTCGAAGCACCCACTAACGCATATTTTGCTTCATTCAATTACAAGTTTTGGTAGGCTACAGATAGGGCAGCCAATGACGACGAACAGTTCGTATGAATAAACATACTCGGGCCTGTCAACCCCAATTGATAAGAAATCATGGTCGGGATGGTCCCTCCCTGAGCTAAAATCTAGGCGGCAAATTTGTCAGATCCCTCGACCATGGCGGAATTTTGCAGCAAAGTTTGATAATAATTATTTGCAACAGACATAAAAACACTTGTCTCAGGAATCTCTTTGGAAACATAACCCGCATCCTCTATAGCTTGCCAGGAATGAAGCAATAACAGACGGAACTGGGGATCCATAAAAGTTGTGTTTCTTGGAGATAAGTTAAAAAATTCCCGATCAAACAGGTCTTTCCCCTCGATTGCTAATTGCATAGGGACATAATTAGGATTTTGAATCATTTCTTCGGGAACCTTGATTTCCCGAAGTTCTTCCCTGGAGAAAAAATTAGCGCTTTCTTTGCCTTCTATTAGGTTCTGCCAAAATTCCCGATAGTCCTTTGCCCCGGGAAAATGACAAGACATCCCAATAATCGCTAAACTATCTTTATAATATTCGGGATAGGGTTTTGGAGAATCTTTCCGATTTCCAATTTGCAGCGAACTCACGCCATTCTTCACCGAAGGCTTGTGATTGACATTCGACCTTGTCGTCTCCTCCCTTTTCTCTTTGAGCGACAAAACATTTTGATCCATTTGATTCACATACTCACTGATTTGGCGAATATTGGAGTATTTGAAGAGAGTCGTTACTGTAAAAGAAAGATGGAACGTTTTGCTGATTCGTTCAGTAAGAATTACTGCAGACAGGGAGTTGCCTCCTACTTCAAAAAAACCATCCGTTACGCGAATGTCTTCAATCTTTAAAATCGATTTCCAGATGGCTAAAACTTCCTTTTCTATCTCCGATTGAGGAAGTGAATTTTGAACCTTTTTAGGAGAGGTATGTCCTGCTCCTCCATTCCCATCGCTTCTTAAAACGATTTCACGATTGGCCAATGCGTTTCGATTCATTTTCCCATTTGCAGTTAAGGGAAGTTTGTCTAAAGCAATCAAAAATTCTGGGATCATATAGTCCGGTAATTTCGCTTTTAAATATATTTTTAACTCTTCTGATTGACTTCGTGATCCTTCAGCGCCTCGTTCACACTCTCTTGAAGGTACATAATAAGCGATCAATTGTTTTGATCTTTCTTCCTCTTTGACAATCACCGCACTTTCTTTTATTTGTGGGTGGATGTTGAGTTGGCTTTCTATTTCCCCTAACTCAATCCGAAACCCACGAATTTTGACCTGAAAATCCATCCTTCCCAGATACTGAATTGTACCGTCAGGCAACCAGCGGGCGAGATCTCCTGTCTGATAAAGTTTTCTTCCTGAGTGAAAAGGATTCTCGAAAAACTTTTCTGCTGTTAACTCCGGTTGATCCCAGTAGCCTTTGGCTAACCCGTCCCCTGCAATACAAAGTTTGCCGGTAACCCCGATAGGGGTAAGCCGGTTTTTATTATCCAAGATATGAATTTCAGTATTGGCAATGGGTTTGCCAATGGTGAGGGGGCGCTCTTTTTTAATTTGGTCGAGGGTGGACCAGATAGTGGTTTCTGTCGGACCATAGAGATTCCAGGCATCGCTGTTTGTACGGATAAAATGCTCTTTCAATGATTCAGGGAGAGCTTCTCCTCCACAGAGAATTTTGACATTTTCTTCATTTTGCCAGCCGACGTGAAAAAGCATGCTCCAAGCCGAAGGGGTCGCCTGCATCACAGTGGGTTTGATCCGTGAAATGAGTTTTTTTAACCGTTGCGGATCTTTTGTTGTCCCGGCGTCACAGAGATGGCATTGTGCACCCTTAATTAACGGCAAATATAATTCTAATCCGGCAATATCAAAACAATAGGTTGTCACCGCCAACATTTTATCTTCTATTTGCAAACCGGGTTGATTGCCCATCGAAATGAGGAAATTTGTTAAAGCTTGATGAGGAATCATCACTCCTTTAGGATTCCCGGTGCTTCCTGAAGTATAAATAACATAAGCAATATCATTGGGAGAAGGTAGGGCCGACGTTTGGCAGGTAGCCCAGCTGTCCCGACCTTGTCCCTTTTTACGGCGCCTCCTCCCCTTTGTCGATTTCTTGTCAATGTCAGGCCATTCTTCATCCAACAGAAGAACAGCAGGTCTTGATTGAGCGCTTCCGGGCCGATTCACGGTATTGAACAAGGAAAAAACTTTGTCTTTGAGTTGAGATTGAGTTAAAATGAGTTGGGCCTGACTATCTTTTAAAATGTAGCCTAATCGTTCCTCCGGGTAGTGCGGGTCGAGGGGAACATAAGCTCCCCCTGCCTTGAGGACGCCCAAGAGACCGATCAACATATCGAACGAACGTTCGACGCAAATGGCGACTAAACAGTTCTCCGTGTTCAAAACACAATGACCTGTGTCCGTTTTGAGGTTCAGCAGATAATGAGCCAGCTGATTCGCTTTGCGATCGAGTCCCCGATAGCTCAGTTGTTGCGGTTCGGCATCCCAATCGACAGGGCCTTTCGGATGATCGGCTCCGTTAAACACCACAGCGACATTGTCCGGAGTTTTCTCAACCTGTCTCTCAAATAAGTTCACAATCGTTTGCTCTTTGGGAGCGTCAGTTTGAGTTTGGTTCCATTCAACCAACTTTGCTTTTTCTGCTTCTGTTAACAGTTGGATCTGACTGATTTTCTGATCAGGATTTCTTAAGATATTCAAGAGATGCGTTTGAATCGGTTCAATGGTCCCATCGCGATCCAACTGCGCACTGTACCGGAGCAAACACTCTTTCCCTTTGCTGGGAATAATCAAGGTCAATTGTTCGTCAGATATTTCTTGTTTTTCCTCGGCAACCTCAACGATTTGCACACGGACCGGGAAAATATTATGTTCCTTTATAAAATTCAGCGCCGGATACCTGGAGAAGACGTCACGAATAAAGGTCTTATGTTTTAAGAGGTTCGATAGGAATTTCTTAACGATGACCAAGACCTTCTGAAGTCCATCGTCATCATCTAATTCAATATTAAAAGGAACATTCGCTGAAAAGAGACTTTCCAAGCCATGAATTTCCTCTGGAAAGGAAGATCCGGAAAATCCGATACAAAAAGAGTTCATCCCTGTCAGACGCATCAGGTAAATTATAAAAGCCGCTAAAATCAACTCTTCCTGTTTCAAATCGGCATGATCCAGCAAAAATTGATGGAACTCTTCAGGCAGTGATATTGTCGCAAAGTTCTCTGCCTTTCCCTTCCCATCCATGCTTTCAAAATAAGGTAAGGTGACCGGGGTCATCTGAGATAACTCTTTGACCCAATAGGATTCAAACCTGCAAAAAGCATTATTTAACACGGTGATGGTCTTTGAGACTTCCTTTTCCAATTTTCTGAATAAAGAGCCTTCCCTTAAATCATATCTCTCAACGAATTCCTTTATCGGGATTCTTTTCCCATCCAAAGTGAAGATGCTTTTGAGACGAATTTGGTTGGTCAGGCTGGAAACATCAATGAAATCCTCATCAATTTTGTTCAAAGTCCCTGGCTTTGTCGAGGACATCCATTCAAGGACCTCCATCTCGGCAATGACGAGGAAATCATTACCAATTTCAAATTTGGTCAAACCCAATGCATTAGGATAGTTCCCAAAACCTAACGCGCGTACTTGAGCGTCAATTTGTCTTGCATCACTCTCAAAGGAAATCACACCGGCGGCAGCAGGACGCTTGTAAAGTGGGAAATAGGTTCTTTCTTCTAAATTTTGTCGGACAAGGATTTCTTTTCCATGGGCTAATTCGTCAATCAATTCATGAAACATTTTGATCGCGGCGTCATAACATTTTACATTCAGGGAAAAGGCTGTTTCTTTTTCACTAATCTCGACGGGAAATTGCTTTAGAATATCACCGGCATCTACCATTTCACCGGCAAGATGCCATGAAACGGCATGATAACGTTCCTGATTCATTATAGCCCAGGAAGTGGCATGCACCCCTGCATACTTCGGTAAAGGCGCGTCATGGTAATTGATAGTATATTTTAAGGGAAGATCAAGCGCTTCCGCCGGTAAGACCATGTAATTCGCAATACTGAATAAATAATCAAAAGTTTCTTTCTTGAGAAAGGGAAGAATTTCTTTTTTCGTCCCAAGAAAGCGAATCTTTTTATCTTTTGCCCAATTTTGAATCGTTGAGTTGGAAGAAATCACTCCACAAATCTTAAAATCGCCTTCTAATAATATTTCTCCACAACGGATTAAAAGAGATGTTTCTCCGATTAAAAAAGACCGTAATCCGGATGGTTTATCCATCAATAATTCCTTTCATTTGGGTATGACTTTGATTCCATGCATAATCTGAGGCAATGATGGCCATAGCATTTGTTCATGCTGCTTTTAAACAACCAATTCCCAATATTGACCCAAGCGTTGTGATTTGACGATTACCCGATTCGTTAGAATGGCTGTCATCTTTTGGACCCCATCTCATTCCTCTTCTAAAACGCTGACAAAAGGCTGGATAAACTCGGCGTAAGTTAAAATTCGAGAAAATTCAGGGCCTCAGTATAATTCGGATCAGTATCCAGGTACGTCCATATTCCAATTCCTACATCCGTAAACGTCATTCAGATAATTGAGTCATCCATTTGCTCATCCCACCGGGAATGTCAGGGTGCATATTCATCGTGCGACAGCGATGCAACCTGTAGTATACCGACAGCCATAAGTTTTTCGACAGGTTTCTGAGAACTTGTTGTCCCGCTTGTGAGCGGGATCGAAAAACCTACTGCTTGCAGTATAATTGTTTTGAACAGAGACGGTTATGCTTATTTTTCTTATGGTTGAACTCAAAAAATCAGGCAAATAGCGTAAATCAAATGCATTAAATAAAAAGAGTGCATGTTCATTTGTTGAGCTTATGATGCTTTTGGTAACTGATATAATTTTTGATGTTCCTGTTGCTGGTGAAATTTTAGATAGTCATTCCAGTTTCCGGAAGCATAAATTGAACGTAATCGCAACATAGCATCACCTCCTTGCAGACTCCACCTTGCTCCAG
>WLWI01003787.1_pt1 | contig 12934 bp, 11 predicted proteins | sample 6701501 | NCBI WGS metagenome assembly WLWI01 (sample SAMN12718690, study PRJNA515312) | sponge metagenome | isolation source: marine sponge | host: Mycale hentscheli | place: New Zealand: South Island, Marlborough, Capsize Point | collected 2014-11-01
AATATAAAATACCTAAATAGTTGTATTTTAATCCATATGAATTTGAAACCCCTATCTTGAAAATTAAGGGAAATAAAAATGTTTTTGTGAGAGTGTTAGTATTTTCGGTGTAAGTTGTGACGTTTGCAAAAGCTCTTATCTCAATGACGACGTATTTGTGATGTCAGAGTGTTGCACTTGCGCATTTGTGAACTAACCAGGGGATGTTGGACACGCTGGTAAAACGCGGGAGATGGAGGTTCTAGCTTATTGCCGTGCGGCTCAAGTTTAACTATGAGTTGTGACGTAGGGAGGACGAATTTGTGACGTCAAAAAAAATGGCGCTTAATGTATGGAATGTCTATGGAGATTAGTTTCGAGTGGATTGGGATCTAACAACACAAAAAAGGTATGGCTAAGCTTATTGTGATTGCAACTAGTTTAAGTTTTGAGAGCTGTACTTTCTACTCTTTAAGCTGGACGCACTGTACTTATACTCAGCATATGTGCTAATTAAACGTAGCCAAAACTATCCTAACAATTAATTTGGAGTACTTCATATTCTCATTTTTGTCCCACCCCAAACTAATGTATACATACATGCATGCACACATACATACATACACAGTGGAGTGATATGGGCATGTGTGAAGTCATTTATCAGATTATACAACTGACTACCTAACTGGGTGGCCATCAGTTGCTACGTAAGACTAATTAAAAACTACGGGGACTAATGAGATGTATATTTTAAAATCGTAATTAGACTTTGTAAATAGATAACACCAGAAAATAACAATAAATATTGGCGTCAGAAATAACAGAGCTAGATTAACAGCAGCACAGACTATAAAGGTCAGTTGGTACTTAGTAAGATGCAATCTTTAGATGCACGTGTACACAGACATACACACTCAATAAATAAATTAACTTCCTTCATAATCCTATACTACTATACTAGGCTCTCTGGCTTCATTGTTGTGTGTGAAGTGGTATACGTGATAGGAAGTGAGGGATCTACACTTTTGAAATGTATTCCCAATGCCAGCCCTTCAGTTGCATCAGCACACACCCCCATTTAATCCTTCCCCCTTACCTGTTGGTCAATATCAGACTGTGAGGTGAAGTCATTAGAGAAGCCATTAAAAGGTCCAGCCAAACTTAATCCTGGAGGCGGACTCTTCATAGAAGGTGTGAGGGGTGGGGTCTGGGATGGCTGCTGGCCAGCAGGTGGGTGGTGCTTCCGCCTGTGGCGATCCAAATGGGAGGCACGGTCAAACTCCTCCCCACACAGCAAGCACTTTTGCATCTTCACTTCCACATGCAGTACTGCGTGGCGATTCAGATGGTCCGCGCGGTTGAACCTCTTGCCGCAGATCTGGCACAAGAACTTCTTGTTCTCCGGGTCAGGGTGTATGAGGATGTGCCGCTGGAATTGGTGCTGGTGGTGAAACTTCTGTCCGCAGATCTGGCAAGTGATGGTAATGTCCTTGCTGTCTCCTCCCCTTCCACTTAATATCACATTCCCGACCATCTCAATGGACTTGGCCTGATTGGACTGGCGCTGGATGAACGCCAGACGCTTACGGTTCATCGGGTATCGACGCAAAAGCCTCCACACAAACGTGCCTTTGGGGACTTCATAAGCCAGTTTCAGCATGTTGTGGTCTTTCTTAGCGTCTATGGGAGCTTCCAGGAGAAACAGGTTCTCCGCTTTAGAGAAATCGATATCAGCTTCAGAGAGAGCACCATTATGAGCAAGGTTATCCGTGGTTTCGTCCTCCTTGCCATTTTCTGATATGACCGACTGCTTCTGGTCGTTGTAGTGGGTGGAGATTACTAACGCAGGAGCCGGGATGTCTGAAGAAAGCAACGGTGGCTCCGCGATGAGTTTGAGTGGAATGGAGAGACCACTGAAAACATTCCTCTTCACCTCCTGTAGCTTCAGATCCTGTGACTCTATGATCTCTTCAATATCTAGTATTACAACGCAAAATACAACAGAGAATGAAGAATTTCAAGTAAATTATCCGAATACATGTCTAATGAGTAAAAAAGTAAACACAAGAATCAACATCCCTCCCTCTAGGTAGGCAATGATTCGTTTTGATATGAATATACCATACAAGAACTAGCAGAGTGAAAGTGTTTGGTTTTGTAAACTAGCAATTATAGAAGCTATTGCTTCAGATCTGGTAAACTTGATCTCTGGCTGCTCAGGAATGTATAAACCTATGACAGGGTTTCGATTATGTTTTGTATTCCTAACGGACATAAATGCACAAACAAATCTTCCATCGAACTTCCAAGAGGGTCACTTTATTGGCTGGTCAGCTTAGAGTCTAGCAGTCAGTACCATCTATTACAGAGTGAAAATTTCTTTATTATTTATTTCTGTCAGACTAAGCCGGCAATGAGAAGTGAACTATTTCGTGTTTGTCAAGTACATGACAGTGGCCCTAGAAACTACTTCTCAGTAAGCCTCATCGGTTACCAAAAACAATTGCAATAATAAAAAACAACCAATTATTTTAAACTTGTTTATTTCAGTATCCAAAGTGTATCTAATTAAAAGACATTGCACCTGTTGAGGTGCTAACTTCAACTGAACCGTATTAATAACCACTACGTGGGAGAGGGATCTACCAGGTGTTAATCATATGGCTACACTTGAAAGAAGATTGACGGAACAGATTAACTCTACACGGGCACCCAACCAAGGTTAGCACAATTAATTTACTACTTCAAAAACAGTCGCAGATACGAAAATGAATCTACAGTAAAAGAGAAGCCCGAAACAGAAGCCATTTAAAGTGTCTTATTTACCTCGACCCACCATGAATACAAGTTGGGGCTGGCGATGTGGAATATACCATGGCCACACGTGCATCCACTAATTAACTATTGGGTAGCCGTACCTACCGGCAAACTAGCTGATACTCGGTCGGATAAACAATAGAAATGAACATATCTAACTTCCTCATCCACACTTGCCAAAGAACACTCTGAACACAGAGGGCAAAGGGGAGGAACCTAGCCAAGGTGCCTGGGCTAATTGGTTCCCTGGTGCTAAGCCAATCCATCTCTGGAAAACTATTCTGCATGGGCTACTGGCATCAGAGAGTCTTTGATGTAGACAGGCGCCTCCTGATACCCAACCACCCTATACCAGCTGTAGGAATGCAATTAGGTAATTACAAGGGATGTGTGGTCAACACAACCCATAATGAGGGGTGGATTATTACTGTTCAGTGGAAAGGTGAAAAAAAAAAAAAAAAAGGAACTTACTTGGTTTTTCTTGGTCACCTTCCAAGGCTTGTGCAAGTCTTTCTGGGCCATTAGACCTGCTGAAGAGTCCAAGTAGCCTTCTAGGCATATTATCACTGTAGAGAGCTTTCTTGTTAACTCCTGCACTACCTTGTATTGAACCACTTCTTTAGCTTGTCCTTCCAGCTGCAAGTCTAGGGAATAGGCAACGCTAGTTCCCGCCGCTACAGAAAGAGCGCCTAACACTAAAAAAATCTCGCTCGGTCGCAAGGTTTGACACCAACGGTAAGAGAGCGAAGTCAGCAACAATATCCAATAATAAAACTATTCTCCAGTCTTTTATAACTCCACCGCCCTCCCCTAAGTCTTTATTAAATGGCTGCGGAGTCCCCTGAACCGAAGGTGAAGTGCGCCGTTAGTCAGCTGACGAATGGGGATATTCCGCGGAGCTCCTGCTCTGCTGCCCAGCGAAGTGGCGGGTGATGTCAACTCCAAAGTCTTGTAAATGTGCAGGGTCCCTCTCTCTGGGCAAATATCAGGTTCATTAGTCCCCTATATACTATGTACACGGAAGTACAGGCCGGTAAAAATTAGTTCATTAATTGGATGCGCATGCACAACCGTCAGCAATACGTAATGTGACGTAATTAAGCGCGCGTGAAATTCATTGTCATTTTGAATTATTTCAGCAATAATGATCATAAAATGAGGCATGTGAAAATATAAATTGATTTAGAATGGTGGTACAAATAAAATAATGATATTAGTATACCGATAAATGATAGTAAAGCAATAATTATAACCCTGTCTATGCCCTATACTGGTGAAAATAAAAATAATAACCACAGAAGACTGCAAGCTTGCAGCTTTTAGCTACTCTTAGCATTTCTCCATTCTTCTATCTTCTGCTTTAGTTTAGGTAGAGGCTGAAGCATATCTACAGTGAGTTCCTGACGGTTGAAGGGGTCCTGGTTGGAGTTGAGAAGATGACGGATGATGACTGGTCTATCCATCACAATGCCACTAGGCAGCAGGACTGGGTCAGACATTAAGGTGTCCATCAGAGGATCTGAAAAGGAATCGCACAAAGCAAAGACTCACAGGTCAAAGCAGAGATTAATTTATTTGCATTTTTGTACTACGTATGCACATTGTATCTAACTAGCATAATAACGGCCTCGTAGCTCCAACCTCTGGGTAAAATTTAAGTGTAAATGACCTATTGGTGGATCACATACACAACAACAACAACATTTATGACCATTGTTAAAATTGTATAGATAAATCACACAAAGACAATTACGTTAAAAAAAGGGGGGGGGGGCAAAGAGTTTTAAAGTGTCAATGGATCATTCGCTCAGCTTTAAAAATATGGTGCATAATAAAAAGGTAACGCAGCAGAACTTCATATTAATTAACTACCTTTGAATTCTTCCGGTATATCACCAAACGCTAAATCTTCTTTCATAGATTTTACAGCTTCTTTCTCCACCAACTGAGAGAACTCTACAAAAGAATCCACCACAACCTAAACACATCCAGTAAAACAATGATACCAAACAGCATCCAGTGTACAGTGAAGTCAGAAAGCTGCTACATGCTCTGTTTAACATACTGAACTCACAAGCTAATACACAATACAACATCAAATTTTACATGCTAGTTTTAACTTCAGCCCTACAAAAATATTTTGATAAAGAGAAAATGTATTTTATTGCAAAGTTAAGCATACTAATTGCCATATGGTAAAAGAGTCGAATACAATCAATGGCCATATGACAGGGAAGAAGCTCAAGTGTATTCTTTATTGAGGGGAAACCAACCTTTCTATTCAGATTAAAAATGGGTGAAACCAAGGATAACAAATAGCTTACACTGCCAATTGTAAGTCCGGCTTTAATTAGTTTTTGGGTCATTCAACTAGCCAACCAACCATAGCAACATCTCCCACCCCCCACAGAGCCAATAATTCAACCAGAATAAACCCACAAGCTCAACCAAAGGACACAATACATACAAACATCAGCTACAATTGTGGTCAGCTTATAATTAAGGCTTGAAAGGAAATGACAATGCAATTTTCATTCAGGTAGCTTCACACAAGTTAAGTTGTGCATGATATCACTAATGGCTGGCATTACCACCAATGGGACTATTCCAGGGAAATCTCCACCTGCTTAGATAGGCATGTCCCATTTGCCAAATTAAACCACAGGAGTTGTTAACGTGGGTATCCATCATTGAATGACACCTTGATTGGTTCTAATTAAAAATTAGTCACGTAAGCTGCTTTGTTATATTCTATATGATACTAGAGAGTGTATTTGTCCATGAAGTCTCTAGCAACTACTACTCTGTAGTAGTCAATAATACCACAACTGATTACACACACTTATTGCACAAGCCTGGGTGTGATATGGTGAGATATTGGATGAACAGGCAGCCTTATTTCCATAAGCCAAGAGTGAAGGTAAAGCCACAAAAGAAGCCCTATGCCATATTATTCCTTGACAAGAATAAAGAGTTTATATTTACTAGTATTTTAATTAGTAATTAAAAACTACAACAACAACAACACTTTACACTCACCAGAGTGAGATATGGCCAGGTATTTACCAATTTGAATTTTTATGGCACAAAGTCGCTCTTAGTTATACCCATAGTGTCACTAATTTGTATCCAATATCAGTAACTCATTGACACACACCTCAACTGATTCTAGTGTTCCTACCACTAGTAAAAGTTGTTATTCACTAAGAGCTAAAAAAGTAATGAGCATGTAAACTGTTTAATATCCATCATAAATTTTTTTTACCAAAATGCAGTCCTATTTTTTTAATACTTAATTGTTCCATTGCAAAATTCTTCATTACAACTTGAGTACACTTAGAACTTCAATGCTGAAATAAACTACATTTACATTGTTTACTTTCTAATTCCACAGATCAAGCAGGACAAGAATCATGAAGATCAATAAGACACGAGTCACTCGCAACTCAAGCACAAAACACAGCTAAACAAAAGAGGTAAGAGCTACTTACCTTTGGTCGCCTCCCAATCTTCTCTAAAAGTCTGGCACAGGTGTCAAAGAGGTCCTTGGTATAGGACCTCTGGTCGTCTGCCACAGCCCTGGCTAATGCCACACTGCTCAGGTGAATGTAGATGTCCACAATGTGGCATAACAGAGTCTTGGGGTCAAATCCATATTTCTCAGGGTTTTTCACCTGAATATAAAATACAATCAGAATAAGAAAGTACATTTGGCTATACAGTAGTCAAACATTTGATCAGTTTTGTTATCACAAAACAACAACAGTAAGTCAACTTAGAGAATACAGTTTTCATCCACAATATACCTATCATAAACAAAAACATTACTCATACTGTAAATAGGCCTACTAGATGTGTGTGTGTGTGTGTGTGTGTGTTCGCATGGAATACTGGAGTAATCACCAAGCCCACTGGACAACATGTTTCCCCGTTCCCTCCATTGTATCCACATGCAACAGTTGAGTTTGTAGGCCATCTTGCCGGCCAAGAACAAACATTCTGTGAGAACGCAGCACTAACACAGGGCCACGGTCCTTGTTCAACAACTAGTACAATATCACAAGTACCACTGAGTACCTCTGTGTTTAGAGTCCTGGTTGTGGTGGCTTTTCAAGTGCAGCTTACCAATGGTCAACAGATAAGCAAATGTTCCTTTAAAGTGCCCACAGCAAGTGAGGTATGTGTGTATATCAACAAACCTAACCCTTTTACCGCTGAAACGTCAGAGAAGTTTTCAATTTCTTTGGACTGTGTAATTAAATTGGCTATAATAAATAAACTGATACTGGATTATTAGAAGTTAATTCAGAGTCTAGTGAACTTGTTCATCCTGTTCAATTCTTCAAGACTAGTCTTAACCCTGATGTTCTTCACAAGCAACTCCCTGGCCATTGCTGAATGGTCCTGTAAACATACATATCTTCTCCACCATCTGGTCTACTGGAATCACCATATAAACACTGTCAATTTAAGTCCACTACCTCATCAACTGACCGCCCAGTGGCCAATGTGAAGTAGCCAAACTCCAATTTAGAAAGGTAACTATACAGTTTCTGCAGTAACCTTAGAGATACCACATTGTAGAGTTTGAACATCACCTAATAATTATTGAGCTAACTTTTGTAGGCCATAGTGTTTGAGACGGAAGGGCTGACTATATTTACTGGCTTGTCTTCCCTATTATGCCTTCTTCACTTCATGTAGAACTCAAAGTGTCTCACTAATACTAGCATTTCCATAACACTTTGATGGATAGCCAGTGACTGAGTGTGAGCTACTAATAGATGTGTGTGAGTGGTCTATAACAACAAATGGTACACAGTAATTTCCAGGGCAAAGTTTAAGCCCACGGGCATAAAGAATGCAAGTGGTGTACAACAGATTATGAAGAAACATCTGTGTGCTGCTTCCCCCCTCCCCCCTTCCAAGTTAACGTGCCACTAACCTTCAAATCACGACACTTGGGGCCACAGAGCTGCTGCAGGTTGAAGTTGAGCATGACAGCCACCCTACTGCAAATATCGGGCCTCAGGAAAGGCTCCTTTACCTCCGCAGTGAGGTAATGGAAGGTGGAGAGAGTCTCTGTAGTGAGAGTGAGATAAGACCGACACTGTCGTTCGTCCTCCATCAACTGGTGCAGGCGAGACTCCTGCATCTCCTACATTCACAGAAACACCAGGAATCATTTTGGGGGATGTCAATATTGATATTCCTAGAGGCCTGTCTCTCTGTGCATGTAAGGATGTGATGACATTAAACTGAAAAAGTACCAAAAGGATTGATATATCAGTGAGCTATTATTGTGGCAGTACTGGGATTTACAAAGACAATGAAAACACACTGACCAACATGTGAACACACACACACACACACACACACACACACACACACACACACACACACACACTTGCAAGCAAAACACACATACATGCACACATATTATACTTACACACACATGCAAAACACATACACACATACCGACAAACATGCAAGCACACATACTTACAAACATGCAAGCACACACATACTTACAAACATGCAAGCACACACATACTTACAAACATGCAAGCACACACATATTTACAAACATGCAAGCACACACATACTTACAAACATGCAAGCAAAACATAGAAAAACACACACATATACACATGTACATAGATAAGCACCCACGCCTCTCCCAGCACGCCCCAAGGGTGGCTTTTAATAAACACACAAACGTGCCCATGCCAAAAGCCACCTTCTCCTCCTCCTCACCCTAGGCTGAGTGTTCCAGGTCTCCAAATCCCGCTGAGCTTCCTGTGTCTCGTGTATGGCCTTCAGGGAGTCCAGACTCTCATCCAGCAGGAAGGTTGTGTCGTTGATGAGCATGTTCACAAATCTGATGAAGTCAGCATTATTTTGTGTCTTCTTGCTCTCTTCAACGATGCAGTCGTGGTGCACGGGATGCTCCCAGAGTTGCCTCAGGACCACGCCCACGTGATAGCGCACACTGAACTTATCGAAGAACTCGTTGGACCCGCCCATTGTCTCGCAATCTGTTCGAATAAATTAGTTCGTAATTCAAAATCAACTCGCAGCCATACAAATTATACTGTCAAATTTTTTTTTTTTTTAATAATTGACACCACTGGAAAAATGACTAATTCATATCATTCACAAATGAATACTTTTTCTGACTAGCTTTGAGTGGATTCAATTTATTAAGTATATCACGTTTAAATCATTAATAAGCAACAACAACAATAAAAAAGTTCCACAGTAAAAAGCTGGTAATAATTATCTCCGGTATAATTACATACTTTTGTCCCTAAAGGATGTCATTGCCACAGCAATTAACAAACGAGATGTCACACCTGCACTAGTGTTAGTGAAGATTATAGTGAAGAGTGCTAATAACAGACTAATTAATATGCACATGAAAAGGTGCATATCCTGTAATCCCATTTCACATCTACAGGACAGTGGTAACTCCTAATGAACTACTCTGACCAGTTGTAAGTGAACCTGGCGTCCTTGCATAGAAGAACGTCCTTCTATGCATAGCACGCATGTGTGTGTGCGTAACCGTACTGGTATATATCCTGAGTAGTGTCCTAGCAAGGTGGTTGTGGGCTAGAGGGTGAGACAGGAACTGGTCCAACAAGTTGTGCCGCCTGCGCTGGATACCTGGTGTCATCACAAACATCACCTGCACACACACACACAAACATACACATAAACGCACAAACATACATATTGGTACTTTAGAGGGCTTGAGTTAAAAAAACAACGACAACAACACAAAGTCAAAATTTGATAAAGAAGACTGAATGCAATTACCATAACTTCCTGTAAGTATCAGCTTGACACACATAAACTGCAGAGGTCAGCTGCCCACACTGAGTGGGTAGCCAATTCTCAACTAAAGAGCCAGAGACAATGAACATGGTTCCATTGGCCACATGAATAAAGAATGCATGAATGCAGGTGGTTTTACAGGAGCTAGTGTGAAGTAACCCACCAGCTATGGGGGGGAGATGAAAGAAGATCACTTGCACAATCCATACACATTGTGTAAAGAAAGGTCTTGACCTCAACCAGTGCAGTAATGATAAAGGAAGGCCTGGTATTCAATCAATACAGCAAGACAGAAGGTCTGGTATTCAATTAATGACAGTATTCCATTGTAAAAAAGAAAGGTCCCAATCAAAGCATTATTCCACAGAAAGACAGAAGGTCTGGTATTCAATTAAAAGATTATTCCACAGTAATAAAGGAAGTTCTGGTATTCAATAAATGTCGGTGGTCCATTGTAAAAAAAAGAAAGGCTGGCATTCAATCAAAAGATACTTCCACAGGTAAATGGAAAAAATTTGGTATTCAATAAATAGATTATTCCACAGTAAAGACCTATTCAATCAACACTGTTGCACAGTAATAAAGAAAGACCTGGTATCCAATCAATGCATTATTCCACAATAATAAAGAAAGGTCAGGTATTCAATTGCCCATGCAGTGTTCCTAAGGTGGAAATAACTAGAATGGCCACAAGCCATTGAGTCCTTTAAAATCTGATTATTCTTGAGCAAATATCTTGTCATCCAGAGTAATGGAATGATATAAAACCAGTTCTTCAGTGATCTCTCCACCATAATGGATTAGGCTCCAATTACTAGAAGAAGAAAGTTAGTTACTGTAAGCAGACAAATATTTAATGACGAAATAAAAACAGAGGATAGACCAAGGAGAAAAATGGAAGCTTGAGCCTCTAAAGCTTAACATAAAGGGAATGTGATAATTATAGCTGGGCCGGTATCACTATCACATTCCCTTTATGTTAAGCTTGAGCCTCTAAAACTTAACATAAAGGGAATGTGATAATTATAGCTGGGCCGGTATCACTATCACATTCCCTTTATGTTAAGCTTGAGCCTCTAAAGCTTAATATAAAGGGAATGTGATAATTATAGCTGGGCCACAAATCAATAGTAATAATTCATAATTATAACACTAACAAGCTAGCTAGTTGTCACCAAAACAAGAAACTGGCCAGTTCGTCCCAAAGGATGACCAGGAGCCAACGACGACACCAATATACACACAGTATGAAGACAACCAATAGTGCAATAGTACTGTGTATGGCAAGGAACAGTGACTTCCTCTTAGCAGTCGTGTTTACTCACGGTGGCACGTCAACTCACTCCTGCTGTTGCACTGTGATCATTACCAACTCACTAGATGTAGCTTGAAGGCCAAACTAGCAAATGGAGAAGGGGAAAAAAATAAGAGCATTCAAATACAAAAGACCCTCTGCTTGGGGTCATGCATCCTTTACATCCCAGCAGTGGGCTTCCCATTGAGCGATAGCATTTCTGCAGCTTCATTTGTAAGCCTCTATGCCTGTATCCCAAATTCAAGGAATTACAAAGTCATTATGTGTACACTTGCGTTAATACATTAATACTGCACTTGTGCTGCTGGAGCTGAATGCGTGAACGCCACAAAAGAGAAGATGACAGATTTAATTAAACATATAATGCTGGTTTGGTGGAAATTCTTATAGAGACAAGCTAACATCACCATACACAATCAAAATAGATTGGACAATGTGAAATGAATTTAACAGTATAAAAACCACACATAACAAATTCCCTTATTCACATTTGGACTTATCTCAAGTGAGCACATAGTTAAAGTGGTATGAGCTCATCTCAGGAGGTCCACACACTCACCTCAATGAGTTTGGTAAGAAGATAGGGGTTGTTGAAGTAGTGTGGTGAACAGACTGATAACAGGACAAAGTTTACAAGGTGAGAAAACCCTGGGTCATTCAAAATGACTGAAGCAAACCTGGACACCAGATAGGAGAGGACAATAATATTGTTGTGTATGATTGGACATTGTTAAAGGTGGGTATTTGTACATAATTATTCTATTTTGCATGCATTTAACTCCAACACACAACAGTATATCTCCAACATCAGGTAAACCTATCTCCCACAAAGTGTAATTACCTAGAGCAAAAGAGGACAAAATCAGCAACGGAATACACGAGGAATTCGGGAAGAATGGCAAACTCTACTGGCACCTCTTGAGGTAAAGGCAGAGTCATCCTACAAACACACATACACACAAAACAACAACAAACAACACATACCACGTCAATATCTTACATGATTGATATAATCGTGTGATGCTATTCTATAGCAGGGTCATTGCCGTGAAAGCGTTGCCTGCTTTGCTCACTGTTCCATTAGTGAGTGATGAACTAACACAGGACACGCCCACTCACCCATGGCTGCCAGTGATGCGGAGGCTGAGCCACTCGCACAGAGAGAAGTAGAACTGCAGAGTTTGCTGCAGAAGTTCTGGGTCCAGAGCTAAGGTGACCAGACTGGTGTGCACCTGTTGACATAGCTGCAGGCGTTGACGATACTTTTCCAAGCGCTAATGGACAAGCCAGGTCACATGCCAGTGCACACACACACACACATACACAATTAAAGCATCAAGTCTTAAATTGCATCAAAATTTTAGAGCTACATAATTCACACAAGTATATATATCTAAATATGATTTGTAATCACTGTAAGAGATGCTATACAACAATACATATACTGCAAAGAGTCGGTATTCAGTTAACTTTAACCCAATAGCACAGGCAAACATGAAAATATTGTCTGGCAACACTGTCTTGTAAGAACTCTGCCACACATCTTCACTGGTGTTCACAGATGTGAGTCAGTGTGCCTAAATATTGGATTAATATTATGGATTTCAAAGTATTCCTGGAAAAATTAAAGTGAGCATTTCCTATACCAGACCAAAGGCATAGCGCTGGGTCCGGCAGCTCCGGCAATTGCTGGACCAATTCTTTTGTGAAACCACACCCACTTTTGGCATAACATCACTCTATCGACCCTTTACCTATACCTCAGGCGGTTTAGTGATAGCCACTACCGGTACTAGCACTTGTGTAGCTTCTGGCCGGTCTGCAAATCAACTGGTAAATTTTGCATTTCCAAAGCACTCCTTTGGCAGCAAAGGTGACAAGAGGTCTTTCAATTCTTTCTGGTTTCAGAGGTGGCCGTGGCTTGATTACAATGAGGCCAACGACTCTGTAGTATGTTTCTTCTGTTCAACGGCAGAAGAGACA
>WLWI01003788.1_pt1 | contig 12932 bp, 7 predicted proteins | sample 6701501 | NCBI WGS metagenome assembly WLWI01 (sample SAMN12718690, study PRJNA515312) | sponge metagenome | isolation source: marine sponge | host: Mycale hentscheli | place: New Zealand: South Island, Marlborough, Capsize Point | collected 2014-11-01
CTATAATCGTTATATTCCCCAATTATCTACCCATCCCAATATAGATCTATGGCTGTGTATTTCTAGTGAATAAGGCCCCACTGGGTGGGAAGGCATTGTTTTATGAATTCACTAACACCCACTACTATATGAAGGGAAGGAATTCTAATAGAAATCCATTACATAAGAACTAGGTGGTGTTGAGGAATTCATTAACAGTCCACACTGGTTGGTGGATATATATTCTTTTCATTTACTCAATATTACTCAAATGTGTGCTTAAAATGTGTCTCTTAAAATTGTTTACCATACATACTATTTAGCTTTTGACAGTCAATACTAATGCATTTTTATTCTAGAATCACCCAATCTGATTTGCTGGACTTTCATCCTAGCAAAAACACAACAATAAACCAAATTCATTGTAAATTTTGAAATTAGTTTATTCATGTAGTGTAATCCATGATGCTACAAATGATGAAGAACAGTCAATAAGAATCATATATATCACACATTCACATAAATCAATACAAAACTGGTATCTTTTCTGGAAGTACATGTAATACAAACTGTTACAATTAAAAGAAATAAAGGCACACATGGAGTTTTTAATTACAAAAAAATGCTACAAACTATTTCAATTGAACGGAAATGCTAGTTGTTTCATTCCTGGCATATAACAAATGCATGTGAACATAAGGATATAAACACCAAAAAACAAAAACGAATTGTCTAGCAAAATCAACATGAAGACATTATGTGGCAAGAACAAAATGTTGTAGGACGTTATGATAACCAACATATGTAAATGTAGGGGACATTATGATCATAAAGCTTCTTTTTAAAGCATTCAGTCCCATTCACTATCTTTATCTAAGAGTATGTTATGACCATGATAGAATGACATGTATAGTATCTATTGAATTAGATTGGCATTACGAAACAGAAACGGCTTCTTGATGCATCTATAAGTATTAAATTTATCCTGATATGAATGCAAATATATACATAGATGACATTATGATCCATATTTTGAATCTTTTCCTAAAAATACAGTACATCCATGTATTTGACCACCATAGAATTGAAACATTTTAATGAGCAATAAAATAGATCATTCAGACTAAAACAGGTTTATAAGTATGCAATCATATGCCACACACTTAGTTACATGTCAAAATTTTACAATTGAACCCAGGATAAAGTGACACAAATACATAACTATTACAACAAAGCCAAGAGGAAAATGAAAAGTGGACTCATTTGGCTGCATAGGTTTTCAGTGATTAAATGATTAAAGAACATTCAAAAAGCACTTTTCAACAGTAACATCCAGATTCTATGTTTTCCCTTCTATGTCTCTCATCCCGTTAAATCTGAATCCTAAGCAATGGCCATATCACTTTCTCCAACTCCAACGGGGGTGGAAGGTCCAACCAAAGGTCCAACCGAAATGCTGTATTTGGATGAAATGCCTTGGTACGAGATATCATCCACTAGAGCCAGGCAATGCAACTGCAGAAATAAATGATTTTGTTTAATTAATACATACAAACATTATATATTATGCTTTTTTATTTCTTATTTTTTCAATATTCAATTACATTTACATGCACATATAATTGCCACAATTAGGCTGCATTTTGTCAAATTTCATGATTAACAGAACAATAGCAACATGGGTGCATTGTGTTATCGAAAAGAGTACATTGTGTCATTTGTACAGTCTAACAGCAAGAATAGGGTCCAACAATTGGGTCTTTGAAGAGTAATATTGTGTTTTCTCTAACTATAAATGAAAATTACTCACCTACTGTATTTTTGTCACAGTTCTGGCTTCATTATTCGTCATTGACTCAGATGTCAAAATAAGAGCATATGATTACCCAAGGCTGATTTTACTTGTTTTGCCATCTGGAACAAAAGAAAAGGTATAAACTTTAATATTGACCAAATGCTTATGCTGAAAGTATATGATATAAAGACAACTCTAATGTCAAGAGTTATTTTGAAAAAACAACTACCATACCAGAACATAATTTCCTCAAGAATATTCGATTTCTGAAAGTTTCATAGAGTGAAGATTTATTAAGCATTTATGGCATCAAAGAGCAATCAAATCATGCGATGTCATTTACCTTCTGCAAAATCATATCGATATGAAACCTATTCAAACATACTAAATATTCAATCATACAGGACACTCTCTTTATTACATTGGCGGGTATATCAAATGCTACTAATTCTGATGCTTTGTCGCTATTATTATTATGTTTTTATTTCAACATTCAGCGATATAACAGACATTCAAAGTATACATATTTACAGTCAGTAAAGTTGCTTAAAAACTAAAGATTAGAAGATTAACTTCAAGTGAATTCAGCAGTGTAGTAATTAATTAGTTAAAATACAATAAATTGGTCCAATGATTATTCAGTCTACTGTTTTGTGAGAAATACATGAAGTTGGTAATAGTTCTAACAATGTTATTGTTACTCACTAACATTCCTTGCTTAAATCTAAAATTCGTTGCTATCCCTGCTACTATTTTATAAGAATTAAAAACATTTGGTCAATTAATATTCTGGATATATCAATGGTTTTTTTTCATATCCCAGCAGTATTGTATTAATGAGTTTCTATTGTTCTAATAGACTAGACCAATTATTGAAAAAGAGCCCTGTGTAAGCTGCTAGAGGCATTTTTAAGTAGAAGTTGGTAACAGGACTTTTTAACATAATTCAGATATGCTAGAAAGTGATGTAGATATTACTGATGAATCTCATATTGAATATTGGCGGACAAAAATGTGAATGTGGTTTAGTTTTCTTTGCTTTTCTGCTTTGTACTTTCAAGCAAAAACACTCACCTTTTAAATTGAGTGCCAACGAACCACCTATTGGATAGCCTGCTTCAAGCTGTTTCTATTTTGCCATCTGCAACACAAAATAAATTGCAATAATGTTAAAGTAGTTATCCTTGTCATATAGAGTGATGAAGTGCAAAATTTGTTATCATCAAATTTATGTGCAAAAATTATATCCCACACATTTGTGATATCTTTAATAATACATACGCATAAAAACAAGGAGAATGACTTGTTTGTTTGATAGCAAATTGATATCTTGAATGTACTAGCACAGAAACAAACAGTATCTTAGTATTATATTTGGAAGGACTTTTGCTTTAATTTGGTTAAGTTAATTGTGTTGACTGGGTTGAGTGCGATGATTTTAATTTCTTTATCTGTCCCCTTTGGACGTGCTGCATTAAGCAGTTGCCTCTGTCTGAATGTAAGGTGGGACAAGACAGAGAGAGAGAGAGAGAGAGAGAGAGAGAGAGAGAGAGAGGGTTTTCAATCCAATAATGTTATATAATCTACCATCTGCTGAATCAAATCAGTATGAAGCCCATTTAATAATGAGCTTTGCAAATGATTTTGTTTACTTTATACATGCATGATCATCTGTTATGCTATTTATATGTTTGTTGACCCAATATTCAATTGCATACAATTGGCACAAATAGAGTGCATTGCTTCAGAGTTTACAACAATTATCACAATAATAGCAATATTACTGCATTATACTTTCTAAAAAGGGACATTATGTCATGTGTACATTTTTACAGTGAAAATAGCGTAACAGTCCAAATTGATCTTTGAAAAATCATATTGTTTTATCTCTCACCTAGGTGTGTGTGTGTCGCTTTGGTTAGTTTTAACCTTATCAATAGTGACTGAATCAGATGCTAAAAGAACATATGGTTGGACAAATTCATCTTGTTTCTGACACGATCTGCAACAGAAAAACATGTACAACTGTTATTGTGCGACAAAAAAATTAATATGTGTTTGCACCCTATTTACTGCGAAAAGTTTCTAGTTAGCATTTGTAGCAAACAGTTGTCAAAACATTGAATATTTTTACATCAATAATATTATCATCAAATGTGCTGTTTGTAAACAAGAATCATACTAAAGTGATGCTTGTAAAACTTACTGGTGGATTTCATATTGAATATTTGGTGGACAGAAATGAGATATTGGTTTAATTGTGTGTTTTTTACATTCTACTTTCTATTGTTAAGCAAAAACACTTACCTAATAAATTAGGCACCAAAACAATATCAGTTGATACTGGAAGCTCTCATTCTGTTGGCTGCTGGTTTAGGTTTTCTTACTGTCTGAAAACATACAGGCAGCATATATACAAACCATCATATACCTGTATTGCAAACTTATTTTCTGTTGACCTTGGCTTTGGTGGTAAGAGCGTTAGTAAGCATTGCTAGACTTTGCGGTCGGCATGCAGAAAGTGGAGAACATGGGTTCGAACCCCACTCAGTCCAACCAAATGGATTGTGTCTAAACATATATAGCCCATGCATCATTAATGTGAAACTATTGCAGTTCCTACAAACCATATTCAGTCCTAATGTCTCACTTGCAGTCTCTAATTCAACCAATACACATGGACCATTGAACCTGTCTTATTTAGGGTAGAGGATGTGGCTCAGGTAGTTAGAGCTTTAGTAAATGTGGCTAGACACTACTGTCGGCATGGAGAACAAGGGTTCGAACCCACTCTGGGCGATCTAAATTGAAATGCGTGAACATTTATACACTATTATATGGATGTCCACAGAAAATACATTATTTATAGGCAATATCCAAATCAGTATAAACATTTTACCAAAAACAATTCCTACATAATTGCATTACATTCTACGTTTCTTCTAACATATACTTACAATGCTGCTGGTGAGGCTCTGATGTATTTGGTTTCAACCAATTAGAACACCTCTTACTGCTTCCATATACTTTCCAGTTTTGTTGGCATCTTGTGAAGTAGTAAAACGATCCATTTTGGCCATGTTTTGCTGCAGACATGATCATCTGAAACATTGACAGCATCTAATATACAGATACATATACAAATACACATCATATACAACTATTGTATGTGAAAGATGACAGTTTATTTAAATATACGCAATTTAATTGTAGTCTTAGTAAGCTAAGCTGTGGAAGCAGACAACACACATTAGTGCTGCAAACTATTGGCCAAATTGGAGGGGGGGTGCTACCGGCAGTACTACGCTTAGCTTTATACATCAAATCGAAGCTAAAGGTTTGTAGTTTCTGAAAACCCATGTTGCCGGTGCGGCATCTCGCGGCGAGCTGAGTATTTCGCTTGTAACCATGGTAACCAAGATGATTTTTTAAAGTTTGAAATGAAAAATGTTTTGTTTTTGTAGAAAGATGTACTTGACCATTTTTCACAAACAAGGTGTCATATGGAAGGTAGTAATGTATCCTTTTTACAAAATGAGAAAAATATGCTAATTACGTCATTTGCATATTCCTAATTTGCATAAATTTGTAATTTTTATTGAAAATAAGAGTAGTGACCTAATAATGTTGTTTGTCAGTTGACTGATTTATGATATTACAAGATAGAATCTGTACAAACACAGAGAAAAATATATTAGGACACGTTTGTGGAAGTTTGGGATGACTAACTTTGTTAATTGTTATGATACCAGCTTGTAACCATGGTAACCAGGGCAAATTTTTAAAATGCTGCAATTTGAATGTTTTGTTTCTGAAACGAGATCTATGGAACCAACTTGCACAAATGAGGTGTTATATAGGAGAAAGTAATGGATCCTTTTCACTGAATTAGAAAATATGCAAATTAGCTAATTTGCATATTCCCCATTTGCATAAATTGTACATTTTCTTGAAATTACAGATGGTGATCGAGAATTATTTATCATCCTATTACAGAATATATGATATACGGATAATATTTTTATGTATGCATGGAGGAATATATAATTAGATGTACTTGCTAAAGTTTGGGGGTGGATAACTATGCTACAAATAAAGATATGGCCTTGTAACCATGAGAACATGGTCAAAAATACATCTAATTTAACAAGCATAATCTGCCAGATACGAAAATTATCATAATTTCTTATTACAATACTAGTTTGTAAGGTCATACAATGAATATTACAAAATTTGCAAATCAGCTCATTTGCATATCCCTCATTTGCATAAATGTGCTTTTTTCTAGAAAGTACGGATAGTGACCAAGAACCATTGTTCATAAAATAGCAGCTAAAACTTAGGTTTTTTTTACTATTATTTGTATACTATTGAAATTGCTATATTTGTTACCAAACATAAAATCAAAGCTAAGGATCTGTAGTTTCTGATTTTTCATGTTGACATTGTGGCATCCATTGGCAAGCTGAGTAATTAACCTGTAACCATGACAACCAAGATTATTATAAATATCGGCTAACAAAGGTATTTTGATTCTGTATCAAGATCTACCATACCAATCTTTACACACAAGGTGTCATGTGAAAGATGATAAAATACCCTATATCCCGCATAGCAAAATATGCAAATCAGCTTACTTGCATATTGCTTAGTTGCATAAACTGTGCATTTTATTTGAAATTATAGATAGTGAGCAAAACAATTTTTTTTTAAGTAGTGGATAGATAACATTAAGGAAATATGCTGATGTAATTTTTTTTATAAAAATACAATAAAATGCATTTGCTTTATAATGAGATGACTAATGTGGTGTGTAATTTTGCTGAAATACAGAAATATGGTTGTGTAACCATGGTGATATGATCTTGTTTATAAGCAAATGTTGCCATACATGAAAATTATCATGATTTTCTCATTAAAATTTTGATGTTAAAATCAATTGATTTTCAAAGTCATTTAATAAATTTTACAAAATATGCATATAAGCTGATTTGCATATTCCTCATTTGCATAAATTATGCATTTTTCTTGACTATGTGGATAATGACAAAAAATTATTGCTAGAAATTAGCAGATAAAAATTGTATCGGGGACCATTATCTGTAGATTTGTTACCATACATCATACATTAGTTACCATACATCAAATCAAAGCTAGGGGTACGTAGTTTTTGATTATTCATGTTGACATTGTAACATCTCACAGCAAGCTTAGTAATAACCTTGTAATCATGGCAACCAGGATTATTTCAAATTATTTACCAACAAAAGTATTTTGATTTTGTAGCAAGATCTACCAAATCAATTTTTACAAAAAACTTGTCGTGTGAAGGTGATCAATACCCTTTACCCCAAATGGCAAAAATATGCAAATCAGCTCATTTGCATATTGCTTATTTGCATAAATTGTGCATTCTATTTGAAATTATGGTTAGTGAACAGGAAACTTTTTTTTATTAAGTAGTGGATAGGTAATATTAAGGGAATATGTTGATTTAAATTTTGATAAAAATACAAGAAGATACATTTGCTATATGAGAGATGACTAATGGACTCAGTAATTTTGCCTTGTAACCATGGCAACAGGGACTAAAAGTACATATTTTTACAAGTAATAATTTCCATTGGGAAAACTCATAATCACATAATCATTAATTTTTGTGTTAAATAAAATGGTCGGCAGTTTTGATCTGTGAAATGTTACAAAATATGCTAATTCGCTCATTTGCATATTGCTCATTAATATACATTCAGCATACAAACTTCCCTACTGGTGAATGGTTTGCTATAGCCAAAATGTTACGTCATCAAATTTACATGTTGTTAACTGTGATTGTTTTAGAAGCACAAATTATATTTCAATGAATCAAAAAGAAACAGTTTGATATCTTTTTAATTAAGAAATCATTTAATTAAGTGGATAGGACTCAATGTCTTGATTCCTAACTTTTAATCTCGGCTGCAATTTTCTGGAAGGACCGTTTTTCAATTACTCTCAAAATTAATTTATGTATATTATGTACCAAACATCACATTATATAGTGAATCCTATGTATATTAATACAAATCGATTTTGAAGTAGTTGGAAGAAAGAACGATATCGATGTTGCCAAATACGTGATCCTCTATCCCAAAATCAGCCATGCCTCAAAAACGGAACAGGTGATTCATAAAACCTAAACTATTGTTTTGAATATCGATAAAAAACATTGCTATTGTGGTAAAATAATATATTTCTTATTCATAATATCAACATAGTCCAAAGAATTACATTTTTTTGTTTCTAAAATAACTTTTCAGCCTGATAGTGAAATTTTTTAGTTTTCTTCAAAAAGACCCATATCACATCGAGGACCATAACTTCACCACTTATGATTGTATTATGTTGTTTTATATACCAAAGGAACAAATAGTATGAGTGCTTTCTACTGGTATAACATTCAAAAGATTTTGCAACCGTCAATGATTAAGTTCCCTATCCCCCAAATAAAAAATGCACTTTTTCTTCTTGCGGTTGTAAGTAAATGATCAACACCCAAAAGATATTGAATTATTTTTCTTACGAGCTTATAAATAAAAAATAGACATGAGGCACATTTTGATACTGGTCTACTGGTAATTCCTGAATGTTTGTAAATGACATGGAAGAGTTGTGTTTGCATTGAACCACATTCAACTCATAGATTATGCTATTCCACAAATGCAAAATTATGCAAATGAGCAATATGCAAATGAGCAGTATGCAAATGAGCAATATACAAATGAAATATACAAATTTTGCAAATTTTGCAAATCCATAAAATAACCTGGCTTTTCTTTCAACTACATGTAATTCCATAATTGTATCACTTTAAGATGCTAACTTGCATCTATGGCCATTATACCTTTTCGGGCAAGATGTATTTTGGATCCTATTGTCATGGTTACAAGGCTGTATGTTGATATCTAAGAATGCTACTCACCCCAAACTTACACAAATGCATCTAATTATATTTTACTCTTAGTGTCCATTGATATATTTAACAAATAGTGTTTATTCTCTAGATGACAAACAATGATTCCTGTGGTCACTATCTGAAATTTTAAGAAATAATGCATAAATTATGTAAATGAGAAATGTGCAAATTAGCAAATTTATACATTTTATAATAGTCACCTAAAGAACTTGTCACTCATTTATTTGACACCAAAACGGGTAATGACTGAAATATGGTAACTTGCATAAATGCCTGTTTTAGATTTTCAGACCATATACTTTTAGGGCCCTATCACCATGGTTACCAGGCCATATCTCAATCTGTAGCAATGCTACACAACCCACACTTTCCCAAATGCATCTTATCATATTTTTGTCCATGTGTACATTGATATATTCCATTAAAATCATTTATTTGCTACTTGATAAACAATGCTTCTTTGTTATTATCCATAATTTCAATAAAAATGCTTAATTTATGCAAATGAGCAATATGCAAATGAGCTGATTTGCATATTTTCCTCATGTGGCAGAAAGAGTATCTCACTACCTTACATATGATACCTTGTTTGTTAAACTGGGTCAAACAGATCTTGGTACAGAAGCAAAATACTTTTATTGGTTGATGATTTAAAATATCGCCATGGTTACATGTTTTGTATCATAACACTGAGCATTGTTTGCCACTCCAAACTTCAATAAACTATCCAATTACATTGTTTTAGTGTGTACAGAAACATCTTCTACTTTTATCACTACTTAGCTGACTGACAAATGACTTTCGCTAGTAACTGTCCTTATTTTCAATAAAATGACAAAAATTATGCAAATGAGGAATATGCAAATTAGCTAATTTGCATATTTTCTAATTCAGTGAAAAGGATCCACTACTATCTCCTATATGGCACCTTATTTGTGCAAATTGGTTGTATAGATCTCCTTTCAGAAACAAAATATTTAAAATGTAGCATTTTAAAAAATTTGCCCTGGTTACCATGGTTACAAGATGGTATCATAACAATTAACAAAGTTAGTTACCCCAAACTTTCACAAACGCCTCTTAATATATTTGTCTCTGTGTTTGCACAGATTCTATCTTGTAATATCATAAATCAGTCAATTGACAAACAACATTATTAGGTCACTACTCTTATTTTCAATAAAAATTACAAATTTATGCAAATTAGGAATATGCAAATGAGGTAATTTACATATTTTTCTCATTTAGTATAAAGAATGCAATACTGCCTTCCATATGACACCTTGTTTGTGAAAAATGGTCAAGTACATCTTTCTACAAAAACAAAACATTTTTCATTACAAACTTTAAAAAATCATCTTGGTTACCATGGTTACAAGCGAAATACTCAGCTCGCCGCGAGATGCCGCACCGGCAACATGGGTTTTCAAAAACTACAGATCCTTAGCTTCGATTTAATGTATAAAGCTAAGCGTAGTACTGCCGGTAGCACTATCTCTTTAAATATGCCCCTTTTGGGGCCTTATTTGCACTACTACATAGCCTACATACTGCTATCATTATTTCTCTAATTAAATATTAATGCAACTCTTATAACAATGCAAACTGAGCTACAATCAATATCTATGCCCTTAATCATAAAAACACAGGATTAATACCTATGTATCCTTAATCTTCCTGAAATTACATTAATTATTGCCTGCTACAATTTGAAAAGGTTCATACTATTGCAGTAGCTTACTATCACAATATAGGGAAAAAAGCATATTTTTGTAATAATGAGCTGAGTAACTTTAGCTCAAGGTATAATGTCATGGGGTCTTACAATATTAGAAAGTTGATATCAAATATAAGTATGCCAAATTCAATAATTGTATTGGTTGTATCTATCAATATTGCGATATTAGCATATTTGTTTAACTAAATGAGTTGAATAACTGCATGCAAGGCTGATGAAGTTGGCAGGAGCTTTAGCCTCATATTAAAAGCTTCCTCATAAGCCACATCTGTGTGAAATTCATATAATTACTGCAAGTGTATATGGAGATATTAGGTGACACGTATTCATTTATATATAGTGAGTGGAGTAACTAATATATCAGTTACGCTCTGGAATTAATGTAACTGTTAACGTTGACGTATGATCAAAGATCTTTTATCGTATTATCAAAGATGCCTCACTCACGACGTGGTTTATGGGATTTTGCGTTACGACGCGATTGCAGCGCCTTGTTATTACGATATCGAGTATTTCGAAATACTGCTTATTACGATATGGTTTTTCAATATCCCTGGTACTGTTAGTAAGGTTTAAAAACATCTATATCGATATTCTGGTTATATGGATGTTTTCTTAATATCCCAGCACTATCAAAATAATAAGATTCTATATATTCTCATCCCTCCTTACCCCCTTTCCTACATTTTCCCCTCTATTTCTTTATCTCCCCATCCCTCTCCCTATCACCCCTCATCTCCTTTCTCTATTTCTCTCTCTCCCACTCTCTCCTCTATCCCCTTTCTCACTCTATTTCTATATATTCTCTATTCTCTCCCTCCCTTCTCTCTCCCTTGCTCTTTTCTTGCACTCACTCTTTATTTCGTTCTCACTCCCTGCCTCTCTCTATCGATTTTCTTTCATTGCTATTTCTCTATCTTCCTAGCCCCCTTTTATTATTTCTCTCTTCCTCTCCCTATTCTCGATTTCTCTCTCTTCTATTTCTCTCCTCCCTTTCTGTATCTCCATTTTTGTTTGCTCTTTATCTCTTCTTTGTTTCTCTCTCTCTCCCTCTCCTTATTTCCCATTTTTGCTCGTTCTACCTTTCTCTTCCTTTCCTATTCGTCTTCTCTCTCCCTTCATTCTCTCTCTATATATATATTATTAATATATATCAACCCTCGTAGTAATGATATCAATAACAAATCACTGAAATTCTACAAACCATAGAGTTCTTACCTGCTTAAAGCCCAAACGTCAAATGTCTGTTTTGACCTTTCAAGCAGAAACGGTTAAGTTTAAATCTATAACGATTTCCGTTCCAACGAGCCAGTCATTTGAACTTGCTTAAAAAGAGACAATAGTCCTGGTCGGTCAATAAAGTTCAATTAGGTGGCAGCCATGAACCCTATGATATACTATTAACAGTACACCATGTTATATAAATAATCCATTTAAGCCAATCATATTAGTGATCCGCGTATACAAAAGTTATGTACTTGTATTTATTTTCATATAGAGAAAGCAAGAACAAAAATTGTGATTGTTTAAAGAGTGCAAATATACAATAGACAGCTTAAGGGGTTTGTTTCACTGTATCTTTGTGTTTCCCTGACTTTTGATTGAACCAGTTAACTTGCTTTACACCTGTAACAAGATTTTTCAAAATTAGCCCAATAATCGTCAGTTCTACACATACAATGTGCCTGTATTTAATATATTATCATAGATACTGTAGGTACTTGGGAATTAGAATAAACGAACAATAATTGTATACTGATCAATATTTAATGATAGAAATGAAGCGAGCTCACAACAACTGAAATATTCATTTACTTATTCTGATATGGCATGTAAACATAAACAATTTGTTTTTGTCATCTCCTATTGATATCTAAGAAGATATATAAGTAAGGTACACGGGATCTCCACGCACAAATCACATATTATCTTCTCCGTGGGATATTATTAAAGAACACTTGTCCGCCTATGACCTTTACTACATACAGTGCTGACGTGGTGACCTCCGACAGTGAGGAGCAGTCAACGTCCCTGACCTACAGAGACTGATTACGATATATAAATAAAGGTTAAACGGTGACGAAATCATTGCTAGACCACGTGATCAACACATATAGATCGAATCCTTTTTCATTATAAGCTGAAATAGAAATGCATAATACCACAAAACTACGCTATCCAACCTAAATGAAAATGTACCAAAATGAAAATTTCCTGGAAAGCAAGAGAAAGCAAGCAAGTAGGGGGAATGACACGGTGACAAATGAGAGAGCAAGCAAGCGGGAAAGATAAATAGAGAGGGAGAGGGAGAATGAGAGAATACTTTTGAGAAAGAGAGCGAGAGAGAGAGAAAGAGAGAGAGAGAGAGAGAGAGAGAGAGAGACAGACAGAGCCAGGGTGGGGGTAGGGGGAGAGGGAGGAGGAGGGGAGTGCGATCAGTAGTAGTGACACTTGTTTCATTAGAT
>WLWI01003791.1_pt1 | contig 12930 bp, 4 predicted proteins | sample 6701501 | NCBI WGS metagenome assembly WLWI01 (sample SAMN12718690, study PRJNA515312) | sponge metagenome | isolation source: marine sponge | host: Mycale hentscheli | place: New Zealand: South Island, Marlborough, Capsize Point | collected 2014-11-01
TTGGGCGCTGGCTGCGGCGAGCTACCTAGCGTTGGACATTCTGGTGGCAGCGACTGATTGCTGTTACCAAGTGCGAGGTCCCCAAACCCGAAGAACCTACGGAGCCTAAGGGAGGGAACCCCCCACAGAAAGGAAGGGGAGAGAGGGGGAAAAGAACCAGTCAACAAAGATAGCCTTTTTTCTTTTCTTTTTTTTGAGAGAGAGAAAGAAGAAAATGTAATAAAGGGAAAGAGAAAATGAAAGGGAGCATAAAGATGGGGGTAGGAGAAAAAACTGTTGGAAGAGAAAGGCACAAACCATGAAGCAATTTTATGCAATGAAACACAACAATTAGTAGTCTTTACCAATATATGTACATGTACTATTCTGCTTACATTACTGTATATAATTACTGATATCAGTTCTCATTTATGTATCGTCAAAAATATGTGCCAATTATTACCATTTACCAATGCCAAAAATGAATTTAATACTAAACAGTAAAATAAACAATTTAGTCAATAATAGCTCCTCTCTACTTAATAAAAAAAACATTAAGTCGATATTCTTCCTTAAATGTGAAGATTCAGTTTCTCATGTACTATTTACATCTCTAGCCATATATGAGTGTAAAAGACACATTACTCTTCATGTCTTCATTCTGTCAACTGCAGATCTCAAAAGTATCAGGTCATCACTTGTCTCCTTCCAGAAGCAGTGTGTACTATTACAGTCAGCCATCAGACATTTGCTGCTCAAGAGAGCTTTATATTTGACCAAAACAATAACTGTTCTGTTCAGCTGGCCAAAATTATCAGACCCAGTTATCAGTACAACTAATTATCCTGTTTTTTTGTCCCACTGGTAAGCGGTTGCAACAACTGTTCCACTTCCCCATATTCTAAGCATGACAGCTATGATACAAGACCTGCTTAGGAACACTTCTTCTCTCCATTCTTTGACCTTCTTATTTTCTTTTTTCCTTCTTTACACTCTTACTTCTTGTTTTAACTTTTAATAGCTTCTCCGATTGTTTTTGGGCTTTATTCCAAGTTTCAGAGCTGTAGCTACATCCATTCCAGAGGTTACTTTCCCCATTACATTGATGCACTTAACTCATACTTGGTTTACATTTTGACTAAATTATAACGTGATCAGTGTCCATGCTCAAAAATAAAACATCCTATACTTGGTGGTTTTATTTCCCATAGCTTAATAATACACTTCAGCATAAACTCTCAATGACCTACTACACACACAACAAGCTAAGGCCATGAACAAGACTTTTCACAAAATACTTTTCTCACAAACTATTAACACAATAACTAAAATTAAACAATTTGTCGTCCATTTTGAATAATGATTGATAATGTAAATTATTTTACTCATTATGAAGTCGGTAAAACAATAAAATATGTAATACAATGTCCTACAACAGTCTATAAAGCATTGAAAATAAGTAATAACATGCGTCCTATCAAATTTTTACCAGACAAACCTTAGTATTATTCCGACTCTTGTCTGAGCATTGACTTATAGTATAGTCCATATTGCATAAGCATAATAGGCAATAGGCTCTCAGTATCGTGGCTATATTACTGTAGAGCAATTTACAGTCTATAAACATACGTACTTCCATAATATTAAAGATGCACTTAAAGAGCTGGCCTAGTTCCAATGTGTAAGCCACACTATTGCATATATACACTATGTATGCTCTGTAGAGAATGATTAGATTGTCTACTCTCAACTCTTAATTATCTAACTTTTAAATTGTGTTTTGTAATAATGCTAAAAACAGTGAATGCTTCATAAGTTTAAAGACATATAGTCATTATAAAAGGTTTCAAACTGTATACTAGCTTAGGATTCTTACTTTCTACAGAATGCAAGTCGAAGAATGAAATGTGAAGTATGGTCCTTCAACCTTTCTGTGCGGCCAATTTGAACCTCGCTGACTGAAGCCTTTGAGTCCTCAACCTAATGTTGAATATAGCAATGACTAATGGTGTTTTACTAGAATATGTCTTAATCTAAATAATACTGGACAGAAAACCTTTCATTAATTACCAACACAAAGTATGTACCTGTGATATAGGCATGAGTTGCTTGGCTTTATTTAGAATTTTGCCATAAAATACTTCTGTGTTTTCTTCTTGGCTTCGTAGTTGCTTAATTCTGTCTATTTCCTGCAAAACTGTGTTTTAAAATTTAATGAGTTGTGAAACGGAATTACAAAATGTTAAATAAATGAAACATTGACAAATACTCCTTCTGCAACACTGAAAATTGCACTTAGGTTGATAAGAATGAAAGCATACATACGTACATAGCTTAGCTGAAATTAAAAACTGGAAAAGGTAAGGACTAATAACAAACCGTGGCAACAACCCTGAGGGAGAGAGCAGCTTAAATAGTCAGATGATGTAAGGTTGGGCAATATATGGTCAATATTGCAATATATGTACTTGTCACAAGTGCCAGTAACATGAGCCAGTGAAGAAAAAAAATTAAAAAAAACAAACACACCTACACCAAAATGTGGAGATATTTTAGTGTAAGTATATAAATGAAAGAGAAAGATATTCACTTTTTGTTTTTAAAAAGTGGCTCGAAAGCATGAAACTCTAGCAGTTTACACCACATGATCATAAAAGAAGTTAAATTGCAAAAATCACTCAAAACCAAACCCCGCCTCCCCCCCCCCCCCCCCATGCCAAAAAAAAAACAAAAAAAACAACAACAGAGTACATAGTAGTGGGAAATATGGCAATATGGTTGAGTCAGTTCCAATAGTAAGAAGGTTCGATCACAATTCCCCCTCTCCTATACAAGTGTTTGGCTAGTTGTATACAGTCTCGTGTAGCCAGATTACCAATCACTATGCAGGAAAAGGGTGTAGTTAACGGGCATTAAGCCGAGTTGTGTTTGCTGTGTCAGCAAGATAAGGATTGTGGTACGGCTTCCACATATCTGGTATAATTATGATATTTTAGCAGCCTGCTCCGACTTCATGGAATTCAATATGTTCATATTCTTTTCACTCCCAGACAGACCACCCTACCCGCATATTACCACCCTCTTGATCTCCACCATCGTTCTTCCCACCCCAGTAAGGGGTAAAACTCACTCCATGTCAGTGACCAGACCTTTTTCTCGTGCAACAGTTGGTAAAGGATCTGGCTACCCGAGACTATCATGGAATGATTAGCCAAAACATGTGTCACAATGGACTGGAACAGGCAGGCTAAAAACCACTTTTTTCATTACAGCTTTCCGCTGAGTCTGCAATCTACTCTTTAAGAAATAATTGTGTGTCATTGGGCAAGCGAATCGAGCCCCTTACAAACGAGTCTCAATAGAGATTTTGGTGTATATAATACTGTATATTTATACATACATTATATATAATATATATATATGTATCTGGCCAAAGCTCAAAGAGGTAAATTCATGCTACTTAAAAAATTAACATTAGCGTGGGCGCAAAAATAAGGAGAAACTACTTCGAAATCATGCAAGAAAATAAGCCAAAGAGCTAGGAGACAGAAGAGGAGACATTCAGTTAGATCTTAAAAAATTAGCAGAGTTCATTTCTCTATTCAAATTAATGGTGGTGATAAATAAGCCATACACAACAGAATTGTTCTTACTTGAAAATCCATTGTCCAAGCCACTAACAGAATATGATGTAATGCTACTAGAGCTCTCATTTAAAAGGAGACATATATTGGGATGGCTACTAGCTTAAACAGACAAGAAATTAATTGTTACCCCTTTGAATTAGGGTGTCTCTGACATGATCTGAATGTTGCTCAAAACAATTGGGTATTACAAGATCAGATGAGTTCATTTTTTATTAGTGGTGGTGACAAACAATTCCATTGTCCAATAGTCAAGTAACAAAGAGAATGCAATGTACAGAAGTTTTTTGCTGGTATATCCAGTGACAAGTGTGTGTACAGAATAGTGTTAAAAATACAAGCACAAAAAATCTAAAAGCAAACATTTAACAAACATTAGAAGCTCTTCACATGAAAATTTAAATCTCTGCTAGGACAGCTCGCTTGCCATTTCTGAAGCATATACTATTTAAAGCGACTAATTTTTGAGCTATTTACTTGATGCAAATTCAATCCCATCCCGTGTCTTACGTTTCAGCCTCTGCAGAGCCATTTCTTCAAAATTTTTGATACTGATAGAGTTTTCTGGGGGAGTTTTATACATCTGCAAACGGCAGCAAAGATCATTCTTTCTTTTGTCATTTTTAAACTCCATCACTCTACACACAACATCAATTACAACTAACTTCCCGCCAGTCCCGCCAGACACTTATATTCTAATTAGTTCACACCACAACTTGTGGGCGGTAAATTGCAACATAAAAAGAGCCCCACCTCTTTTTCGTGCAGTACATTTTTTGGTGGGTGTGTGTACGGTTATGGCTGCTCCAAGTGGTAAAGTAAGTTACAAGCTCTGAGTGATGTGCAAGGCCTTAGCAATAACCCCTACCCCTTAGCAATAAGCTGTACCCCTTAGCAATACTGAGAGAAAATGATGTATTTAGCAAGCGTACTAGCTAGCTAGCCAGTAGGGGAAGGGGTCTTGTCTAGCTACCAAGTACTGCAGTAACTGTGCGAATCACCTTAACAACATTTATCTGTTTAGTCCAAGGTTTTAAGTTAATGCTAGTTGTAACTTATATACATTTTTACTGCTGTTTGTAGAAGCAAACCAGTGATCCAGTTGTTGGACAACCTTGTCTGGAATGTGGGAACAAGTGTACTGGGGGATACATGCCATTTAGTTGGAGGTAACTAGAAATTATTCAAGACAAAAATTTTAACAGTAGCTATATTAATTGTAGGAAAACGTGTATAACTTGTGGCTGTGCTCGTCATTGCCACCAAAACTTCAGCCACTACACGGAGTTAGTGTCTTCATGTACTACGAAGGATGTACTATCATTAGAGGACAAAAAAAAGCTAGAAAGCAAATATTCTTGGTATCCTCGAGGAGTTGAATATGATATAGTATGTATGATCTTTTAGCTTTAGCCATTACAAACATAATTCTTATATAAATTTGTAGGTGAACAAATATATGTCAAATCTTCCCAAAGATTGTATTCCCTACAAATCTTCTACACAAAGACAGAAGATGTTCCACTCTCAGTTTCCACTACAAGATGGAAATACTTTATATTGTCATGATCTACCAGATATAGAAAAAAAACGAATGATAAAGTTTGGTGAAAGAAGGATGAGGAAATTTATTGGAGTTGGAAATGTATCTATAAATGATTCTGAAAAAGTGAGTGAAAACTGATACACTTAGCTACAGATAACCTATATACATAGTTAATCTATAATTGTAGTGTTGTTGTTCTAACTGATATTAGCCTTCATCACTATAATTCAATTCCATGCAATTATCATCATTATCCTATCCAGGATTTGGTAGGTGCAATGAAATTATTACCTAAAAGAAATAATTTACTAATGTACAAGGAATTGTACTCAAGTATTCCTAGATATATATACATATATATATATGTCCCGGAGATTCCGGGACAGTTGGAGCCTCTGAGACTCCGATGAACAAGACTGGTTGGTTGCCCACGATGTCCGGTAGGAAAATCTTTATGCATATTCTTCAAAAATGCTGTCTGCTTCCGAGAGGGCAATAACTTTTAACTTTATACCATAATTACTTATGCATAACATCCTAATTTGTCAAAACAATTCATCTGTTATGCAACTTAAACAAAGTTATGTTTTGTCTACATGCAATTTTTGGAGGGTGATATTACTCTATTGATAATATCACTTTTTTTTGACAGTTTATTATAATACTTATGAGATAGAGTGTGATATCTAGCATGGAATGAATGAATGAATGAATGAATGAATGGATGAATGAAAATAATATATGTTAAATGTTTTCTTTTAAGGTTTGTTCAGAATGTTCTACAAGAATTGAAGAGGGTTCAGTTATGATCACTATAAACAAAGAAACAACTAAAGAAGGATGGCATCCTGAGTGCTTTAGGTAAGAGTTAGAGTAGAAGTGGCTTCTATAACTATAATTTACTCACAGCGCATATGGTGTGAGGGTATTATTCACTCACCTTGACTGTCAGCTAGTCTGTTTGTGTAGTATGTATAGCTATATGTCTGTTTAAATTTGGAGGGTGGTGGCTTCCCGAGCATTAAAACAGCATCAAACTGTGGTAAGGGGAAATGTAAGTCCCTTTAATCAGGAATTTTTTATGCCTTTTTAGGGAGGCATTCAAAAAATAGCTTGCCTCAACCCCACTGAAAATTATTATATTCATGGTGACATTTACCACAGAATTTTCAGCATTTTTATGGAAATGAGAAACCCCTTTGAAATTTCAAAAAAAAAATGTTAATTTGACCCCTCTCAACTTTATTCTACAAATACTCTGCTTTAATGCTTGGTTTCAACTTAGTTTTCAGATGAAGGCAACTTATCATCACATCATGATATGTGAATAAATAACTCCTTATCGCATACCTTTGTTGCTTAATCCCTTTACTACCATGGCTTCCTATAACTGTATAAAATAACACCTCGGGAACATAGTTGTTTATTCTCATCTGCATTGCCTCACTCAACACAATAGTCTCCAGAAGTTAGCTCAATTTAGTAAGTGATGTTCAAACTTGTAGCAGTGATATCTCTAAGGCTACAGTGCAAAAATTGAGGTAGCCTTCAGAGTCTGAGCTTCTTGCTACCATTAGTAGTTTTGCTTTTGCTGTGAAGCTAACTCAGTGCTGAAAATGGAGTTTCACATTAAATACCGGTGAGTGTCTCTAACATGTTTAGCTTCTTTTCTTATTGTTTTTATTGCTCAAATTATATTGACTAGCAAATACCCTGTCACTCCATGGTGCTTACAATGCACTAATTGTTGCAAAATTAAGAATGCAGTAGCGTAATATATATTTGTCCATGGTTATTCCCTCTGCTGATCCTTTTCTTCCTGAACTATCTCAGGTTTTCTCATTCCTCTCAACTCATGGATTCCCTTCTCCTCCTTTGTCAATCTCTCCAGCCTCTCATTTCTGTCCTTTCTGTGTATTTTCTTTCACTTCTTCATTGAAGTAGTTAGTCAGTCAGCCTTTTCTCACCAGGTCCGGACAATTCAATGGTAAGTGTGTCTGTGACATACAGAGACAGTCAAGGTTTTGAGTCCCACACGGTACTTTATTTCTCTCTCTCTCTATTTTTTTTCTTCATTCTCTTGCTTCCCTTTCAGGTAAAGACAATAGTTTACCGACTCTACTCAGTTCATGAATTCATGAATACGCACATTGGTCGTCGCCTGTCACCGTCGCTGTTACAGACACAAAAGCTTATATAGATACCTGATAATGCACAATAAATTGTTCTTATGGTCTGAGATGATTTTGTAGTAGCTAGCTAGTAGCGCTGAATGTGTACACCTTTGGTGCTTAAAGTTTTTCCAATTTTCATTTAGTTACGTTTTGATGTATTTGGTATCCATCCACTCTTACATAATATTTGTAATTTTTGCCACGATTCCCCAAATGCCCTGAACATTAAAACTTTAAAGTTGACCATATTAATGATTTTTTTTTGTTTATCACTCTCTTAATCAACATCATCACTAACAAAGGCTCTGCAGAGCCGACTATCACGAGAAGTTGAAATATTTATTTATTTTACGATTATTATATTAAATGACAGTACATCTTATGATATGAAATAGTTAGCTATAACCTTAATGTGAGCGGCATGAATAAAGTATCTGCACATTACAGTCCTCGTAGCTACCCACAACAAAATCATGCAGATGTGTACATTGGCTATTGCAACAGTCTCTATGGTAAATCTTCCTAATGTTCCACCACTCTCTTTCATTATATCAACACCCAAATTTTTTATAAAGGTACCCCACCTGTGAAGCTTCAATGTAAATTGTAGTGCTCATTGATTCAATTCCACTCAATGTGTCCAATTTTTTTTACCTATTTTTGAAGGGAAACAAAATTAAGACTTGTATTGTCTTTTAATGGGTGATATCCCTATACAGTTCTTAGACAAAATGGATCTGAAATAACCATTCACAGATGGTCTTGCTCATTCTTTTATCATACATACTTCATTTTGTTTCACAATCCATCTATTTCTCTTTCTTCGTGTTCCTTTTTTTCTTTCCTTTTTTTCCACTTCAATCACCTCTTCATGATCTTCTCTTTCTCCCCATCCGCTTCCTCTTTCTCTGGCCGGCCACTCTCTAGCTGCAATTTTCAGCTCACGTGTTTATAACATGCGGTAAAGGGAAGTAGCACAACGATCGTATGTACGGCTAAAATTGACTAGCTTTTTCTTGAAGACTAAGTCGAAACAAAAAATTCTAGCACATTAAAGGGACTTACTTTGCAAATTTCTCTACCTCTACATTTTTTCAAAGCCCGGAAGGCCGTCGTCTTCGAGGTCCGTTGTTGAATGACACACACACACACACAGACAAAGTGACTACTGACCCTCTCGCGCATGCCCGCTGAGTGTTAATGAGGGAACTGCACCTACGATATATGCATTTAAGCAAAATATTGTGATCATTGTGGTCAGGAGTGATGAAAGCTGCTTCATAGTGGAGGGACACCATGTATCACAAGTTAATTTACTCTCATGAAAACGCTTGTATTAACATAACTAATTTGATAATCCTTTTAAGCATTTGAGTTTTCCAACTAAGGTATATCATGAACTTCGAGACCCTTGCCAAATTTAGACAAATTAATTATTGCCCCACAATAGGTCTTCTAGCCAAGTTAAAATTCAAACAACAAGGTTGATATTAACCTCCTTCAATCTGTCATGAAATATGTCCATATTAATTCAAGATAATAGCTAAAGTACAATATTGTAATAAAATGGTTAGCTACATGATTTTATTTTATCTGAAGAGTTAATGCTCCTAGCTATATCTATCACTTTTTTCATACTTTAGTTCAAGAAATAACCATAACGACCACAGACAATTTAATTATTACAAAGCTACTTAAATTCCTCAGCCTTCTAATAAACTGTTGAAGTGCATTCTAGACTTAATAGCTGAAAACGTTATACTATATTCAATATTAGTCTAGCTACTCTAATTGAAGTATGTTTATTATGCGCGTGAGTGGTTACAGTAGTCTGTTTGTCACTCATTCATTCTGTCTGTCTGTCTGTCTGTCTGTCAATAGCGTTTTTTGAACTTCACGTCGATTTAAGCAGTGAAAGCGATATCAAACTGCAGCACTCACAAAGTAAGTCCCTTTAAATATTTGTTTAGGCTTAGTTTTTCAGAAAAAGCGAGTGAAACTCGGGGCCAATTTTCTCTATGGGTGCATACGTCCTTTACCATACAATTTGCACTTGAATGGCAAATACTTAGCAGGCAGCCTTTGAGCATAGATGGTTGGAAGAACCAGGGGTTGGAAAGAGATCTGCTGCATAAGACTGTAACAGTATGTTATACCTTTGTAATGTGACATAGCTTAACCTTTAAAACACTTTTACCCAAGCTTGTAGCTAGCTAGCTATATGGCTATAGCTAGCTGCATCAAATATTGGTCAGTTTCACTGAAACAGAGCTGACCTTTAGCTTCATCATCAAGATAATAATTTGTTAATATGGCATTGTATTTGTTATCGTTATTTATTGTTTTTCAGTGTGAGTGGATTTTTATTTTCTTTGCCTGAGTGGAGTTTGTGTTCAGTGGTTTTAGAACAGAGCTAGACTTCTGAACAACTTGCCAAATCACTTTGTCCAAAAATGGTAGCTACTACTAACTAAAGATTAGGCTGAAAAATTAGATCATTAATAAAAAAATTAATCAGAATATAAACCAATAAAATATGATATTTTCTATTCATTTTTTTCTTGTCTCTTTCATTCATTCTGTCTGTCTGTCAATAATGATTCTCGAAGTTGGCAAAAATTCAAGCATTTATAGCGATATTAAACTGTAGTACAACAAAGTAAATCTCTTTAAATTTCCAAATGTTTCTGTTTAGGCTTCATTTTTCTGATAATTGAAAATAGCTAAATTTTTGGATCTTAAGGGTAGGTGAGGTTAACATTCTGAAAACTGGTATTAGGAAATCTTGAGGGAGGTACTAATGTTGAAATGGAGGGTTGTGCACGCAGATAGTGCTGAGGGTTCACACTACTGGTACTCTAGCTTAACCATGCAGAATTTTTTTTAAGTCTATGATTCATACTTTAATATTGTTAGTTTTGTAAGTAAAAATTTAGTAATATAAATCCTTTTATGAAGTTTTTAAATAAGAAATATCACTTGTAAGCTCTGCTTGATCCATATTATTGCTGACTTAGCACAAAAATGGATAAAAATTTTCATAGCTATTACAAAATAAGTGAATAAACAGATAGCTTGATGTTCTTGGTAAGCTGCTTTTTTGTGCAAAATACATCTTGTTTACCAGTACTTTTTTTTTGTTGTTGTTGAATGATTTCAGGTGTCATTGCTGTACTGAACTCCTCGTAGATTTGATATATTTTTATTCTCCTGACAAGAATGAAATATACTGTGGCAGGCATCATGCTGAGACAATTATATCAAGATGCCATGGATGTGATGAGGTACATACATATCTGCAAGTTTAAACCGTGCTCATTGCCCAATAGGTGATATAAACTGCATGCTCATGCATGTTTCTAAGTATCCTCTCTAACTTGGAGTTCTCAAGTAATGCATTTTGCTTTTCAAATAAATTAAGTTTGGATCACAGTCAGTTGGTGGGTGATACATGGACCCAAATTTAGTTGCCAACTAAAGATGATTTTTTTCTGACAGATAAAATATGTAATTTAAAATTCAAGTTAAAGAGGTCAAATTTAACCATGAAGTATCTTTTTTATGAGTTAGTCGAGTAAATTTCAATTGGCCTTTTGTTCCAGTTAGGTGGTATTTAACCAATTTTGATACAATTAAAAGTGCCATTTTTTACTTTAATTGACTTTCTCAAAAATTGATGCTAATTTATGACTTAATAATGTAATAGTGTATTGTATTGTCTATGACATTACCAGCTACAAAATATTCAGAGCTCAACTTAACCATATAAATTATAAAAACTGCTCATCCTCTTTGAGAATAAGCCGGAATTAGCATAATTACCAATGTTGTTGTTTCTGTCTCTACTCTAAATAATGAGGCAAAAGCAATAGAAATGGTTCATTGTTTTAAAAACCTTCTTCAATGCCTTACTACCAGTAAATAAACACAAACTGCGCTTATTGTTAGTGTATACCTATTGTCGTCGGTTCGTTATATAACATTATTATGGTTTTTTCCCACTATTGTGATTAAGTTCAGCTTAGAGTGTGGTCTGGGGTATGGCTTAGTGTCCCTGAACTACGATTTGAAAGTTTGCAACTCTGTTACAGGCTTAGACCAAATAGCTAAAAAATAACTAACAATAATTATATTACCTGCTTTTTTTTTTCTTTTATTAAAAACAAAGCCTTTTAGGCTACCCTCCAGTATACAGAAGTACAAGTCTTAATTTAGGGTTAAACTCTAAACTATGCAATAAATGCCTTTGGGTGAGTGGTTACTATGGTAATAATAAAACCTTTTACCATACGAAATTTCAGAATGGCTGTTTATACTACACAAGCTTCACCACTGGAGAAAATTAAGAAAATGTTTTACTTTAATCAAATTTAAAAAACTTTTTTTTTATTACTGTGCACAATGGCTCTTTCCCTTGCCATTTGTGCTGAAACGCGTCACTTGTATGTATATTTATTCCACGCTAAATATCTTCACAATGTTTTTTAGCCCTCAGAGAGCATGTGCGGTTAGTCCCTGTCGTCTGTTTATCTGTCTGTCACGCTCTGAGTTGGAGATTACTGACAATAAACTGTTAATTTAAGAACGGCGATTTAAGACATTTTATTGTGCTATTTTTGTTAAATTCGAGCTGATTTTGGAGAAAATGCAAAGCTGTCAGCTACGCGTAGATACTGGCTTTTGTGGGTAATGTCCCCTATTGTCACGTCACAATCACGTGAGCAAATAATCTCTTACACATGTGGTAGTTCTGCTTAATGCATGCTTGGAAGTTAACTCAGTGCTGGAGTGGAGTTTTATGTCGAAAAAATATATAGGTGAGTGTCTCTGGCCTGTTTAGATTCCTCTCTTATGAAGACAATTATACCGTTTTAATCACTTGATCTATATTGATACCTGATTAAAATAGCCAATTCTTATTTTGGTCTGAGATGATTTGATAGTTAGCTGTGTATAGTAGCACTAAGCGTTCTCACTTTGGTGCTGTATTTTTAAGGTAGTTTCACATTATTACACTTATCATAGCTATATCACACATCATTACCCTAAAATACACTGGTTTCCCCAACTTAACATGTCAAAAGTGTGGGAGAGCTCCTTACTAACACAGCCAATTTAAAAAACTGTGTTATCAACCCTAGTACAAACTGCTGCAGTGAAGATATCGAGCATAGAATGAACCACTTATTAAGTCTCAGCGCGCATGTCGTGATGGTTACAGCAGTCCGTTTGTCATTCATACTGTCTGTCTGTCACTCTGTCACCAGCGGATCTTGAAGATGGCAGACTTTTACGCCTTGAGAGAAGATTAACTCAGATTAGATTATGATTTATGAAGTCACTTTAACCGATTCATTGCGGAAGACGCAAATACGCGTCAATTGAGAAAAATCTATAACCGCGGAGGACGCGAAAATGCGTCAAAAATGCGTCTTCGCGTCCATTTCACCCTACAGCTTTAGTCAAGGAAGCCACCAATCACAATTGCAGACGATTCTATATTGTTGTAAGTATATTTTAGGCTTATAAAATACATAGACTGCCATAAGAAAATGTTGAGTAAATTTTGTCACAACAATAAGACTTC
>WLWI01003796.1_pt1 | contig 12918 bp, 8 predicted proteins | sample 6701501 | NCBI WGS metagenome assembly WLWI01 (sample SAMN12718690, study PRJNA515312) | sponge metagenome | isolation source: marine sponge | host: Mycale hentscheli | place: New Zealand: South Island, Marlborough, Capsize Point | collected 2014-11-01
GGGGGGGGTGGGAACTGAAGTTATTGTGTATGTGTGTGGCTTTTTGGTTCTTGTGTATTCCCAACACAGACTATTGAACTGTATCCTCTAGTCTATACTGGAGGAAGATATGGCAGCCAGACTGACTGCCTTTAGAAGTTACTTGTTGTGGGTTTGTGGCTGCATACATTCATGAGATGGAAATTGATATTTGATATTCTTCTCTAGGGAAAGTGGTTAATAAATGAAACAAAATCATGCATTCAAGATGACCCAAGCATAAAACCATCAGTCATACATGACTAGACAATGTCCACTAGGTCAGTATACTATTACACAATCTTATCGATGAGATCAAATTTATCATTATAATAGCCACTGGAAGATTTGCTTTGTTGTTGTTGTTTGTGTTTGTGTTGTTGTTATTGTCTCTTTTACTACTCATAAAGAGTTGTGGTTGTAATTATAACCCTAGCAATTTTTGCAGGTAAAAATTCTCAGTTTGTATTGTGTTGTACAAAGAAAATATATTAAATAAAATATAATTTATTAGACTTGTTGTGCAACCCCAACATATAGCTAGCTGTGTGGCACGGTGTCATCATCACGTCGGGCTCATTGACACTAACTCAGTTCATTTACAAGTCTCTGCCTTATTGATAGCAAATGCACCAGGCATGGTAATCCTAGACCTGCATCACTGCGAAGAGAGGACTCTGGTGCGGTGGTAATCTCCCTTAAAACCTGCATGTGGTTGTATTATCAATACAAATCTACCAAAAATATTCATTTTCCACCACACCATGAAACCAACACCTCAACAATAACCCTAAGTCCCCCCACCCCCCTTAACATTCAATGTACAATTCACCCGTGGATATTACATTTTATATTACATTCGTTCGTTTTGAGCAGCACCACATTTGAAATTTGCACACATTACACTACATTTTACTCATTTGCTTAATAATTGCAATAATTGCCCCCTTTCCCCATTCCTCATTAATCAAGTTTAAAAAAAAGGAAAATAAATATATATTATTATATTATTAATGTTTTTACAACAACGAAAAAACTGCTGTATATTTTGAATGAACGTAAAATGCTCAATCAGAAAAAAATGATACTAACAGACTTTATCTACTAGTAGCAGACGGTGTTCAATAACTCATTGAAAGAGATAATGTGTTTGCTAATTTGTTGAGGAATTCTGGTCTTTGTGTACTACTCAAAGAAAGTGTGTTTATACAAGAGAAGTTACTTTGTGGAAATTCCCCACATGAAGACAGTCAGCTGCTTTATTCTTTACTCAAAAGAACCACATGTGAGCAGAGTGTAGACTTCAAATATATTTGAAATTCAAATAATAGTGGCTAGTCTGTGTAAAATTAGCTACTTCAAGCAAACAAATAAGGTGATTATATGCAATGATAAAAATCACCTGCCCCTCCCCTGTCCAGAATGTGGGTTTGGGGATAAAAATTACTCCAAATGTTTAGAATAAAAATTTTGGTTGCAAATATTCAGTTGAGAATTCTTAACAAGTTTATTTGTATGCTAGATTAATGTTACAATCACAAAGTTCTGACCATTCATAAAAACTAGATTGTAACTTTCTCATTTAAAGGGGTAGAGAAGCACAGAATTATTATTTTTTCACATTTTTCCTTATTTGCTTCTCTCTTTAATGTCATAAAAATTCCCTTCCAACCCCCCACTCCCCTCCTCCTCCCCCCCCACCTCTCCCCTGAAGTGCCCTTGTTGGTGTCAAGAGCCACTGGTAGTCAGAATGGCTTCTACCACTACTGGGGGGAGGAAACTGAGATAAAGTACATAATTCATATTCATTGGAGCCATGATTCCATATATTTTATTAAATGTTTGTCAAATAAATATGCTGACACAAGCAAATTTTTAGGTGATTTCGTCTCTCAAATTTCCACACATGAATAAATGAGTAAAAATAAAAATAAACAACTCGAGCAACTTATGAAGATATGGAGACTAATGGATACTGTTCATAAGCACCTAGGCCAAAGCTCTCGGTGGTTATGCTTTCGTTACCAGCTGTACTGTATATGGGAAAATAGCTGCTATCACAGCTGATTGGAATTTCGTTAGCAACACATAGAATGCCTACTTCATATATTATACTGTTGTTATTGTTGTTGTTATTGTTGTTGTTGTTTTGGTGGTCGTTTTGTCACCATGGTGACAATTAAAATTTATAGAGGGTGTAGTGGTTGCTACATGGATATCATCTTCTAATACATATGTGCTAATGGAATATATTGATTTGTAATAATTCATACATTATTGACAAACAGCAGCTAATACGTCACCCACTTACACCAAAATTGTATTTTACACGTAGAAAATTTAAACTTTTTTATGGTATTACTGCAGAAGATTATAGGGTGAAATTTTCTGCAAAATCCTAATTATTGCCCGATCCTCTTCCCAATTGCTGCATCAGGAGCTACATGATTCATGCGGACAGGACAAAATGTAATTTAGACTTCAGCTTTAATAGCTAACTAAAGTGAAACATCACACACACACACACACACACACACACACACGCACACACACACACGCAAACCTACACATCTCCCAAACACAGCTGATATACAACTAATAAGGTGACCCAGAGCTCGTCCCAGGTGCAGTTGCTGCTGTTCATATGAGCCCATATCTCACTAATATGTAGATTCTTCTCGGGTCATTGTTGTGATTATATCGTCTGAGCAGGATAATGGAGTTGATTTGCTGGCTATTCGCTCACCAAATCCTGCAAAATACACTTTAGCTTTTAATGGATGCCCTTTTCTCAGATGAGGATATGTCAACTAAGTGCTACATTGTGGGATCAAAAAAGGGTACTAAATCTCCTCTTCCAATGGAAAAGAAAAAACTTATTGAAGGTAAGAATTTCAGTACAAATAAAACTTACCGGTAATACTTTTTTTTAAATTTTAGACTGTGTGAATGAGAAATTTGGCCAGGGATCATATGCTGCTAATTCACGAGAAATTAATCATAAAGCTAACCAGAAATGCTTAGACATTGCCGCTAAGCGAAGAAAAACTTTAATTGTTGAATAATTAATCTAAACTAATCATAAATTGTTAATAATATTGTCAAATCCTGCAATGAGTGAAATTATTTTTATGTAACAAATAACTTATTCAAGTTATTTATAAAAACCTTACACTTACTAAGATCTTGCTAAATCATACTAAGATCTGGAGCTTACTAAGATCTTATTTAATCTCACTAAGATCTTATTAAATCTCACTAAGATCTTAATAAATCTTACTAAGACCTTGTTAAATCTCACTAAGATCTTATTTAATCTCACTAAGATCTTATTAAATCTCACTAAGATCTTATTAAATCTCACTAAGATCTTATTTAATCTCACTAAGATCTTATTAAATCTCACTAAGATCTTAATAAATCTTACTAAGACCTTGTTAAGTCTCACTAAGATCTTATTAAATCTCACTAAGATCTTATTAAATCTCACTAAGATCTTATTAAATCTCACTAAAATCTTATTGCATCTATCTAAGATCTTCTTAAATCTTACTAAGATCTTAGTATTTTTTACTAATATCATGCAATGATATTTAATAAGATCTTAAGACGATATCATAATCTTACTAATATCTTGATAAGATCTGACTATGATCTTAATATAATCTTGCTTAATCTAAATAAGACTTATTAAGATCACACTATTAAATCTTGTTAAGATCTTGTAGTATCTTAGTTATAACTTAATAAGATCTTGAAGATCTTAATCAGATCTTATTGAAATCTTAGTAAGATCTTAACAAAAACATATAAAATAATGCGTCAAATAATCTTGCAAGATCTTACAACAAGTAAGATCTTGCAAGATTTTTTTTGTAAGATCTTATAAGATTTTTTTGCTGGGTGATGACGAGTGAGATACAGAATATATGAACTAGCGAGCCTATCTTAGGTTCCAATGCAATCATTCACCATTAGACATTATATACTGTATTTACTATTAATAGTATAGCCAGTGAAATGCATAATCATTGTCGACAGTTGATTGATAGATAACTCGTTTTGTTTGATTTGATCCACACACCCCCCCCCCCTCCCCCAACCCTGGGGCATAAAGAGTTACATGTGCACAGATTCTTTGTTTTGGTTTTTTTGTTTTTTCTGAGCCACTTTCTGTTTATAGCATGTATGTGGTTTAATGTGTTGTCTGTGATTAATCTGTGGTCATGTGCTTCCATGGTGATCTGGAATCCATACCTATGAACTTTACAAGCCACTTACTTGCAAGGTTTCTTCGTAAATGTTCTTTTGTGAATGTATACATGAAACTTGAACTGATGGTCAGACATGATTCCACAAATAAAACCGATGTAACACAAAGGCTTAGAGAACACACCACATGTGGGATCTCAAGGGTGAGTTTTTGCAAGCAGTTTGTTACAATGCAACATTTTCCATTGAAACATTTGCCCATGGAATATTCAAATAATTAGATAGTCAAAATATTTGAAGAATTGAAAGGTACAAAAGGTTTAAATTTAGTTTAAACAGAGTGTATAGCTAATAAGAGTGTGGTAAATTCAAGCATTTGCAAGTAGTGACCTTTTATATAATCGTGTTTGCCCCTGCCAGTAAGTGAGGTCAGCTTACACAGGCCCAAGAGGTGTGGTCTTTGTGCTGGGAATAAGAGATCATGCTGCTCACGCTCAGGGATGGCTGGACCTCATGGTAATCTCATCCTCATGCAAGATCATTTCTCATAGAGGAACTTCCCTTACATGGGGACTCTTCTCCTCAACTAACTCACTAACACACAGTGATAAATAATTGAAACATCCTAAGTAATAGCAAGCTAGAGTCTTTAATGACTTGAATTTCAAATTTTATTTGTTAAAATCTTCCAATATTTGACACAACTGTGATGCTAAATTCCCTGCTTCAGATATCTCTTCTTACTAAACACTCTCCTGCATTTAGCTTCTTCTTTATTTATTTACTTCAGAGGATGTTTTGAGTCAAAAGCCCAATCACTTCAGGTCACATTGCTATAACCCCCCCAGCAGTATTCAGTAAACCCATGTACATATTATCAGTAGTATATTTATAACCAGGTGTATAGTGCATTTCACTTGAGTAGAATTTTTAAAATTTTGAAGTTTATGCTACTGTATTATAAACAAGTTGCCAAACCACTTTGTGGTTCTATGGTTACATTTGTGGGTGGCCCTGATAGGAGCTGCAATTGACTTGAATTTATGAATTTAGTGTTCAAATGATTGAACTAACCATAAACCAAATACAATAAGCCTTATCAAGAATATCTTCATGGCTGGCTGCTGTGATGTGGCAAGAGCACAATCTCATTGTAACAACGAACTTACCAATGCTCCTCAACCTCGCTCGTTTGTCCTGGTAAAATTAGTGGTAATGAACAATAACCTTCTTTACCAATAGTATAACCTGAATCCTATGGCAGCCAAAGTGGTGGTATAAATATGTGTGTGCATGTGTGTGCATGTGTGTGCATGTGTGTGTATATAGCTACAGTATGTGTTAAGAGAGCTACTATGTGTAATACGAGATAGTGTAGGTTATTTCTTTGTGTAATGTTAATTTTTGTAGTATAAAGGCAATATTTATACCTCGGCTTCAACGCGTGCCACTGTAAATACATGCTAGTTTAACTGGAGGAGGTAAACAAGGAATGACTATTAGCAAACATCTAATTAGAATTCCCCTGGGGGTTTACTAGTTTTGTGTATGTCAAAACAGATGTAGTATAACAATGATAACGAAGAAGCTATGACGAGAATAGTAAATAATAATAAGAAGAAGAAGAGGAAAATAATATAATAATAACAACAATAACAAGCATAATAATAATAGTAGTAACTAGAATGAGAACAATTATTAATAATAATAATAATAATAATAATAATAACAACAACAATAACAATGATAACAGTAATAACAATAATAACAATAATAATAATAATAAGACTGGAGGTGGGGAAATTTTTGTCTTAAATTCCCAGACAATCTTCTTCCATGATTAGGAACCTCTAGAGACAGCTATTTCACACTCCATTGACCAGCTGGACATAGGGACAAATGTATTTAATTCATTTGTATCTTGGTTGATAAAATTCAACCCTCTGCTGTGATACTATAGCTACTTATATAGAGTGCAGACTGAGAGTAGCATTAGTGAAGAATACACTCATTACTTCCAGAACTGCTATGACGATACAGAGACAAACATTTGGTTATGAAATAATATTTTAAAATAATAATAGTACCAAAAAATAAATGACCCACAATTTTAACCTTAAAATTCACCAACTTCGCTGAACCCCTTACCACTTCTAACCAGCGCACCCAGTTGCTGAGCAACATTTTTATGTTTATACATGCACATGTATACAATATGAGTTCATATCGAGTCATCTTTGAGGTACATACACACACACACATGCACACATGCACACACACACACACACACATTGGTCTGATCTTATCAAATTGTGGTGAGATTATGGGATATTGTTAGCTTGTCAATGTGATATACTCCAATCTGGTACATTATAAAGCCAATCAATTGCAACAATTCAATTTAACTGGTTTGCCCACCACAATAGAATAATACAATTGTTCCAGAGAATAAATTTGATTTAAGTATTTAAATTCATCACAGAACAGTGTTGCTTTTTAAATTTAATTATGTTTCGCTAGTAATTGTAACAGACACAGAATTATCACTCATTAAATTACACATGTGACGTGACACGCTTCATTATGTTCTATTGGGAATAAATCAATCTTACAGATGTAATATCATTTAATTCATTTAATTGATGAGTTCATTTGTGATGGGTAAAGTGTCCCCAGCTGATAATATTATTACATTATTGTTTAATGGGCGTAATTCATGGTATCTCACACAGATAAATAAATCTAATGTTTTTTTTAATACTTCGGAGTAAACAAAATATAATTTCTATGAAGGCTGACCAAGTCTAGCTCACTTTCAGCTCCGCCCAGCTAAGCTGAGGGGTGTAGCCAAGAGTGAAAAGTAAATGTTGAAACCATCACCCTCTCTTCAACATTAACAACTTCAAAATGCTGGCTTTAAATTCAGTGTAGCCACAGGCAAAGCATAAACAACTTCCAATGAGATTGTTAACTCACCACTTCACCTCTTTCTTTGCTTGTTAATTATCTGCTGATCACACATTTTAAAGATAATTTTACAGACTATACAAAAACAATATATTTTATAATTCAACAGGATTTTTTAACACCATATCGGTGTGATACTTTAGCCCCTCCCACTGTGGGTGTCAATGTGATACATGTAACTTTCATGTGGCATTGACGATTTTAAAGGTTGTTCGTGTATTTAATATATTTATTTAAGAAAAAATAACAATTGTTTAATATAATGATAAAAATAATAATTATTTAATATTATATAAATAATAATAATAATAATAATAATAATAAGTGTGAGTGTGTGAGTGTGTGAGTGTGTGTGCGAGTGTGTCGGGGAATGGTAGAGCTCTCGCATAGCATGCGAGAGGTACTGGGATCGATGCCCAGATTTTCCATGCTTCTGCTTGTGGTTGTGTGTGTGTGCGTGTGTGTGTGTGTGCATGCGTGTGTGTGTGTGTGTGTGTGCAGTGTAGTGGTTGTGTCCTTGGCTCAGGGCCTGAGGTCCCAGAGTTCAAGCCCCACTCTGGCAATTTTTTTCCCATCTGCCTCCCACCAGCCCCACCAGTCCACCCAGCTGTGATTGGGGACCTGGCATTTGCTGGGGTGCAAATTCAAGGCCTTTTCCTGGCTCTGTCTGGTGCGCATGGCCCACTAGGAGTAGCAAGTGTATAATATGTTATATCTGAATGTGTGAGTGTGTGGTCCTCAATCTGTTAGTAACCATAGATACCAGCCATAATTTTAACTTTTGATTTTCAATTTGTAGAGTAATATCTTCCATGTTTTAACTTCCCTTCCCATGAACTCAACCCTTTCTAGTTGAACGGCTCTCTGTGAATAAAATTAAAGACATGTTTCATGTTTATCTAGTCTTTACTTTCCCTGGAAGTTTCCCTCTGTATTTAGGAGATGTTATATCAATAATGAGGAAGCTAGTACATAGTACATGTTCCTCATTTATGTTCTGCATTTTATTGATTTTTTAGCAAGAAAGGGAAGAAGGAAATGAGAGCAGGATGTAAGATACTAGGCTACAAGCAATACATACTGTAGTTTCACAAGGGAAATTACTAGAGTTCACGAGCCGGAGTTTAGCTGTTGTTGCACGCACATTCATGCACGTGAAAGGAGAGAGAGGGAGGGAGCACATGTCATGTGTGATTGACTAATTCCAGAAAACCATCTTAACTTCCGATCTGGAAGTCTCTTTGTTCCAGTTGAAAAAATCCTATCCCTGGGTGGTCGTCAGGGTGGGGGCGGAGAACGTACATATGTATGCTCTGAGATGTGTTGTGGTTTGCTAATGCTCATGTGAGTAATCACATTTTTAAGTTGTGCCAAAAAATTATGGGTGGGGTTCCAACCCCCGGAGCCCCACCCTCCCGCTTCCTACGCCACTAAACCATCTTACCTGTCAACATGAGAACTAGTTTTAGTGGTCTCATGGGAAATATGTCATGGCTGACACAAGTTGGTTATGGTTCACTAGAGTGTGGTGAAGCTGGAGGGCAGGGTGGGTGTGGGGAATGGAGAAACATAAGATGTATAATCTAGTACCAAGTTTAAAAAATAACTTGATTGTTTATTTATTATTATTATTGTTATTATTATTATTATCATTATTATTATTATTGTTGAAGTGAAATTGATGAAACCTTACTAGCTAAAGATATCAGGCTCCTAGCTTCAGTTTCCATGAGAATCTTTTGCGAAGGTATTCAGTTTTAACTTCAATAGCACATCGTGTGGCTTCATTCTCGTCATCTGCAAGCAATGGTTAGAGGGAGTTTTCTGGCTAGACAGTTTGGCCTCCTCTGTCTGTAACTAAGTGCGAGCTAACTCTATAATATACAGCTTCAGAGAAGGGAGAATTTTAAGAAAATAAACTGTCCAGTTTTTTTTAAATATACCCTATCCGTCTCCCGGCACTAGAAGGAATTCAATTTTGCTGTTTGTTGTAGTTGTTGTTGTTTTTACTTAATAATAACAACACACACCCGCCAAAGATTCCATAGAAACTCTTGTTCTGATACAAATGACTTCAATATGAGACGGTGGGCAGAGGGTGGGGGAGATATTCTTATGCAGGAAGGGATGAGAGATGGCGTCACATAAGGCCTTGTTTATCATTCCCCTCTTCCTTTACCTTTCCATCTCTGCTCCTTACTTCCCCTCTCTCTCTCCCCCACATAGCCCTTAGCTGTGTTATTACATACTATTATGGAAAAGACTTTGTTTATCCTATTTCCAAATGGAACCAGGACTATGTGCATTGTTCCTGAAATGAGTCATTGACTTCTCCTTCTCCATCATTTGTTAAACATTGTTTCAGTGTTGGTGTCTACAAATCATATCAGACAACTCAACAAAATATTTGATAACAATGGCAAATCGATAATAATAATATTAATGAAAGAAGGAATGACTACACATTAATAGTCTATGCTGTTTGTAAGAGCCATCATCGTATGTACAGTAACTAATGGTTATTTTAACTATTATATTGGAATTCAATTAGAAATTACAGATTTTTAATTCCCTTTTTTACACTCGTTATACATTTAATTTAATACTAAACCTGACTTTCGACTATAAATTAAGTTTGTCATTTATTCAGACTTGAATTACTAAACTTTAGGGAAAAAATTATCTTCTTTAAAAAAAAATCACAAAAAAGTTACGATGATTTGTGCTGCTCAGCAGGAAATAATGATTTCAGAGACTATACAGTGTTAGTGCCACATTATATTTACTGAGAAGAGCACAGCAAAGTGTATGTTTGTGTGTGCGTACATCCACATGTGCGTGCACATACATGTGTACATGGATTTTGAGTGGATATAAGTTTAGTGTGTAAAAGTTTCTATTTCTGGTTATTCCTGTATACATAGCACGAGAATGCACTCATTGCAAGCAACTTGATTTATTTAAAGAAATACGTAATTCAATTGTAAACTTCTTGTACTAAATTAATAATTAACAATTCCAAAGTTTCAGCTTTGCACAGCCTTCATCAAAATACAATAGAACACTGCTGTTATAGCGTTTGGTGCAACTGGGACAAAAAGCTAATTAGACTGACGTTAATCCTGTTCACAATTTTTAATAAAATACTTTGAATTTGATTCTTTCATTCACATTGTTTGTGTCTGTTTATCCTCATTACATGATAAATGTGCACTCATTAGTGACATTTTGATAATCAATTCACTACATAATTCTGATTTTGTCCTGCAATTTCCCCAAATTCCTTTGAGCACAAAACTATTATAATTGTTAGGTTTTATTCACTTCATAGTCAACATCATCATTGATGGAGGCTCTCAGTAGCCGAAACATTGTCATAATGGAAAACGAGAAGTTACAATTTGTAAAAAGACGGAGATTTCTCAAAACGTATGGCTCTAATAGTGGCCTATGCAATGTTAGTTGACATAAACAACAATTCATGTGTTTAGGTTCATTACAAGAATAGCATCCTTTTTTTTTTTTTTTTTTTTTTTTTTCATTTAGTGAAATTCACAAAAGTCATTACCAAATGGTTGACAACTTCATTGCTCCATTCAGTTGTGGTTTTATGGACCTACAGGTATGTAATGAGGCACTCATGAAAGAGAAGAGGTTGCCCATGTACCTTAAAACGAAAGGAGAGGGGGAAGGGAGGGGGGGGGAGGGTGCTTGCCTTCCTGTCTTGAGACAAGGGGGGGAGCCCCCTGGGTGGGGACCCTGTTCCTACACCAATGCTTCAGACAATTCAACAAAAATTACCAAGTTAATCTGCAACAACCACGAAACAATGATAGCAGGTAATAGTAATAATTGTAATAAAGAAAATAATAATTATTAATACTTTAAAAATAATGGTCTTTATAACATTTCTAAGAAGCCATATTTATAATCAGTAAGCAGCTAGAAGGTGATTACGACATTGAAAGTGTGCATGAAATGAAAAATTGTGTAAATAATATTTCTCCTCTGTATTAATTAACATTTAATTAAACCCTATTTAAACTACAAATATATTTTTTTGTCAATTCCGCTGCAAATGACTAATTTTTAGCAAAACAAATACTAGAAAGTTTCCTTTTCTCACATCATCGTGTGTGTGTGTGTGTATGTATGTGTGTGTGTGTGTGTGTGTGTGTGTGTGTGTGTGTGTGTGTGTGTGTGTGTGTGTGGCTGTGTGGTGTAGTGGTTGTGTCCTGGGCTGAGGGCCCTGAGGTCCTGAGTTCAAGCCCAACTCAGGCAATTTTTCCATCTGATTTTCCATCTGCCTCCCACCAGCCCCACCAGTCCACCCAGCTGTGATTGGGTACCTGACATTTGCTGGGGTGCAAATTCAAGGCCTTTTCTCATGAAACAGCAATGGTCCAGGTGGGACTTCGGATGCCCACACCACTTGCTGTGAGGAAAGGCCTGTTCTCCTGCAAGTTCCTAGCCCGGCTCCAGGAGCTTTGCTTGCACAGCTCACAGTGCCTGCTTAGTGCACAGGCATCCTGGCTCTGCCAGGTGCGCATGACCGCCTAGCGGCAGCAAGAGAATTTGCATTTTGCATTTTGTGTATGTGTGTGTGTGTAGCTAAATAAATTGAAAGGCTAGCATGCAGCTGATTATCAACATTTGAATTTTAGTAGCTTGAGATTTACTGCATGCATGTAGACTAGTGAGGATAATAATGTATTTTTTCCCATTTTACTGACTAAACAATAGAAAGCCAGCAAACACCATCAATTCAAATATGTAAAACTATAGCATTGTTGGATTTTATTTGACAACAATTACACAATGTGTGGATCTAAGTTAAGCATCCATTAGACATTCAGTCATAATACCTGCAGTTGCTTACTCATGCTCGAGTGCATGATCTGATCACGTTCCCATGAAGCCCTACATGGGATGTCTCCTCAGCATATTTAACAAAATTAGGGAATGCATATTTTATTGTTATAATCATTGGATAATCAAGGTCAATTACAGAGCCATGTGACTTATTCAGATAGTTCCAGTTTGCAGATTCCATCGTCACATGGTGCCTCATGGGATATTTCCAATACCCTCTATCATGAATAAGCATAGGATCATATAGTTATTTATAAATATCTTATAGTTAATTCTATAGGTGGCAGAAGCAGATTAAAGTTGAGGGGACTAAGCTATAGCTACAACTAGAAACATTAAGCTATTAAGTGAATTTAAACACATATACGTCTAGGTATACGCTGTGACACTCTATGCATGCTTGTTATATTGAAAGAGCAGGGCACATTTATTCTCAGTCACTAAGTGTCTTCTCAAACAGACTTCAAGCCTACCTTATAAATTAGTGCTTTTGTCACTCCTGCAGATTGTCATGTGACATCACAAATAAGCATAAATGAGACCACATCTGTGTGATTGAGTTTTCAGATGTTCGGAATGTGCAGCTCTCAATACGAGTTTATGTTTGCAACACATTCTCTACATTCAGAGACGATGGCTTCACCTTTTGTTCTTACAGTACTGGCTTTAGAGCTTGGAGTATGTGTAATAAAGCCCCCCCCCCCCCCGCCCCCCCCCCCCCCCCCTCGCCCCCCCCCCCCCCCCCCTCGCCCCGCCCCCCCCCCCCCCAGCCCCGCCCCCCAACCTCCTAGCCCTGCCGCCCAACCTCCTAGCCCTGCCGCCCAACCTTCAGCCCTACCGCCCAACCTC
>WLWI01003797.1_pt1 | contig 12915 bp, 12 predicted proteins | sample 6701501 | NCBI WGS metagenome assembly WLWI01 (sample SAMN12718690, study PRJNA515312) | sponge metagenome | isolation source: marine sponge | host: Mycale hentscheli | place: New Zealand: South Island, Marlborough, Capsize Point | collected 2014-11-01
ATTTTGTTGATTCAAGCCCATCGATACTGCGGCAAGGTAAGGGTGATGCAAGTTGGTTAAGCGAATAATTGGTTAATTGCTAGTCAATATACTCATTTCGATCATGCAACTTCTCACATACGCTGCGTATAATGGCTGTACTTAATGAACACTATTCAGACGATTACAATTTGGGCGATACCCGTTTTATTTGCCATTACATTGCATGAGGTGGCGCATGGTTGGGTCGCGAATAAGCTGGGTGATCCAACAGCAAAGATCCTCGGTAGATTGACTCTGAACCCAATCAAGCACATGGATCCTATTGGAACGGTCGTGTTGCCAATGATAATGGTCTTTTTGAATTTTTTACCGTTCGGTTGGGCGAAACCGGTTCCAGTCGATTGGCGGAATTTAAATCATCCTAAACGTGATATGGCATGGGTAGCTGTTGCTGGTCCCGCCTCAAATCTGATTATGCTTATCATATGGGTGCTTTTATTAATATTACTAAATAATTCAGTTTCTGTACCAACTTCTGTTTTTGTCGTGTTTAGTGCAATGGCAGTTGTGGGAATTAAAATTAACATATTGCTTATTTTGCTCAATATGATTCCATTTCCACCATTGGATGGGAGCCGAATAATGGCTTCGTTCCTTAGTCCAGCGATGTCATTGATATATCATCGAATAGAGCGCTGGGGTTTACTTATTATGCTAGCTTTAATAATTACACTTTCTAAATTTGGTGCATTCGAATCAATTGATATGTTACTTAGATCTTTTCTTAAATTAGTTTTGTCAATTTAGATAACATTTTGATGGTTATGATTTGCGACTTATCAGGAAAAAAATAAGTATAATTTAACCCCGTTTTCAATATCTGTCGTTTACATGTGTAGTCACATAATAACGGGAGATAAATCATGTTCATCCGAACACACTACTTGTTGTACCTGCTTTTGCTATTGCCAATCTGTTCATGGAGCACAGTCTTCGAGCATCAACCAGTCTTAAGCATAGATATTGTCGGAGAGGACGGGCAAGCGTATCCAGTTTACGAAGTGAATACGCGGGGCAAAAGCAAGACGCATAGAGCCTGGCTCGAGGCCCTGAACGGACAGCAATATGCCTTGCGTATTCAAAACCGGAGCCAGCATCGTGTTGGTCTGGTCATCGCAGTTGATGGCCGTAATATCGTTAGCGGTCAGAAATCAAACCTCGCTTATACGGAACGCATGTATGTTCTCGATGCCTGGCGGACCAGTAACAGGAAGGTCAATCAATTCTTCTTCACTGAAGCGGAAAACTCTTATGCCGATGCCTGGCAGGATCATTCTGCCATGGGCGTAATTGCAGTGGCCGTGTTCAATGAAAAGAAACCGGTTCATTCAAGTCTGAAAAAGAATAAGTTGTTGGCAAAGGAAAGAAATATGGCAAGAAACGATGCGCCAGCCGCGGCGTCTGCAGACAAAGCAGAAGCAAGTAGTCTTTATGAGGAAAGGGAGAGTCAGGCAGGTACAGGTTTTGGAGAAGAAAAGTATTCTTATGCAAAGCTAGTCACATTCAAAGCAAATAAGCACGCCCTGGAAAAATATTTCTACAAGTATGAATGGCATGAAACACTGTGCCGGAAAGGTGTAATCGATTGCTCTTTACCAGGCCCTAACCGTTTTTGGCCAGAGCATGAAGAGTATTATGGCTATGCGCCTTATCCACCAGGTTGAAAATCAGAAGGAACCTCTATACAGCACAGAGGTTCCTTCTTGTTCTGGCCTCAGGCAGCTTGATGCATATGCACATCTTGTTGAGGGTAAGGAATACTAATTCCTTCTGCATCAAATCGTAGTTTCACTGTTTCAGTCAAATCCCAGTACACGCCCCAGTAGTCCGCGGCATTTACCCAGGGTCTGACGATGAAATTGACGCTGCTGTCCGCCAGTTCTGAAACAGCAATCACCGTTTCAGGATCCTTCAGGATGCGTTCATCTTTGGACACAATATCCTGCAGGATGTCCTTCGCTTTCTTAATATCATCGTCATAACCAATACCGAAAACCAGATCGACACGTCTTGTGTCTTTGGTTGAGTAATTAGTGATATTACTGCTGGTGATATTCGCATTGGGAATGATTATTGTTTTATTATCTCCCGTTCTCATTTGTGTCGAAAATATCTGAATACCTTCAACAACACCGACAGCACCGCCAGCCTCAACAAAATCACCTACTCTAAATGGACGAAATGCAATAATCATTACCCCGGAAGCAAAATTAGCGAGAGAGCCCTGTAAAGCCAAACCGATAGCGAGGCCGGCTGCACCGATAATGGCGACTAAAGATGTTGTCTGAATACCCAATTGACCAAGTGCGGCTATCACGATAAAGGCGACGGCAAGTATATGGGCAATGCTACTCATAAAGGAGGCGAGCATGGTATCAACACCACGCTTTATCATCACATTTGACATGATATTTTTTAGACGCTTGGCTAGCCACAGACCCAAAATCAGGATGGCAGCGGCGACTACAAAATTGGTGACTAATTCTCTAACAAGGGTTGATTCCGGCATTATTCTGTCCTCTTAGTTGTAACTCAGGCGATTAGAAACAGTTATTTACGATTAAAAAACGCGCAGTATATTACGTTTTTTCACGCGATTATATGAAACAATCATCAAAATTACGCGCCTGAAGACTACATTTATTTGGAAAATGCTGATGAAATTGTAGAGGTGTTTTACTAAGCCTGTCGTTTATGTCCAGTTCAGGAATGGTGCCATTGAATTACCTTATACCAACCAAAACTGCGTAGTGCAGTTTGATGCAGTTTGCCTGCCTTACGATCGCTTTTGTCACCAACAATAATAATTTTTAAAGGTGTGCTGGAAAGTTCTTCATCCAGTAACAAAATGCCCGCTTCCTCCATGCACGATGTCGCTACCTGAGGAATTGCCAGATAGGATAGTCCATGTCTTGCCATATCAAGATACATAGACTTATCAATGTAATAAGCCAGCAGGTTAAAAAATCGACTTACACAAATATTTTCATCTATTTGCATGGCATTTGTGTTAGACGAGTGTTTACTATAAGTGTAAAAACCACCCTCGCTATTTAAAAACTCGCTACGAATAAAACTGGCTGTCTCGTCGGCCAGTTCCAGGTATCGAACATCAGCCGTCGCTCTGTACAATTGCAAAAAGGCCCGTGCCATTGCAAGATTATCACTTAGACGCAGGGCCTCCTTATGATTAAAGTCAGACATAAAGCCACCCTTGTATATTGCGTGTTCTGCTAAAATCCATTCTGCTGCACGCTTCGCCATCTCCAGTGCAAGACCCTCGCCACTAAACTCGTAAAGCGTCGCCAGGGCTTCAATGGCCCAGCCATTTTCATGTGTATAAACTGCATTGATATCACCTTCTCGCTTACGCCTGGATTTGTCGATATGTACCACTGAGTTAGTAGCAATTGAGTAGAATGCACCTTCTGGTGTCATTAAAACATCGCGCATATAGCTACATATATTCCTCGCCGTTTTTAGAAATGCATGTTCCTTCATCAGGGAATAGGCAAGCGCATAGAGACGCAGCGAGCCCGCTTGAGCCGCCATGCTTTTCGAATAGTGACATTGATGCCAGCAATTTTGCGTCGCGAATTGATAAATCCCGCCGTTCACCGGGTCTACTAGATTCATACCATTAGTTAAACTCAGGCTGGCCATGCGTTCTTCATTTTTGTCATAGAGGGCAGCTTGAGTCAGGGAATATTCGATACTGTCTCGATCAAGAAATTTTATAGGCGTCTGTAATCCTCCCTGTTCCCAGTCAAAACTACTGACGTGCATACACAGGAGTTTTTGTCTCAACCTGGGAGATATACCGGTCGTACTTATGGAAGGTCGTTCAAATTTTTCAGCGAGTACCAAATTTGAATTTGGATCTTCAGAATGTGTTTTCAATAATGTGTGCATGATTATCTTCCTTTATATGAATGTTCGTGCAATTTTGTATTTCGCAATAATAAGGAAGCGTTGCGAGCCACCAGTTTGTATAGCGTCAAATGGGTAGCAGGTGATTAGCGTTAGCACTTGATCGTCTTCGGAGATTAGATACTCGCTAGCATTTTCATCAACTATTGCGGTATCGGTTATTTGATAGATTAAAGTTCTTGCATTCACAGTTTGTAACTCCAGGTTGTCACCAATCTTCAAATTCTGGAGAAAATTGAAATGAGTATCTCGATGACCAGCGATGACCGTATTGCCGTTATCCCCGGGTGTTGCGGATTTAAAAAGGTGTCCTGGGCCGAAGGCAAGTGCTGAGCCATTGGCTCCGGCCAGGACAATGCGACTTATACCAAGACGAGGCACGTTGAGGCGGCTGACAGGCCAGGTATCTGCCCACGGCCAGGGTTTCACCTCCTTTCGACCATTGAGTGTTTCTGTCCAGGCTGCCTCGAGGAGAAGTTGTGCAAGAATTGCCTTGGCGTGGATATAGCTGCCGTTACCTATAAACCACAAGCCACAAAGGGGGAGGAGGATTAGTGTAGTAGTAAGAATAGTTTTCTTAAGCATGAGAGAGCGCTTTGCGTGAGATGAAGCTGAGAAGTAAACACAATAGTCCAACAATAAAGTACAGCGTTGCAGGTGTAGAGGTTCTCGGCATAGCGCCAAAAACCTTTTTGTGTTTCCAGCCGGCGGGAAGGTTTACCGTTAAGGCATGTTTTTTTAGTAACTCCTCACGCTTTCTTGCTGGAGTAATGTCGACCGCCAGCAGGCTGGTAAATTTGCTTACCAGATGATGCTCGAGCGCAGTCTCGGTTATCGATTGCTGAATAAACTTCTGTTCTGTTCCATGCAGTCCTTGATCCATCAATGCGGCTATTTTCTTTCTTGCCCAGAGCGTACTAACACCTGGTCTATCCTGACCTCCGAGTAATGAAAGAGATGTCTTCCAATCGGCGTCGGACACCTTGCCATTCACCTCAATCCTGGCAGATAAGGCCGCGCTTTTTATACTGACTAGTAATGGTTCACCGAGATACAAATCAGGGATTTTCTGTGGCCATATTTCAATTGCCTCACTGCTAGGCAAACGCAGATGAATATCACTCAGCACGGGGCTTTGCAGTTTGCTGAACAACTCGCCCATCTTTTTATGGACCTCGGCGATATTGCCAATATAAGTATGTGTGCCCCTGCCGAATTTTGCGGCACGATTCATGAAATGAGAATTGGGTGCTGAACCAATTCCAATAGTAAACAAACGACTTTCACCCAGGTGTTTTTCTATCTCCCTGAACAAGGCATCCTCATTACCGACGCTGCCATCAGTGAGGAAAACGACCTGTCGAACATCCAGATCGTTGGACTGGTTGATCAAGGCAGAACGAATGGCGGAGGCCATTTCTGTACCTCCATCAGCCTTTAAAGAACTGACGTAGTCACGTGCCTGTTTCAATGATCTGGCTGACACATCAGCAGGGTAGGAGAAGAGCTGGGATGTATAGGAGTTAAACTGAATGATATTGAAACGATCGCCAGACTTAAGACGAGTCAACGCAAGTTGTAAGGCAGATTTGGCCTGTCCGATGGACGTACCTGCCATGGAACCAGATGTATCAATAACAAAAATGAGTTCGCGATTGAGAATGCTCCCCTGTCCTGTCTTTGGTGGCATAAGCATTAACAGGGCATAGTCATCACCATTTTTACTTTCTCTAAATAGAGCGGCCTTAGGTGTACTTTTGCTGCCAGCTGTCCAATTGAGGGAGAAATCCCGGTCGGCAGGAACAATGTCTGCCTTTAATTTTATTGTGTAGCCATTTGTACGCTCGTCCTGCTCAACGATTATTTGATGGTAGGGGCTGTTGATTTCATCTAGATCGAAGCCAGCATTCAGATCAATATGAATAGAAAGCGGGTTAATTTTTCCCTGACCGGGATTTATGACTGGCGGTGTAATTCGTGATGCATCGGCAACAATGTCGGTATTCGTTGCCCATCCGCTGCCCGCAAAGCCTGCGACGTGGGTGTTACCGGGAATGTATCTAGGTGCAACTACACTGGGGAAACGCAGACTGAATTTGTCGAGGTCGAATTTCACAATCTCCTGATATTCAATTTCAACAATGATGGTTTCCTTAGGTCCAATATTCGCGAGTGAAGTAGTAAAAATATTGGGACGTTCCTGTTCAACGAGGCTGGCTCGTTTCCCCGCTTTTCGCGCGGCCTTGTATTGTTTTTTAGCCTTTTCTTTTTCCTTTATTTGACCCTCAATGATACGTTCGCCTATGTGCATACGCATGTGATCTACTGCCGCTGTTTCAGGCAGAGGAAAAACGTATACGCCTTCCTTCCAGTCGTTAGTTGGGTTACGAAAAGATTGTTTTACTTTTGTCCTTGCGATCATACCGGTTACGGTAATCTGCACATCCGTGTGTAAGACTGGCGCTGCCTGATACTTGTCACTGGATTTGAATAACAGGCTACCGCGTTCCATCACAGCAGGATGTTCGACGTATTGAACATCATTACTGTGTATTTCCCTATCTTCCTCTGCTTCGGCGAGTTCAGTGAAAATTAGCAAAATGCAGGTCAATAGCAGATTGACTAATATACCGATGCGGAAACTTTCCTGAATACACTGGCGTACTGCAGTAAAGAATGATGCCTGAGCTTGCATAGTTATCTCCCGATCCCGATTGAAGATTGATTAGATTTCTGTATTCAGTGTCAGCTGTATATTGACACAGCGATCAAATACATAACCCTCCAGGTCTCCTTCGTTGGCAAGTGTTTTCGACTCACCATATGCGTGACTATGAATGCGCGCGGGATCGAGACCAGAGCGAATCAATTCCTGGCTAATGGTGCGAGCACGCTGTTTGCTAAGCAATTTGTTGTATTCATTTTTTCCGCGACGATCGGCATGTGCTTCCAGTTGTAACTGTATCTCGGGAAATTTATTTATGAAGTTGGCGAGTTTTTTGATGCGTGTAGTGGTTTTTGCATCGATGTCGGCACTGTTGGTTCGAAAGTAAACCGTCAAGGAAACACCGCGACTTAACTCTTCAAGTGAACCAATTCGATCTTCAACATTGACTTTATGTAATTGTTCACCAAATGTGGCCTGCAATGTTTTGAATTCATTCTGTAGGTAGGCGAGTTCTCCACGTTTCTCTTTCAGACTCTGTTCAAGCCCAGCCAGTTTTATATCTTCCTGTTCTTCCTTGTGACCCAACAATGCCCCACCAACGGCACCGATAATTGCTCCCGGTGGACCTGCGATGAAAGCTCCAATAATTGCGCCCATGCCCAGGCCCGTTTCTTCCTTATGGTTAGCGGCCGTGTTACGCGTAGTAAGGGGGTTTGCATGTACAGCGATATTGAATAAACATAAACTGCTTAGGATTATGAGAGTAATTTTGACCATGTCTTGTCTCCATATGAATGTTATTGAAATTACTGCATGCTATTTAAGCCTCGGTATATGGCATCAGCAGGTATCAATAGGGGAGATACGACGATGAATTATGGCGAAAAAATGGAAATCGCCATCAGTAATGATTATTCGATGAAAGAATGGTTTACAGTAGCTACCAGTAGCCCAGAAACAAAAATTTGAGAGTCTTTACCCTGTGTTGTCTGTGACTTAAGGCGCGTCATTGAAGCATCTATAATTCAGTTGAGGAAGAAAGCATGTCAAAACGAGTAGCATTGGTAGAAGATGAAGTTGCAATCAGGGAAAACTATAGTGATGCACTTATAAAACAGGGTTATGAAGTTGAGAGCTTTGCAAACAGGGATAATGCAATAGCTGCCTTTAAACAGGAGCTTCCCGACATGGCCATTATTGATATTGGTCTGGGGGATGATTTTGAAGGTGGTTTTGAACTGTGCCGTGAGCTACGAGGACTGTCCTCAGCTCTACCGATCATGTTTTTGACGGCAAGAGATTCTGATCTGGACACCATTTCAGGCTTACGTCTTGGAGCTGACGACTATTTAACCAAGGACATTTCCATTGCCCAGGTCATGGCCCGAGTATCAGCCTTATTTCGTCGAATAGAAGCGTTACAGGCTGGAGTAAACAAGGATGAATTACATCGGGTTGGTGAGTTGACTATTGATATCAACAGCATGCGTATTGAATGGAAGAACAACAAAATTGATTTAACCCTGACTGAATTCTGGATGTTGAATTCTATTGCGAAAATACCAGGTCACGTTAAAAGTCGTGATCAGCTAATGCAGGATGCCAACATATTCGTTGATGATGGTACCGTAACATCTCATATCAAACGGGTACGCAGGAAATTTGAACAGGTAGATGCGGAATTCGATTGTATCGAGACTATCTACGGTATGGGATACCGCTGGAATAAAAAATGATATCTGATTCGCTTACCAGGCTGAGCTTACTCAATCCATTTTAGTTTTGTACTTTTGATACTGTATGTCGTTCAACTCATATTTCAAGTTTACAATTAGAGCAAAGCTATTGCTCCTGTCCCTTGTTATTCTGAGTATTCCCTATATCGGTTTTGAATATTTACGTGAATTGGAAAGATACCTGCGTGATGCCCTGGATACTTCGTTAGTTGACGCCGCCAGAGCCACTGCAGGACCATTTCATGAACAAGATAGTTTATTTCAATTCCACACAGACAATCCAGGTGAGACTCTTCATGTTCATGACATGACGCACCCGATTCAACTGGATGGCTACGTTGATGACTGGGACTCATACATTGCCTGGTCTGATGTTTATCGAGCACCGGAGAATCTGCCATCAGATGTTCCACTGTCCTACAAGTTAAGCGTCGGTCGCTATCAGCAAACCCTCTATGTCTTGATCCAGGTAGTTGATGACCAACTTAGTTATCAAAAAGCAGATCAGCCTGACTCTACGAATAATGATCATGTGATGCTGGTCATGACAGATCATGATAAGCAATTAGAGCGATACTATTTCTCAGCTGCAGCACCGGGCAGAATACGCCCTTTTACCTATCGAACTACCTGGGATGAATTTCATGAGGAATACAAATCAATCGAATACATCACCAACATAAGTGGGGAATGGCAGGCCTCTGCAGTGGGTTACAACATTGAAATAGCCATTCCAATGAGCATGGTTGGCGATCGTCTTGGCTTTGTTGTGACGGATCATGATGGTGACAAAGTAAATAATCTAGGTACCAATGGTAACAATACCGCATCAAAACCCGGGCGCTTGTTACAGTCTTCGACTGAAATTCGTCAGGTCATAACAAAGCTGGATCAACTTGACGGTCGTAGAGTGTGGGTCTTGAATAATCAGGGACAAGTGTTAGCCAGTAAAGGGACTTTGAATAGAGCAATGCCCGACACCAACCGTAATATTCTCTATTCGTTGATTCTACCACCAGTTTCTACACGTATAAGTGATGACCTCGCAGGCAAATCACGTTTACAGGGTGAAGAGGTCAGGCAGGCTTTATCCGGTAATACTGAAAGTCGCTGGCGATCATCTCCTGATGGCAAAGCCGTTATTGTTTCTGCAGCAACACCAGTTTGGGTGGAGAATGAAGTGCGAGGTGCGGTAGTAGTTGAAGAAAGTAGCAATGGTATTCAAATGTTAAGACGGAATGCAATGGTCTCGTTGTTTAATAAAACACTTATTATGTTTGCCGTCGTTACAAGCTTACTCTTGTTGTTCGCGACGCATTTGTCTTCTCGTATAAAACGACTTAGCCAGCAGGCAAACGACTCTATAGATAAACACGGACGAGTAGTCGGAGAGTTTCGAACGGACCTTAGTGCGGACGAAATAGGTGAATTATCCAGAAACTATGCTGCCATGCTTGATCGCTTACGAGAATATAATCACTACCTGGAAAAAATGGCAGGAAGACTCTCTCATGAATTTCGTACGCCAATAGCAGTTGTTCAGTCTTCTCTGGAACATTTGCAATCTAGTGAGCCAGGAGATGAGCCAGAGCAATATTTGCAAAGAGCAAGACAGGGAATGGAGAGACTGAGCTTGATCCTGACTCGCTTAAGTGAAGCGACGCGACTGGAACAGGCCATGCAAAGTGCAGAGAAAGAGGAAACTGATATCAATCAGTTATTAATTAACTGTACCGAAGGCTATCGCCTCGCTTATCCGCAGTCGAAATTCGAGTTAAGTGTTTTAGAAAGTAAAATGAATTGCGTGATCGCGCCAGATTTGTTCGTTCAAATGCTGGACAAGCTGATAGCGAATGCAGTTGACTTTAGTGATGTTGATGACGCAATAGAATTGAGAGTAGAAAAAAATACACAGAGCTGGCAAATAACCGTTGTCAATTATGGGCCAATACTGCCGGAAGACATGGAAGATCAGTTGTTTAATTCGATGGTTTCAGTACGAAAACAGAGTAGCGATAAAGCTCCTCATCTTGGTTTGGGTCTGTACATAGTACGGCTGATATCTGAGTTTCACGGTGGAACAGTATTAGCGAAGAATCTTTTGCAGGAAACTGGTGTTAGCATTGTTGTGGAATTGCCAGTTGAGAGTGGCTAAAGCAATTTTACTGAAAATAACTTTTTCAAACTTTGTGAGGTTTTGCTAATTTTTCTGTTTGTTAATGATATAGCAGATCAAGGCAATTATGAGACATATTAGCGCGACAAGGTCCGCAATAATAACTCTAGTTATTGCCTCATTGTAGTCACCAACAGTTAATGAAATTCCAATAAAAGATAAGACGCTAACAAACCCTGCAATGAGCGCCAACGGATGAAACACTAGCCTAAATGAAGCATATAAGAAAAATACGCCACACAAACCAAATAGTATTGCCCTGTGTCGCATCAAAATTGACAAGTTTGTTTCTTCAAAAGAAAGGCCATATAAAACTGAAAGACGTTCAGGACTAATCGCGCCAGTAACGGGAATTAGATGAATTGCTGCAACAATTACCAGCATAATACTTATTGTTTTTGACATAAGTCGCTATTGATAAACTAAGGTGGTTCAATCCCATTCATTAATGGCGCCACTGGCAGCCTGGTTTATTGGTCTGGCTATAAGGCCTGATTGACTCATACTTATCTGGAAACTGGCATTGTCAGACATCGGTAAGTAGCTGGCACTGCCATAGAAGGCATCAAGCCAGGGCAACCATTTTCGGTATTGCTGGATTATTGACCAAAGATCAAGGCTACCTCCCGGACTCAAGGCAAAAATAGAGTGAGCAGCTGTATGTTGCTGATTTATGTCCTGATATCTGCCCTGGAGGCGGTCGAGCTTGTAAAGACTGTTGAAGCCCATTAATGTCAAAGGCATCTTCCATTTTATTACCCGCGCATCCAGTTGCCACTCATCTCCGAGGATTTCAAAATCCTGTATTTGGTCTCCACCGGCAATGACCAACTCAGCCCGGTATCGCTGTTCAGCGATTTCGGAAAAATGTATCTTTGCTACTTCAGTTTCATGCCTAAGTCTTTGATAGTTATGTATATTGAATGCGCTAAGAAGGGTAATGGCAGTACTAGCCAGGAATAGAAAAGTGAGTAGGGCATAGAGTATCGAGCGCCCCGGTTTCATCTGTTTAATGCTCGAAGTGGCCAAATAGATAAATAGACAAGCAAATATCAGCGTAATGATTGAGCTAGTTCCCAAAACGGGGTCAGGGAATGAGAAGTCTGCAGGTATTTTAGGTATCATAGGCGGTTCGTAAGCACGTTTCCGTATTTCACCTCATTTGTGTGGGAAATACCTCTTCAGTCTAGAACGGAACGACTGATGAAACTACAATAAACAACAAGGTCAATGCCAAAAAGGGCATATGCCAGTCCGTTCAAATATGCGACTGGCCAATTTTTATAAGGTGTAAATAATGTCGGACGAGAAACAAAAAGAAGACAATCAAAAATATGTTGAGCTGATACGCAATCTTATCCCTATCAGTGAATTGTCGGCACAGGGTCAAACAGAGATTATCAATACTGGCTCTTTACTGAAATTGAGTAAGAAAGGCACCTTATTTGAGCAGGGTGCACGAGATAATTTTTCCTTTTACCTGCTTGACGGAGAAATCGAACTGCATGCGAATAAGCAGGCCCAAAATACAATTAATAGCGGAACCGATCGTGCGCTGTACGCCATGGCACAGTTACAGCCGCGTCAATTCTCAGCCAAGGCGAAAATAGACTCAGTCGTATTTCAAATTACAAGAGACACCCTCGATCGTCTGATGGTGTTGCAAGAACAGGAAGACACTGCTTCAGGAACTAATTTTGAAACTGAATCCAATGAAATGGAAGTGGGAAACCTGGAAGACGAAGAAGATGTCGATTGGATGACTCGTATGTTGCAGTCTGATTTATTTGCACGTATGCCAACAGCAAATATTGGTCAGCTTTTTGGTTTACTGGAAGAAGTAGAATACAAAACGGGCGATGTAATTATTAAGCAGGGTGATCCGGGCGATAAATATTACATCATCGCGGGAGGCACCTGTAATGTCTTACGATCTCCGCCTTCTGGAGGAAAGGAAATCAAGCTCGCTGTGCTTGGTGTTGGGGACAGTTTTGGTGAAGAGGCGCTGATCTCTGAATCTATCAGAAATGCCACCATTACCATGGCCAAAGATGGGGTTTTGATGCAGTTGAGTAAGGAAAACTTTGTCGAGCTGATCAAGAAACCAACTTTACAATCTGTGGGCTACGAAGATGCGGTAGGCTTGATTGAAGCCGGCGGTGCGTGGCTGGATGTTCGTTTTAAGAAAGAGCATGATTCTCACTCGATTCCAGGGAGTGAGCATATCCCCCTGAATATACTGCGTATGCAAGCGGATAAACTGCCACAGGACAAAAAGTATATTGTCTATTGTGATACGGGTGGTCGTAGTTCAACCGGCGCATTTTTGCTGGCGGAACGTGGATTCGATGTCAGCTACCTTG
>WLWI01003798.1_pt1 | contig 12914 bp, 5 predicted proteins | sample 6701501 | NCBI WGS metagenome assembly WLWI01 (sample SAMN12718690, study PRJNA515312) | sponge metagenome | isolation source: marine sponge | host: Mycale hentscheli | place: New Zealand: South Island, Marlborough, Capsize Point | collected 2014-11-01
CACACAACTTGGCCGTTGTCCGGAGTAGAGAGTCAACCGTTACTTGGAGTCAAAAAATCCATTACATACATGCAGAAAATACTCCGTTCCCAACGGTCTGACCGTTGTTGAGAGTCTGACCGCTTCTTGGAGTCCCATTGTAGGGAGGTTCGACTGTATTACTTTTGTTGCTGTGTAAATTCCAAGTTAGAAATCTTCACAATGTTATTTTAGGTATTTGACCCTGTGAGTATTTCACTTACATGGTGTTATCTCACTGACTGCTTACAAGCTCATTACCCTAGTAATTGTAGCAAAAGTTTCTGGCTTACCAGTTTTCTTTGTTTTTACATTTACCTTCCTCTTAGTGAAGCCTTCCCAACCAGGTTAGAGCAGCTGCTAAAGTATCAGCTGGGGGTGTGGGAGCCCCTAGAGAGTTTTACTGCCAATTTTAGTAACCAACCCTAATACAAACTACTTCAGTGAAGATATCTAGCATTGAATAAACTAATAGGAATTTTTTTATCTTTTTAACAGCCAGTATTTTTAATTATAACTTAACCCAACGTTTCGACTTCTTGCCGAAATCCTCTTCAGGGGTCAACTGAGGTCGAACTCTCTCTGTGGTGACAAGAAATCGAAATGTCGAGTTAAGTTATAATTAAAAATATTGGCTGCTAAAAAGAGAAAAATTTCCAATTATTATAATTATTTCAGCCGAGAATGACTGAATCATTGAATAAACTACATATTATTATACTCTGTCAGAGTGATTTGGCAATATCTTTCACTCTCAGACTATATTTTCACTCATCTCTGGCCCATGAGAATAAATTAGCCTGCTCTGTGAAATATTTGTCCATATCGCACTCTGTCTAATGTAAGAAGTACTATTATATAAATGTCTCTTTGCTCGTACTAATAATCAGGTATTTGCCTTTTTATGGCTATTGAAATCCATCATTGTATCTTACTATTCTTTTGAAACAATGTTAATATAGAACAAATTGTGAATATTATATTATTAAGTGTAAACTCAATTATTGAAAGCCTAGATAATATACATATCCAATTACTAAAGCTAACTTTAATGTAATGTTTTATTTAGACTGGAACACATAACTGAAATATCCTCTCAAATGTGGAAGAATAAAATGGAAAGTGACATGCTTTCATATCTGGAATTTCTTATTTCTAATCTATCGCAAAAAATAATACAGCATCAAGTCACAAAAGATGGTAAGATATATGATTCATTTTTTATCTGCTATAAAAATATTAACATAAGTGCCAGGTAATGGTAGTATATTCATGATTTAAGCTAATGGTTAATGCAGGATTATTTTTACGAGTATTAAACTATTACATTTCAATATGAAGATTATTTTGGTCCGTTGACTCTGAGATAATACCAGAAGTACCACTTATCAATACAGTAGGAAGAGTAATTCACTATTAGTTACCGTTGGTTGGTTGTAATTTTTGTTAGCAGGCTTGTGCACTAAGTACATATTCATATAGATGACAAGTTATGTATACTTTGTTAAGATTTTCGGTAAAAAAGTTCAGAAAAGAAAAGTATTTTGAAATTAAGTACCAGTAGCCAAGAGGTGGATCCTGGACTGATGAGTGGGAGGGGTCCGAAACGGTCAATTAATGTTGTTTTGCGGACTGAATTTCCTTTAATGGTACATTCAAACGTAATAATTTTTCAGTACACTTAGTGTGCAGAGAAAGCCTTAGCCATCTTGTTATGGAAGAAATAATTTTCACAAAATGAAAACATTAAATGGGATGTGATTGAGCAAAATGGGAGAACATGGGTTGTAAAAAATTTCAAAATACTTTTCTTTTCTGAACTTTTTTACCAAAAATCTTAACAAAGTATAAGATCAATCCCACACAAATTCACCATTTTAATGAACTCTTCTCTCATTACTGTTTTTGTACTTTCTTTTCTTATGCTTATCACTAATATATTTTACTATATTTAGAGTGTCAAAAACGAATTCAATCAATTTTTAAAGTTATTTTGGAACTCGACATGTTTTATGGACAAATTTTGCAAAATGAAAAGATGTGCAGACTCAATCGAATTCCTAGTGACTGGGAGCTTATGGTAGATCTCAAGGAAGCCTATGAGGCTGATAAGGTTTGTTACTCTATTTAAAATGCAATAATTCGTTTTATTTCACATTTTTGTCTTAAAATTAAATTTTATCACAAATAATATTAAATGTTGAATTTAAACTTAACATTTTAACTGCACAAAGAAATAACATACTCAGTGGATATAAGTAGTACTACCGCAGTATCCAATGATTAATCAATTTATTATGTACTGGTCATGCGCGAAAGGCATAGAAGCCGAGTTGCTAATGTAATGGATGCTGCCAAGAATTCTTTCGATTTTTAAAAATCTTTTCTCTAATATTTGAAGTGGAGTAGAAAGGGAATGTGAAATGCAAGAAGTAACACCATCTTGTACCATTGAGAGTGAACAATCAGTTAGTCTTGACGAGGAGGTCTTAAGAAGAGCAAAACTCGAAAGAAAACATTACTTGACTTAAGAACATGGTGTCGTTGGTGCAAAGGGATAAATGAAAAGCTAAAAATTGAGAATAGGAGATAGCGGTTGTTTGTATGAACTGAGCACTCTTACTTCCATTCAAATAAGTTTTGATAAATATCTGACAGAAGACCTTCACAACCATAGCATCATAAGAGATTCTGAGTATAGATCATCTTAACAGCTACTCATAGCTGGTAATAAAAAGTCTCTGCATTCATATGAAGCTATTTTATTTCACCAATTAGATGTAATTGGCACAGAATGGTATTATAGAATTAGCAGACCCTCAGGGGGTGCAATAAGCGTAAAAGTGAAGCTTGGGAGGATGCAATAACCCGACTCAATATCTTCAGACTTTACTGTGGAATATCGCGGGCATACGATACTTTCCAACTCAATTCAGTGTAATATAAATATGTGTATACATAATGAATAGGATACATTTTCAAGATGCAAACAGTGTTGAGTGATGTCAATGGAATTGGAAAATCTTTTGGAGAAACAAAGTAAAAAAAAAAGCAAATTAATTTAATTTTAGCTTAGTGGTGCTGATGGTTTGGCAATTTAAACAAATGACAATTAGATACTGTCATTACGAGTTTAAAATTAGGAAGGAGTTATAATCAGTCATACCCCTCCATGGTATATGAACGAAATGTTTTGGTTACTGGTTGGCTGTGTAGCTCAGTGGCCTGTGAAGAGAGAGATTACATCTAATATCCAGTAATGTGTATGAATAGAAACAAAATGTACATACTGCCATTATCTCTATTGCAGAAACAGGAAGATCCCAAAAATGTCTTGACGCAATTAGTGCATTCAACTCTACGGAAATTTGAGACGGACACAAAAGCTACTATTGCTGAGGGAAAATACAGACCAAATAATTTTATTGAAGGTTAGTTTCACTTTGTCTTCTAAATTAAAAGCAATGAAAACTATTTTTAATAGATTTAACAAAATGCTGGAAAACTTTGTCATTGGAAATTCAACGAGCTATGGTTCCTTCCAGAAACTTGACTATAAAGTATAACGAAAAAGTTGTAGATTGTAACAGGAGAGTCCAAATGTTGAAGGATAATTTATTCCTTTTACAAAGTGATATTAGAATGGAACGTTTAAATACAGGTAAGTAATTCCATTTATTGAATTAAATTAGCAACAAAGAAAGCAAAGCAATTCAGAGGTGTAAAATTTTAATCCAATGTTACGCGTTTAATATATAACGGGATGTTTGGAAAAGCATGTGTAATAATAGTACATGACATTAAGGACATTTTATTAGTACTTGTGAACTTTTCAAAGGAAGGTAGGTTTATAGTAGACCTAAAAACAATGACTATTGCATTCACTGTCAGTTCCAAAATGCTATCATAGTACTATAAAGCTACAAATAAGTATTGGTTAGTTTTAACTGCAATTTACAACTCAAGATTGTCATTGAAGAGGAATACAATTTGGCTCCAGTATGTTCCTAAACATAACACTCTCTTTTGTGAGTGATTATTGTCAGTAGGTAATGATTATTTAGATATGTAGTCAAAATATGTTACATAACTTGGAAAAATTAAGACAAAAACGAAATTCCATCTAAAAGTAATAGTCTTGGGCAACGTACTCTACTTTTAGGAATGAATAGACTGAATGAAACCTTCCTAAACTATAGGAGAATAAGATCTAAATCTTGGCTAAAATAAACTTTTACTGGATTAACTAAATGTGTTTTTTTACATTGTTGGAATGACTTGTGCACAATGGCATGCTCTCCATTTGTGCTGGAGCACATCACTATTATCTAATACCGTATTTATTCAGACTTCACAGCTGTTAAAGTATCTGTCCCAAAAATGAGTCCCCTACAATTTGCAGCAACAAACAAGTAAGTTATGCAATACCACATGAACTACATACCCTGTACTGCTGTATTTTAATACCAGGATACTCTCAAATGGATGGCAAATTTATTTTCAATTACTCAGGTAATCAAATGTATAGCTAGTGGAATTGCAGTCTGATTGTATTTCGCTTATTTATATATTAATTTTCAGGGAAGCTCAAAAAATTCATAGTCATAGTACGTTACCTGTTCTTGAGCCAGGCACATCAGAGGATAGTAAAGGAAAAAAAATTAATGAGTGTTCAAATGATGAAGAAACTGATAGTGACACTGAGAGTTCTGAATTGAGTGCAGTCAAAAAGCATGATACGTAAGTTACGAGCTCTTCCTACTGGATAAAAATTGCACAATTGTTAAAGTAATGCTATAATTGAAAGGGTTATAAATAAATAGATAAATTATTTAGTAAATAAATAAATTGAATGCAAAAATTACATAGATCACAGTGTACATAATTTTATTAATAACTCTAGTTTCATCTACACACATAGTCAAACTATAGAAGAATTGAAATGTCCATACGCATTCATCACATGTGTTGACCAGGTTGAGTCCAATTACATATAGTATCAAAGATGTCATCTTAACTCATCAAATAAAGTAACTTCAAACATTTTTGTAATGAGTTCTATTTTTCCTTTCAGTGGTTTGAGATAAGAAAATTGTACTAGAATATCAATTTTATGACTTACTTAAAGTTACATGTGCAACAAAATATGATTAACAAAACGTGGATATTTATGAAATGTTTTATTGTTATTAATCAATCTAATCTTTATATATGATAGAGAAAGCAATGATTCTGTTACTGAAACAGATTCTATGAAATCTATTGACACTGCTTTTTTGGAGGAGAGCATGTGTCAAAAGGATGACGATACAGCCAGTGATTATGGTTCAATGATTTCCGATTTCAGTATTCCAGAGCTACAAATGTCAGAAGAAATGACTTCAACTATCGGGTACATAAAATTATGCTTAAAATAAACAGAAAGAACCCTAATCAAACCATAACATAGCTGGTGTAGTTTTTCTATTGTGATAAGTGGGATTTAATTCCCTCAGGTTCTTCAGTGGAAACCTGTACATGGTGTCCCTACTTTGGGGGCAGGGACACATTACGTTATCTACAACAATGTTGTTTGTAACACTCTTTATACTCTCCATGTATTTAGTAATCTGCAACCATTATATGTGGAACCTAACAGCCTAACATATAGCCTTCAAAACTCTACAATAGTTCCCTCAGTGGCAATGTTTAATAGTTTTAGCTGTATTACAATAAGTTTACTGATATCCTGAATTGGTATAATTTACCCCCAGTGTAAAAATACAATATTGCAAGTGAGTGACATTTATAATTATGCTTAAATGTAGGGTTTCACAGCCACTGCATTAACTACGGTGATAATGTGCAATGATTTAAGATTTAAATATATTGAACAATGGTCAAATAAGATAAGTGTTAATAGATCAGCTTATGCTGCTGTCAGGATGGTTTTCTGACAACTAACAACAAATACAATATTTCCATCAATTTTCTGAAGTTTATAGTAATTGGTGAGCAAGTGAAGCGAGCGAGACGCTATAGTGGTATCAAATTGAGAATCGGGGATATTTGTTTATATATTTGTGTGGACGTATGTATGTCATTTGTACTCTGCCCCCTCTCATATTTTTGCATTTGCTCGGTGTTCGACCCTGTCCCAAACTTCACAAAACAGGATCCTCTGGTTTATCAATCTTTACTCGTATCATCTTTGAAATTGAATTGTTTACTACTTTGAATTATTTTGTGGATGCAATTAAAACTCTAAAGCTTACCGGACAACTATTTCTATTCGAGTTATTGGCAGTGGTAAGTTTTGTCATAGTTTTAAGCCCTGCGCAACAGTATTTACTTGAAAATTCATTGTCCACTAAACTAACCACCAAGGTTTGTATGAAAGTATTGTGTGTTACAACTACTACTTAGCTTAATAGTATCACAAAGAAAATGGTTAAATAACGTGACTTGTTTTTTGTTGCTTTTTTCAATTCAAACAGTTATGGAGGGTGGTTATTATGGCATTGAATCCCCTATACCGTATACACGTAATTTAAAACTGGACTTTTTATTTAATAGTTTGAGTGTTAGAAGAAGTTAAAATCAATTTTTAACAATAGTGTAGTTTTAGGCTCGCTCACCATTTGTGCTCAAGCACATCACTAGTATTTATATATATTATATACTCAGGTTAGGATCCAGGGCCGGGGAAGCTAATATGTTAGGGTAATTAGAATGATTACATAGTTGGTAAGTTCAGCTTTTTGCTCATTAATCATTTGATGACTATGAGTGAGCCATTTGTTGAGTTATGAATCTATAGAGTAGCGATCAAAAACAGTAAATGACATTTTTGAAGTATCATAATAATATGATTCAGTCATTCTCGGCTGAAATATAATTGTAATAATAACAAATTTTTATCATTCCAACAGCCAATATTAATTAAAACTTAACCCAATATTTTGACTTTTTGCAGAAGTCCTCTTCAGGGATCAATTGAGGTTGAACTCTCTGTGATGATATAATAAACACAATGCAGACAGCAAGATTTCTGGAGGGTACACTTGCTGTTTATTACATCCTGAAGAGTTATTTGCATGGGGAGTTTTACCTCAGTTGAGCCCTGAAGAGGACTTCAGTAAGAAGTTAAAATGTCAGGTTAAGTTCTAATTAACATATTTTGGCTGTTAGAACGAGAAAATTTGCTAAGTATCATAATAAACTTGTTTCAGTAATCAGTAAGCCTTGTGCACAGCTGTGGTTGCTGAAATCATGGTGATGATGTGGTCCAAATTATTAACAGTATTAATGGTAAAGTACGGTGGACAAAAGCATGAAAACATACTATTTACAACTGCTATTGCTCAAATTTATTAAATTGGTAGTGAAAAATAAGTGGATATGTGGATGCTGTAACAAAAATGTGCATATTATGTATGTCTGTATGCTCCAGAAAATATTTCCAGGAATGGAGTTCTGTATATTCTGATGATCACGAAGATTCTAAATTCATTAGTTCTACAATAACTGAAGATAGTGCAATTGACTGCGCATTTGATTCTTCCAGCAGTCAGCAATCCAGTAGTAAACAAAGAACAATTGTATTTCGTGACAAAGCTTCCAGCAGGTATATTTACACGTTTTGAAGTATATACAGTTTCATATAAATGTGCTATAGTGATGAGGCGGTGCCAAAGAGTGTGAGCAATTATTACAAGTAAGTGAAACCCAAGTTTTGGACTTCTAATGAGAAGTTAATATGTTGTTAATTATCATTGTAATGACTGGTTTATAACATACTTGAACATGAAATTATATTAAACCAGTTGTTTTTGTGAAGAAATTGTTAACAGTAATTTTATGGGATAGGTTGATGTGATAAGTTATAACAGGTGAAATGAATGAAAGTGTGTGTACACGTACCAATTTTTATAGCTTAATTAACTCGTGTGCTTGAGCGTGAATGGCGAGATAGCCTGCCTAGACAGTATCAGATAGGTTACATAAGACTACTGTATCATTATGATATATTGTACCAAAACATTTTATTTGTAGCTTCTCTTCTGTTCAGGAGTTCAGGATGACTAAAGTGTACAGTATACCATTATGTGTTAAGCAACAAATTCATACCTCAATTTCCCAGTGAGTAGTAACTTGACTATCTGAATTACCAGTAACTCGTGACAACAAGCATTCAGCTATAAAATAGTGGCCAGAGTTTTCTGTAATTTAGCGTACTTGCCTCATTTTTCCTGAGTAGTTTTGTTAGCATTAGCTCCTAAGCCATTGTAACTATCTAAATTACAAGTAACTCTTGACAATCGACAACACTCAGCTGCCAATAAAAAATGGCGGAGTTTTGAAACTATGTTTGGTAAAGTGTTTCAGTGCATTATTTAGCTTCTCATAGAAAATGTTGGTGACTTAAAAAAACCTGGCATTTCAGGTCTCACATAGCATCCATAGTGGTGTGCTTAGCACAAATAAGCAAACAAGTAGCTGTAATCCGAAGTAGTTTCTCATGAAACATGCACTACAAAGTTTAGTGGTGTAATTTTTAATAAGATTTCAAGTAAACAGCCATTAACTATTCATTTTAGCAAACTACTAAAAAATGCTCTCTTACTAGCTTCTGCGATATTAATTTAACGGTTATTACTGCATGAAGTATTAGCACTGAATTGCCAGTAGCTCTTGACAACTAAGCACTGAACTGCTAAAAGAAATGGCCAAGTTTTTTAAATTATGTTTGGTAAAAGACTTTCAACACCATAGCAACCACTTACCTTAAAGAGTTGTATTTTTAGGAGAAAAGGAGCTATATACTGCCACCCTATAATGTATTTTAGGGGAAAAAGAACCCTGCACATGGGTTTAAATACCAAATATACATAGAAATATAATATAACATATAGTGTCTCACTCACTACGCTCCACCGACTAGTAGTATACTTGTGCACAAATGGTGAGTGAGCATGCCTAGTTAGGTTACATATAAAGTTGTATTTTTTATGTACTAAAAAAAAGGCTGAGTTATTCGAAAATATGTGTGGTAATATAGCAACCACTCTCCCTACATTTTGTGAGTTGAAAAAAATACACAATAATTGTACAGTTTTAAATTTCAAGCTAAATCTATGGTTACTTGGTCATGCAGTTCCACTAAAGCATAAGCACTCAGTGTTATTAGGAGAAAAAGGAGTCCATATGTGCATTTTAGGGGTGTTCAAGCTTCATAACTATTACTATATACTAAGCAATTAATCACTGCACACTCTATGCCCGCTCTTCATGCCTACACTTCATACTTCATGCACTTCACTCACGGCAACTTATCGATCTTCGTCGAACTCTATCACTTAGTTACTCTTTTTAGTTTTATCTCATTCTTTATCCGTTTGCTAGCTATATTATCCAGTTTATTTCTACCAACATTAGTACATCTATGTCTGTATTTACCTTGTAAATTTCGATTATCTATATAATCCTATATTTTCTCAAGGTAATAACTGGATTTGGTACTAGCTAGATTCGAAGCTATCGAATCTTTCTACTCACATCAACAAGGGGCATACATACCATTCATACATATATGTATAGCATACCCATTTTCAATTATACACACTAATATACTGTCTTGCTCACTTCGCTTGCTCACCAATAATTGTACAGTTATTATTATTATGTTATATATTTTAACTTATAATAGAAACTGGACATCTACTATGGACGGCATTGTATCAAGTGTACAGAAGCAAATTTTAAAAGACATCGGGAACTATTTTTAAAATGAGGATAAAAATGTTCTCATGGTATGTAGTGTTATGTTTTACTGGGTACTGATTATTTCGGAGTCCTAATTGTTTTCCCTAAACATAGAATGCAACATTGTTGCCTTTATTTGATAAAATAGAATTTATTTGAAGTACCATTATACATTACTTTCCAAAAAGGACCAAATTTTGTCAAGTCAAGTATATGCTGCCTCCCAAAACTAGTATAATTTTAGCATTGCAAGTTTCTCACTTATAATTTTCAAGAAATCAATATTTTTGTGTTTAGTTTGAATTAAACCCATGACATATGGGTTAAGAGTTTAAAGAAAAATAGGACATGAGTCGCAAAAGGAGAGTGAGATAGTTATATCTAGAATATTTATTGAATAAGAATGAAAACTTGCTATAAACTATTTTAATAATCCCTGAACCTATATTTTATTACATGTTGCATTCAAGAATCAACAAAGTGGTGTTTCACACCTCAATAAAGTCGAAGTTAAATAACCATTTTTAATGGCACATTTAAGGAGAAGTATGCTTTCACTGTTTAGCAATGTTTATTCAGCATTGTGAGCACAAGTATAATTGGATTTGTACCATTCTAGCGTTCACATCAAAGTGGTCCAACACTATCCAGAATTTCACAGCTAGCAAGAAATTGCTGTGTCAAATCTCAGTACTAAGGTCAAGAATAAATAGAACCACATATTCCTTTGACATTATTTCAGTCACTTACCTATGAAGTGCCTAATGAGCTCGCGAACAATAATAGGAATAATTTCTCGATTTAAATCTACCTCTCTAACTTCTTACTATATTAGCTACCAGACAATGGTTTAGTGTCAACATATTATAGTTGGTATACGAAGCCATTCAGATCCTCACACTAGTTATGGAACCTGTTCATTAAAAAAACATGCCTATCTCCGACTGTAAATGGACTTAATTTTGAGATTTGACCACAAAATAGACATGCCATGCATATGTATGTACTTACATAATGGTATGTATGTACTTACATAATGGTATGTATGAACTTACATAATGGTATGTATGAGCATTTGGGTGAAAATGTAAATGTATTCACATGAAGCTAGGTCTGTATTTGAGATATGTCCAAGCCAGCTCACTCGCCATTTGTATGAGAAAATACACAAATCTCGGTACAGCAGAATATATTTTATTATAACATGATCAAAAGATAGTATTTCAATGTTACAACATAAAGTTGTTTAGCAAGAGGCATTATCTCAACAATACCCTTTAAATCAATATATATTTAATATCTATCACAATGGACATTCATAAGCATCATTCAAGTACCACAAATTCAACAATGTACAGTGACAATAAGTTGTACAACATACAATGTTAACTATGCTGTATTCAATGATTTACAAAAAAGTTAATTCCAATTTTGTTACTGATTACTGTCACTTTTTTGTGATGTTATAGATCAGATTAATAATGTTTCATTGTATCAATTCAGGCATGTTGCATGCAGTATTATGACAATGCACTTTCTATACTGAAGTCTTTTGATAAGACTGAGGCAGAAGCTATTGAAGGGAGTCTGAATGAACTTCAACAGGTAATGTGCTCATGTATTCATTTTAGTCATGCATTAATATAGAGCAATAGACTAAAAATGAATTATAGCTGAGTTTTCATTCAGAAAGCACCTGATTATTATACAAAAGCAATAGAAGGTCTAAATGCATTTTGAATAATGTTTTCAAGCCTTGAGGATAGTATTTCTTAATCATTCAGCAAGTGAGTGGAAATTGTGAGGCACAGACAGTTTTAAATTCTATGTGAAGAGTTAAATGAGGATCTTCGTAAGAGGAAAGGCAACATATAGGAGAAAGTGAAGGGTACAATGTGAATGTCAAAGCTAGCAAGTGAGACTTGTTGAGGTCACAGCATGACCTTAAAAATATAAAACCTGACCTTAAAAATATATTACTCAAGTCAGTATAATATTTTAAGTGTGTGTGTATTTTTATTGGCAAATTTTGTGCATACTAAAATATTAAACTCCCTGTGCCCTGCTCACTAATTAAATATTTGTTATTCTAGAGGATGGATGACTGGGAGAGCTATTCCCGTGATCTTCACCAGATGAAAAATCACCTTGAGGAAATCATTGAGATTCTGCAAAATTTTGTTAGAGGAACATAAACTAACTCATAAAGTACATATTGATTAGTTAGTACTTGTTTGCTGTTTACTATGCTATCATAAATTCTACTAAATTGGTTGCTGAAATTATATATCTTTAAAAATAAGGATGTTGCACAAAGAAAACTAAAAAATATGAATAAATTTATTAAATGCAACATGCAATGTATGCAAATTCATATTCATAAGTATACAAACATAGCTAATTGTTGGGTGTAATGAGGGTCTCTTACTGTGTCCAGAGATCCCTTGCAAAGAATAGCAGTTGCTGTCGCCCGAATCCTATGGTTCACACTTTTCTGCAGAAGTCCCAAACTTTACCCGTAGCTCTAACTCAAACTTGTGGTTAGGGTTAGTTAAGTTCATAGACTTTTCAAATAGTGGAATAGTTGTAGGACTGAAGAGAATAAGCAGCTAGCCAATATTATATTAAACCAACTGCTCATACAGCAATAATGGAATGCATAACACTACTCTTCTACTAGCATGACATTAGAATCTGAACAATAGCCACAAGTACACGTGAACACACTGGGTTCAGTCTATTACTATGTTCTATTCCCACTGGGTTGAGCTCACACTATAATTAGTTATATATACATATATATTTCACCCTAGATATCTTCACAATGATATCTTTAGGTACATGGCCCGTGAAATAACTCATGCTATTTCACGCGTGAAATGCAAGCTCATTACCCTTGTAATTATAGCAACCGGCCAAACTTGTCAATTTTCTTGGTTTTTTGGCTACCTTCCTCCCACATAGCCAACTCAACCCAGTCAGAGCAGATGCTAAAATGTAGGCTGGGGGTGTGGGTAGCCCCTACAACCAACTTTACCTGTGAGTTACCCTTCCTCTAGTACTACTACAGTAGTAAAGATATCGAGTGTGGAATAAACCACTTATTACACTTGTCAGAGTGATATGGCAAGATATTTCACTCTCAGGTTTAT
>WLWI01003799.1_pt1 | contig 12912 bp, 10 predicted proteins | sample 6701501 | NCBI WGS metagenome assembly WLWI01 (sample SAMN12718690, study PRJNA515312) | sponge metagenome | isolation source: marine sponge | host: Mycale hentscheli | place: New Zealand: South Island, Marlborough, Capsize Point | collected 2014-11-01
ACTAACACAAAAACGCGAGGGTCAAAGTACAAAAATGCCTTACGTACGTCCAAACATATATATAAACAAACAAACATCCCCGATTTTCAATTGTGTTACCCCTGTAAGTGTCTCGCTCGCTACGCTCCCTCGCCAATAAATTTGATGTACCATATGTATGCATTTGTATGTATATATATGTATGTACGTACGTATATATGTATGTATGTATATATGTATGTATGTACGTATGTATATATGTGTATATGAAAGTATGCATTCGTGCGTTATGGTTCACTGTATGTAAGAATGCAACATAATTGTCAGTTCTAGCATGTGTGCATGTTTTTAAAAGGCAATCTTAAAATGGAGCTTTTCTTCATAGGTAAAGGGTCAGTGAAGTGACAAATGATTGTAGATGAGATCATGAAGAGTAAGAAGTGTACACTGATTGTTAGCTTGCCTAGAGAAATATGGCTGTCAGAAAAGTGTTCATAGTTATTGTACTAGAAACCAAGTTATTGCGTGTGATCCTGAAACCTTTCTTGAGACTGAAACAAGAATGCCACATACTTATGTGTAACTGTAATTTTTTTTTTCAGTCTAATATACAGTTCCATGCAAACAAACCACTCCCACGTAGTACAGAGCCAAACAAGGAAAAGTGCTAGTATAGACGCAAATACCAATAAATCCTAAGGGAGTGTCCACAAGTATAACTTGCTGCAGGTGAAGAAGCACAACAGAGTGTCATTCTTACACCTAGCAGCTGATACAGTTGTCATCTTCCAATTGTCATCTTACCGATAGCTAGAACTCCTCCTTTCTTCTCATGTAGTTCCTGACTAGATACTAGTCCGTGTACTTTGGTATTAATGAGGTCGAGAGTTGAGTTAAATCGCTCATGAGGCAGCTCCCTCATCTCCGTACAAACATATTTCTGGAGGCTTCGAGCAGCTTTCAGCCGCACCTCGTCACTTCTGCTTTTTAATCCATCAAAGAATTGGCCAACTTCCTTGGTCTGAATCAATGACCCTTTCTCCATTACCTCAAACTCCGAAGAAAGGGCGAAGTCCTGCTACTGAACACTTCATAGAGAGATATATATGAACTCCACTGTGTCAGTTATACTAGCGACACTTTACCACTTCATTATTTGTTTGGGTGTTGTTGTTGCTGTTGTAATGACGTCATTGCCGTGGGCACAGCCTGATGGAGTCGTTCGGTACAGTATCGCTAAACAAAAATTGTGGGTTCTTGGAGACTGCTACACTATTGACATTTGCATCTCTTCGTAGGCCTAGCACACGGTGTGTGTGTGTGGCAGACGGACAATCGCCTCACACTTAACCACACCCACTATAGGACTTTTGTCTCACCATGACAGTTTACTGCTAGGTCCCTCGGTGATAGTGTGAAAATGATAAAATTTCTTTTTATTCAGTAGAACTTAGCTAACAGAGAACAATTTGGGACCAAGCTTGTTTGCTTTAAGAGCTGAATATCTATTAGAGAGGCAAACGGAAAGTTTGCTAATATAGAGGTGAATTGCTTGTTAGGGAGTTCACTATCAGGGGTTTCACTGTCCTAATTCTATGCTGACTTTTGAATCCTGCATTTTTATGGCCCAAATTTCGACAATCAGTGGCTCCAACTTTAACCACCTGACTACCTAACTCGAGTTTACCTACTGTTATTGTGACTGATATTATAGCTAATTAATCATGGTATTATTAGAGAAGTTCCATTTACAAACCATAGTATATTGACCACAAAGCACAGACTCCCTCTATCACCAATACAATTTCCCTTACTATCTGCCAACTGGTCTCTTTCCTTTACTTAACTAACATGTTAGATTAGATAGTACTGTACAAGAAAAGTTGATCTAACGTGTCGTGTATTCACTAAAGATAGACATCTGAGTCTGTAGCTGTAATTAAAATTCAGTTTGCATGCACACTGGGTGGATGATGTGCACCACCTGCTGGTTTGTGTGTGTGTGTGTGTGTGTGCTTGTTTGTGTGGTCCTTCCTCAATGCTTTCATTGCTGTGAGACTGATATCCCTCTAAAATGATACTTTTTCATATCAACTTACACATATAATTGCATGGATGTAACTGATTCTTCCACAAGGTCAGATTCCTTCAGTAGACTAAAATTTATTTTTCTAAAGCTCATAATTTTCCCCCTATTATAATGTTCTCTATCTAGCTAAACAGTATTGATCATGCCAGTAACTTTTGTGGGTGCAATTTATTTTGCTTACACGAATAGTGAGTACAGTACATCAATAGTCATTATCTAAAGAGCTGGCTGGAATCATCACAACCTGTTTGTTCATTTGTTAGAGTGCTTGTGGTTTTCTTTTTTCATTCTTTTACTCGGAAATATTGTCTTTTTCACAGGCTGTTTTTAAAAAAAATAATACTGCAGAATTAAAATGTTTTGCTGTCAGAAATTTGGTGGCCTGTTAGTTGTTGCCAGTGACAGTCAAGCAATTTTTAAAAAAATCTGTATTGCTAAAACAAAATAGAGAGAGAACACTTAATGAATAAATAATTTATTAGTCCAAACACTGTATATTGTGGAAATCTGGCATCAGGAGAGTAGCAAATGATTTATTAATCAAGTTTATTATTGAAATGAAAGGTGGCTAAAAGGGAAAACAAAGACATTGTTATTCCTGAATAACAGGAACTTCAGAATTGTGGCTTTTCCGTTCACATACTACATAGAAATCTATAAGACTGTATAAACTCATTCATGTATCTTGTGTTAATAAACATACTCAACTGTGTGTAATATCTGACCTTCTTGTGTATACTGAATGAATGATGTGTTGTATATACATTGCATTGTAGCTATAGCCAAAATATTAAATTCATCATATAAATACAATGCAATTACAATGTCAAAAATTTGAGATAAATGAAAAAGCTCAACATACAATTATCTAGTATTCACTTAGAAATTTGACTTAATTTGTAAACTTTTTGTTTCGAACTTAGTGCCTTCTTCATCTCTTGTACATTTATAGCATATACTAGAATTACAGCAGGAAATAAGCCAAAAATGATGTAAGATATCAGAGTTGCTGATGGAAATCCTAAGCGATTAATATCATATTGACTGCAGGGATTATTTGGATCATGACCTTTCTGTTCGCATGAGAAGTATTCCAGGAGACTTTGTACAAACTCATTATCATATCTGGTACTTAAGGTAAATGTAGTCAGCACAACAATTAGCATTATCTCAACATAGAAGAACACTAGCAGAAGCTTCTTTTCTGCTGTGCCGAAATGGAATAGGTAAGGCAAGTTGAGTTTCTTGTTAATACTTTGCTATAACAATAACAACATATTTTCTCCCTATAACATTAATATACTCTCTAACTCACCTTATGTATCCACCATAATGAGAGAATCAGCATGGAGCTCACCACTGCCTGGATAAATCCAAGAGGGAGAATCAGCGAGTAAAAGCCAGCATCTTCATCTGAAGCTGTGCACAGTACAGGAGGGAATGTTGTAGCAGCATATCCGAGACCTCCTGACAAGAAGAGCTCTGTTGCTGATGTGGTATTATCAGCTCTCTTCCTACTCTGTACTGCAAATTCACTCATTGATGTAACTATAGTAGTCAGTGGGAGTAACAATCCAACTGTAACACACATGATGTGGATGTATTTGAGTCTTCCAGAAACTTTGAATGTCTCAGAGTGAAAGGGAAAGAATATCTTCCAGAATAATATGGCAGTATGAGAGAACCACCACACTCCTAGTTGTAGCAGAAGGTAAGAAAAGAGCAGTCCTGTGAAAAATCAGCAAAAGCAGTGTTCAAGAGTTGACAAAGTAAATAAACTCAAAGAATTTTAGCCTAATCTAAACCAGCTTAGCAAGGTCCCAAAGTGTTACCTACAGTAGCCTATTGCATTACTCCAACATAATATGTGCTACTGATATGCCAGCACACTCAGTTTGGTCAGTATAAGATTTACACCGCACTCAGGCTTTCAGCCCTTGATCGTGTAAATCTCGTACCAACCTCCACCTTGTTGTTGACACATATATATATATATATATATATATATATATATATACAATCTTATATCAAGAATATAAACCACTGTAACCCTCTCATGCATGCATGCTGAGGGATAATAAAGGTATAAATATAAGTCTACATGCAATATTAAATGACGAGAAGCTGGTTCATCAAACACACTCAACTTGCACAACTCTAAGCCATCAGTAAACTAGCTATCGTGTTATTTGTATTTGGATATCAGATCATTGTACCTGTTATGATGCAAAAAGGAGTTACCATTCGCAGACTCTCTAGCAAGTTTCTGGAGGAGCAGTGCAGTGTTTTCCGATCCATGTGACTCACCAACACAAGAAATTCTATTGAAAATATTCAAAACTCTAAACTTTAGTTAATCTAACTCAACCCATAAAAATGTCTCACCGAGAATAAGGATATCTATTACCATATACACCACAAAGATAGCTGGAAATTTACACCTGCAAAATGAAACCAAGTGTATAAATATAGTATATATATAATACTTATTGCATGAGTTGACATACAATAAGGGGATATATTTCACAGGCATTCATAAATATTTTATCGAGTCGAAGTTGAGTGAAAATGCAAGCCATATTGTACAACATCTTGTTTATTATATATTAAATACCTTTCCAAAACAGTAAATAAATGTTTTCAAAGCTTCACTGTTCAGAGATAACTCCGCCATATTTCTAAAAATCTAATTGTTCAGAACTAAGAACATGCATGGTGTATTGGAGCGTTCAACACAGTGTTCAATAAGGAATATTGAATGCTCACTTGATGCTACAATGCTGAAGGAAAATGCCCTATATATGCACATTGAGGCAGTTACCAATTTAGGAAAAAGTATACCAAAAGGTAAAATAATTGAGGAGATAGTGATTTAACCTGATGTCAGAAATATTATCATTAGACTCACATCCTTTTTGATTTGAGACATGATATTATTAATATTGTAACAGCTGCAATTCCACCTATCACGGCCATAAATATTACTGCTGTGTCAATACCAATAGACAACTTCTTGTCATACTGTCTCCAGGAGTAGCAGCTAGGGACACAGGTTTGAGAACCATTTTCTCTGAAAAAGTCTTCACTGCACTCTAGAAGAGAGGTGTTTACCGATTGCACATATTCTGAAATTAAAATTATGACCATTGTAATCATTGACACTGAAGAGCCTATTGGAACACTGTAGTAAGCTTATACCAATTGAATGCTATCATTGCTAAAAGGAAAATGATTCTAGGATTATTTATATTCTCATAAATGCTCAACTATAGCTATATAGTTAATTATATTATATAATAAATATACTAATTAGCTATTTTAACTACAATTGAAGCTGTCTGAGCTGAACTAAAAGTCATGAGACTGAAGTATACTAAAACAAAACATCCTTAAAAAGTTATTAGACGGCAAGAAGACTAGCCTCATAAAATTTGAAAAATCAAAATGAAACTAAAAACTGAAGTCCATACTTTCAAAAAAAAACAACAACAACAAAAAAAAACAACTAGCTAATGATGTAACTTGTGATAAACAAATTTATAGCTAATTTTGACTAATATAGTAAACCAGAACTACATTTCCTCACCACTACTTGTGTTGTTTTCAAGTGTAGGCACTATACTAGTATTGCTAGATTCAGCACAGTGAGCAGATGATGCTGGAAACCTATTACAATCAGGCAGATCTATGCCAAAGTTGACAGCAGTAGCCCATTCTGATTGGCACACAGAATCCCTCAGTTCTTCACATTGGCCCTGTGTAGGCTGAATATACACTCCTGACTCACTGCATAGTCCATAAGCATAGAGACACATGAGTGACATTGCTTCAGTTAGACAAGATTCGCTCGCACGAATGATTTCCAGACCCTGAATAATCTGGTTGACAAATTCCATGCCATTTCTTTGTACCAAGATAGATTGCCCATCTCCACTATGGCAGTTAGACAAAGTCAGGATATCTTGTAATTCCAGTTGACATCCACCATCAGTGGTGTCGTACACTAATGGATTTACACATTCACTGGCGTTGCTAGTATTTATAATTGATGTTGGTATCTAAATAAAAATATGTATCCAAATTTAAACTCAGATTATTTCCAACCTGAAAAATGGTTAAAAAAGAACAGCTAAATACTTTGTAAAAACTATTTTTATTTATAAATACCTAACTTACTCTCAATCAGCAAAGGAACAACAGAAAACAACAACAAAACAACAACCCACTATGCATTATTATTGAACATGAATGAGTGATGAATTGCTGAATAAGAAGCTATCTACAACAAGCTGTGACTTTCTAGAGTGCATGTGAAGTTTATCTTACCTTGTCGGTTTCTAGGTGGTAAAATATAATCGGTAAGGAGAAGAGACCCCAAACGAAGGCGATCAAAGCTATTACTATTATCACTTCCAATATCTGGCAGGTTTTTCTACTTCCTTCTTTTTCTTGGTCAGCTCTGTCTGCACTCTTCTTTCCATCTAGGTTTTTTAACGCAATAGAAGCATTCATCTTTCCAAACTCACCCAGATTGCAGCCCCACCCTCTGGTACAGTTTGTTGAACGCGCGACCTTTACCATATTTTAGTGTTACATAGAGCTCCGCCCACTATTCAATAACTTCAGCTGCGCTGCTCTAGTAACGCGGCTTAGTGCTTCAAACTGGTGGCTAGCTTCGACCATTACTTTACTACTAGCTGATAACTAGAGCCAGCAGTCACACTGTCTGTGAGGCATAACACATTTGCTCATAAACACATATAATGCTTCATTTAAATTTATTATTTTATTATTATTATTATTGTTGTTGTTATCAGTATTGATTAATTTAAGATAACTACAAGTTCATGACTGGATTATTACACACTGCAGATGAAATAATAATAATAATAGCACTCTTGAAACGCAAGTGATGATACCTTGTAAAAAAAAACAACAACTAAAGTTAACACTATAAAAAGAGTTAAAAACAAACAATGATGACGGATATTTGAAATGATTACTTGACTTGGTTGCCTGTCCTTTAGTGAGTACTTTTAGCAGCCTACAACAAACAAACAAATAAACAAACAAACAATGATTAAAAAAACAGTTCAATCAGTTTATTATTCATAAAGAACCAGTTAGAGGAAGGGCATGGCGACTATTTAATTTTTAATTAGGTATGAAGAATAATTTTAGTAGATTTAAAGTAAAAGTTTCAACAACTATTTTCAGTAACGCCTGATTCTAAATCCTCAAATTGCTTCCATAATATACGAAATGTTTATTAGCTTACTGATAATATTGGTGGTTGTAACTATTGTCACCCTTTCTAAATCTATGAATTTATTGCCATATTCTTGTCCTAAAATTCTTGGGTTGGTGTAGTTTTTAGAAACACAGGTGGACCTGAAAGCCAAGAGCAAATAGGCTAACACATGTCTAGCATGTGACCATGTTTGCATAAACTTGAACCATCTCCCACTCACTCTAATGGGGTTGACGTTCCTCTTAGCACTCTCCCTCAAGGATTGGGCATAGTCCTCCGCAAACTTAAAAAAAGACTCCTTGGAAGAAAACTTGAGTTCAGTGTTCATTCCACTTGGGTGGAGTGTGTTATTCTCTAGTATCCTCTTGTTGGCCTCTGCCTCTAGCAAATCTGCACTGCTCAAGGCGTAAATACGGAACATCCAATCAGCAGCATCCGGTGAGTTGTACCTGATCTCACGTTCCAGAGTAGTCAGTCTCTCGTCTTTCTTGTCGTAGAGACGATGGAACATCTGCACGAGGTCGTGGTATGCAGTTCGAGACTTTGCCACATACTTCTTCGTCGGAGAACGTTTGTGCACAAACATGTAGATACCAGTGGTGGTCGCAGTGAGGACAGAGACGTTGGTGCTGTACATCATCTTGCACAGGACATTCTCCAGACTTGGGGCAAACCAACCGCTCTTATGGACAAACTCCTTCTGGTTGGCATACTTGGGTTGGCGGTATACAGCTGGAGCCGGGGCCACCTTGACCTAGAGGAATAATAATTAATAGAATAAACATACATTGTAATAAAACAAAAGTCAATGCAAAATTAAATAGTCAAAGAGAGCGTGCTCAAATTTTACTCAACGTTTTGATGCCGACTAATAATTATTACTTGTGCATACTATTGCAGCTCGGTTAAGTGATTGTTTAATTTAAATGGTATGTATGCAAGTATATGTGTGCGTGCATGACTATATTTCATTTTTGTGAACTTCTGTTGTATAAATCATTAACTTACCTTAAACTCATTGCAAATAAATCTCATGGTTACCTCACCAGCATGTGGGATCACAGCTTTGGTTCTTGCAGGCAAATTTGAGGATATTAACCAATTTTACTAGCTGTGGTTACCATTCTGCTTACAAAAAATTATTGCTGTCTAAAAGAGTAGTTAAACATGCAGGAGACTCTCACCAGTTCAATGTAAAACTCTTGAGTTCCAGCACTCATTAACATTTCAGTATAAAGCAAAAACTACCGCGGGCAGAAAAAGAAATTATTTGCTCACGTGATTGTGACGTGACGATAGGGGGCGTTACCTACAAAAGTTTGAACCTACATGGAGCTGAAAGCTTGCCTTTTCTCAAAAAATCAACCTGAAATTAGAAAAAAAAGTAGCACAATAAAAGTCCTAAATCGTCGTTCTGAATAAGTTCATACCTAAATTAGCAGTTAAAAGTCAGTAATCTCCAAAATCAGGGTGTGACAGACAGGATGACTACTATAACCCTCTCGTGCATGCGCACTGAGGGTTAACAACCTATACTTAGACAGACTTTCCCCCAGTTGGAATATAGTGCAATTTAGTTGTACTAACTATATACACAGGGGAGGAGCAACGTATTTTAGATTGGTCAGGCCATTCGACATCACTTGTCTGTGGTAAAGATTGTCAGTAAGACTAAATTAGTAGGAAATTGCATGTATTAATGCTATAACCATTAAATAAGTAATATTAATGTTATTATGTTATATTTCAGGAAATAAATGAAGATGACTGGTTCATGAAAAAGTTTCAAGAAGTAAATGTACCAAATATTTGCATTCTGTGTTTGGAATCACTAACAAATTCAATGTAGAATCCTTCCAGTGTGCATATCCTCTATTAATCTATACAAAATGTTACTTGATGTAGCTATAAAGAAAGTAAAAATTGCATTAAGTGAACTTACAAATGCTGCATCAGCCTTAGAACAAGATGTTTTTCTCTTTAAACATCTTCAGGCAAGTAAAACAGAACACAGTGTCAGTGTCTTCCTTGTAGTGGAGAAAAAGCCACTTTTCAAACCAGGAGTGCTGAAAGCACCTCTGTACTATATTCTTTTTACCAAAAGAGGGTTTGGGAAATTTAAATGTAGGTCCTGGTTGGGTAGGCGTGTCTGGAAGGTCATACAAGGAAGAGAAATCAATGCCTGCCGTTACACAGTATCCTCCACGTGGAAACGCCGATTCCTGTGCGACCGATTAACTCTCAATCGTTAAAGATTCTCGACTAATTAACGATGCGTACCATACAAATCAATTCATACCAAATGCCACCCATAGAATATTGGTCAGGCCATGGCCTGACTGGCCGGACCACTTGCGCCGCCCCTGATTGTGATTATAGCTGCTATTAAAGAAAAGTGTATATTCTGCTCCAAAATTATGGGGGGGGGTCCAGCCTGAGGAGTCCTCCCTTCTTCCTAGTCACTGAGGCACAGCAGCTGCTGGCTAGCTAATCGCCAACAATGCATCCACAGCAGTGATTATTATCTACAGCAGCAACAGCATCCACAGCAGTGACGACACCATCCACAGTAGTGACATCATCCACAGTAGTGACACCATCCACAGCAGCAACAGCATCCACAGTAGTGACACCATCCACAGCAGCAACAGCATCCACAGCAGTGACACCATCCACAACATCCATAGCAGCAACACCATACACAGTAGTGACACCAACCATAGCAGTGACACCATCCACAACATTGACACCATCCACAGCAGCAACACCATCCACAGTAGTGACACTATCCACGGCAGCAACATCATCCACAGTAGTGACATCATTTACAGCAGCAACACCATCCACAGCAGTAACAGCATTCACAGCAGCAACAGCATCCACAGCAGCTACACCATCCACAGCAGCGACACCATCTACTGCATCAATAATATCAACCCCAGTGACACTATCTATGGAATTTCTACTGTCAAATCAACACAATTCAACCCAAACATCAATTTTCATCAGAATATTTGAGCTAAGAGACTAAGAAAAGATTGAAATTTATTTCAGACACTGGCTAAGAAAAAATGTTGCCTCTTGGTCTGTTGATAGTGAGATTGTAGATTAGCAGTAACGCTAACAGTAAAAAATATGAATTTGTCTGCTGTTGGTTGTAGAAGCAGTTCAGTAATTAATCTGCTGGTGCTGTAAGGAAGTTTGATTCTTGGTGAAAGCCAAAATTAATTAAGTCTTAATTTTTAACGTTAAAAAACAGTCTGTGAAAGAGTATCTCATGGATGAAAGAAGCCGGAACAAAATTGTGAATATAATTGTTATTAAATGAATTTATAGCCTTAGTTCTTAATTAAATGAATGTATAGCCTAGTTCTTTATTAAATGAATGTATAGCCTAGTTCTTCATTAAATGAATGTAAGCCTAGTTCTTTATTAAATGAATGTACAGCTTAGTTCTTTATTAAATGAATGTATAGCCTAGTTCTTTATTAAATGAATGTATAGCCTTAGTTCTTTATTAAATGAATATAATATAGCCTAGTTATTTATTAAATGAAATAGCCTAGTTCTTTATTAAATGAAGGTAGACCCTAGTTCTTTATGAATGTAAGCCTAGTTCTTTATTAAATAAATGTAAGCCTAGTTCTTTATTAAATGAATACAGCCTAGTTCTTTATTAAATGAATGTAAGCCTAGTTCTTTATTAAATGAATGTACAGCTTAGTTCTTTATTAAATGAATGTATAGCCTAGTTCTTTATTAAATGAATGTATAGCCTAGTTCTTTATTAAATGGATGTATAGCCTAGTTCTTTATTAAATGGATGTATAGCCTAGTTCTTTATTAAATGAATACAGCCTAGTTCTGTATTAAACGAATGTAAGCCTAGTTCTTTATTAAATGGATGTATAGCCTTAGTTCTTTATTAAATGAATATATAGCCTAGTTATTTATTAAATGAAATAGCCTAGTTCTTTATTAAATGAAGGTAGACCCTAGTTCTAATCCTAGTTCTTTATTAAATAAATGTAAGCCTAGTTCTTTATTAAATGAATACAGCCTAGTTCTTTATTAAATGAATGTAAGCCTAGTTCTTTAATAATTGAATGTACAGTATAGCCTAGTTCTTTATTAAATGAATGTATAGCCTAGTTCTTTATTAAATGAAGGTAGACCCTAGTTCTTCATTAAATGAATATACAGCCTAGTTCTTTATTAAACGAATGTAAGTAGTTCTTTATTAAATGAATGTAAGTAGTTCTTTATTAAATGAATGTAAGTAGTTTTCTATTAAATGAATGCAAGGAGTTCTTTATTAAATGAATGCAAGTAGTTTCTTTATTAAATGAATGTAGTAGTTCTTTATTAAATGAATGTAAGTAGTTCTTTATTAAATGAATGCAAGTAGTTCTTTATTAAATGAATGTAAGTAGTTATTTATAGATGTTACTCGTAATGTTTTGTTTCCTCAGCTGATAACAGACTACAACTTGAACAATTTATGGATGATGGTAATTAAATTTATGTGTAAATAGTTATAACAGATGTAGAAAGTTTATAGGGGTATGCAAACAGTCTACTTTTACCACAGTAGAATAAACCAAATGTAATTGCTCGTTTTACATGTACAATACATTGTGTCTGTTCAGGCAACTGAACAGCCTATTACTTCAATTCTTCCCTGATGTGAATAAACAGCCATCAAGCAACTATTGTAATTGTTCATTCTTTCCTTTATTCATTCACCTCTTGTAGTTATTATTTTCTTTCATTTTACCATGTATTGTATTATTATTTTCTCTGTCACTGGATGTTTGTTAATCATCGATGTTTGTACAGATTCGTTCTTTCAATTGGAGGGACACTGCCCTCAGAGTAGGGCACTAAGTTAATAGTGTCCCTCTGGAGTAAAATTAATCATCCAACAGTACTTAATTTACAATGTAACCTAACTAGGGAGGCTCCCCATTTGTGTGCTGAGTAGAATTTCTTTCTAATAATATTCAGCTCTCATTTTCATCGTATACAAAACACAAAGTACTACAAAAGAGGTGTTCCAGTTTAACTCAGTAAACACATGTTACAATTGTTTGATATTTTGAATGATTCATCGCCAATTACTGTATATAGTTATTTGCTAAGCCATGAAAAGAACTTAAGGCTGCACTAATCTGCTAAAAAACAATAACAGGTAAAGTGTTAGGTATTATAAACAAACTTTAACGATTAGCTCTATCTATAGCTCTGTCAGGTCATTCCCACATTACATGTAATAGTTGCTATGAACTCTAGCAACTTACCTCGAATACATCTTCATACGGAAATGGCAGGGACTAGTACTTGACGACAAGCACGGTCACTCTGGTAACAGGCTATAAATAATGGTAAGGCGTTGCCTCAGAGGCAACTACCGTTGTTAGGGTTCCGAAGGTCTTAGGTTGTGTAGTAGCATTTCCTAACGCAGCGAAGGCACTGCTTAGGGCCTGAGGGACCCTAAGAACGGTAGTTTACAACGGCTGCGCAGCGCCTAACTGATTTAGAATGAAGCGAATGCTCCTAACAATGCAATTGGAGGGGAGGCACACACTCAGTT
>WLWI01003800.1_pt1 | contig 12911 bp, 6 predicted proteins | sample 6701501 | NCBI WGS metagenome assembly WLWI01 (sample SAMN12718690, study PRJNA515312) | sponge metagenome | isolation source: marine sponge | host: Mycale hentscheli | place: New Zealand: South Island, Marlborough, Capsize Point | collected 2014-11-01
AAGTATGCAAATTCAATTTTTTCAAACTTTATACAAGTAACAATTCGACTTAACAATACCTGCTAATGGTTAGATTTAGTAATGGGTTAGCTGCAGTATAATTTAGCTAGCTCTCCTTTCTTATATTGATGTATTTTATGATGTTGATTAAATTAAATACTTGCTCACTTATTGATATTAATTGAGAGCAAAGATATTGAACATAATAATATATCTAGTTTATGTGGGAATTGTGCTAAAATGTTCCCAAATACAATTTTTTCTCTCATTTGTTCAAAATAACACTATTCTGTACTACTAAAATAGCAAGGTATAAGGGTTAGGCTAAATGTATAGCTAAAATAATTGAATGGCACGCAAGTCAGCAACATGATAGCTGCACAGTTTATACTCTATCAGTTTCTGATTACATTACGTAAAGTTCCACGAGTTCAAATGGAGTGGTTCCTGAACCATCAGGTCGGCACATCCTCATCTCTATCTTTTCAGTTGTAGAAGAAGAAAGACCTTTAACAAACCATGGAGGGGTATTGAAAGAGCAGCAAGTGTTTGTCCTGCCGCACCCCTTTCCATCCCATAGAGGGTCGGCAGTATGCACACCACTTGGTGAAGTTGAGTAATGTCTGCTGAGACCCGTATTGCAGAAGTAGTCATTACCAACAAAACTTGGAACTCGAGGAGACAAGGCAGTGTTGGTACAAGGGCATTTGAAGGTTGGGTTACGATTAGTTTCATCTGATGCTCCTGCAAATGTCCAGATGTGTTTGCGTGGGTTCTGACCATGAGTCAGGCTCACTCCAAAGACGTAGCCTCTTTTAATACCACGACTTCCAAAATGAAAGGCACAATTGGAGTACTTCTCTATGCTAGATGTCTTCTGAGCTGTATTTTGTGAAATAATGCCAGTTATTTCACTGGTCATGTATCTTTTTGAAGATATCTAGCATGGAATCTATATGCTTGTGTGTCAGTATGACGACGACTACGGTGACTGATGGTGTGTATTCATGAATAATTCATGAGCTTAAACGGTTTGGTAAAGCATTGCCATTGCATGCATGAACGGGTACAAAAGGTGATTAACTGTAAAAAGCAGTTGGAATCTTCGAGGTAAGGCATCATAGGTTTAAAAGAGAACGGAAAAAAGGAAAAAGGCGCAATATTAGCTAATTGTAACTTAAATGCAGGTGGAATCGACAGTAAAGACCGCTTCAGTTTAAAAAGGAAGACGAAAGTACAAACATTGCCACTTTTCCTGGTTTGTACAGCTACCTTCATCTGGTGTGTGTGTAGCCTACTCAACCTGGTTAGAGCAGCTTCTAAAATATCAGCTGGGGGTGTGAGTAGCCCCTACAACTAGTGTGGAATAAACCACTCATACACTCTGTCAGAGTGGCATCGCTAGACATTTCACTCTCAGGCTTTATTTTCACTCCCTCTGGCTCCTGAAAATACATTAGCCTGCTCTTGAAATATTTCTTCATATCACACTCTGACTCATTTAATAAGTACTATATATTATATTATAGCAACAAGTGCCAAAATCAACCCATGTTCTAGCCAATTCTCAGTTAGCTCTCTCATTTCTTATTGTTGTTGTTGTTGTTGTTGTTTTCAGTTTTACTGGCATGGCTGACTTTTTTCAATCATTTATTTTATCATATAAGTGTCAGGCTTGTGAGATAAACCCTAGCCTGCATCACATCAGACTATCCTTTTTTCTATGACTGGGCCCTATCTTAGCATATATTATATTGCAAAATCATTACATATTCCCACACCTTACATGTATATGCACTTAAATAAATGCAGTTTAGTAAAAAAAAAATTTAAAAAAAAGAGAAACTACCGTTGTCACAGAGATGTTCTTGGCATTAGTAATCAGTCACAATTGAAGTAGATTATAACTAAAAGTAACATCTTCTTCAACTCACTCCAGTGATACTCTCATAACTATCTACCCACATACTGAAATCACGTTGGCTTATTAAGAATGTGGGAAAAATATATACCACAAATAGAGTTGTTTTTTAATTGCTAAACTCCTATTTGGGAAATGACTGATGAAATTGGGAAATTTTCACTTAATCTGGCAGAAAATTACTCAAACATTGAGAGTCCTCTCAGCCATAATATCAAGAAGCTTGTCAAGGAAAGAGCTGATAATATCTACCTTGTTGGCACTAATCCACTGACTCAATGTATAGCTAGTCTCAGCAGCTGATGCACCTTCATTAGGTCTTGGAGCTGTCATGGTTCAGAAATCAGAACATGCGCATATTGTTCAATGTCAACAACAAACTGAACATATGATTCCAGCTGTGTGGCTGTGTATCTAGCACTGCTTCTTTAAGTGTTCATAAGTTACACAAAGTCTGCAATTTCATTAGCTAGTACTTCCATTGATAGCATTAAAAATCATACCTGATAACCCTTATCTACTTTCAGATTTCTCCAAAACAAAAAACCATTAATGAACTCCTTGTATTAATTTAATATTATGCAGTGAATAAGAAAAACCTACAAGTTATTCTTAGGACATTTTATATATAATTGGACTATATACAAATATTGTGGCCTTGAATTTCTTCTGTTTAACAAAAACTTCTTATTACCCACCTAATATATTTCCCCCATTAGGAGTAGTATGAGTTATAATTTCCTTTTTTTGTTGTTATTACTTTAGGATGTGTTTGCAGGAAATTATGAGTCATAATTCCTCCTTATTTTAAAAGCTGACTTGGCATTTTTGTTTTAATTGTGGACTTGTAATACCACAGGAGAGAAATTTGGTATAAAAATTGTTATAAGAATTAATTGTTTGAAGTAAGATTATATCTCTTAGCTTGTAGAGTTAAATAGACTTGGGTTATTAATCCATATTATCGAAGAAGCTGGACTTTAGTAGCTAGGAGTTCTTAATAAGATATCCATATTGTCCTGATACAGATGCTGGAGTTAAGTAGAGTTAACAAAGTCTGCTCCCCTAGTAGAGTTGGGTGAGTTTTGTCTGTTGCCATGACCCCCAATGTCATCTGCAAGGCTAATACTGACCACCAGAATGCTGGCTAGTAAAGCCAGTTCATAATATGGCCTCAAAATACTCCTCTTTTAGGGTTACACTTCTTACATGTGGACCATTTTGACCATAATATCCTCAGAACAGGCTTTAACTATCATGTAAATAAGTTACAATTTATAGCTACAGTCGAACTTCCGAATAAAGGACAAAATGGGAACACCAGCTTTGTTCATTGTTGAGAAGCTGTCCTTTCTCGGAAACCATCACTTTTTGACTGTTTATCTAATAATTGATTGTACAAAGTGTATTAGATTATATGAATTGAGTGAAAAATAAATAAATAAAATTATAGAACATAGTATGCTGGCTTTTTGAACAAAAAAAAATCACATCAATTATAGTCCTTACTCTCTGACTTCTTTATATGGTCATGATGCTCCAAATATGAGCTTACATTTTCCAATTGCTTCTTTGAAGCTCTTCAATTTAAGTGAAGGAGAAAACAAATGGGTTGTCACCATCATTGTCATCTTCTCCTCCTGTTGATTAAAGAAGCTGGATTCCTTATCTTATGGAGCTATTTGACGGAGGTTAAAAGTACACGAATAACTGAATTTCATTCAGGAAGTTAGAGCAAGGGGTCGCTAAAATATCACACTTATATTATGCACAACTTGCCCTAGGTCCACTCCTTTCCCACTTTAGCGATTGGTAAAAGTCTGGCTACTCATGACTGGACTGCGGGTTAGAAATATACGTCATCTACTGCCTCTATGGACCCGAGATAGAACTTGTTGATTCAATAAATTGTCTGAACTGTAGTAAATTTTTGATATGTGTCAACGAATGTCCATTAAGTGAAGCACTTTTTGTATGTTGTAGTAATCTGCAATTTTTTAACCTAATGTGTACAGTTAGACCTCATTCAACAGACCTTCCGAAAAACGGACAACCGCGATACAGCGGAAAAACTCAAAACTACAGATGGATTTCCTAGTGATAATAGTATATTAGGAGCTTCCGAGTTCCGGACAACGGACAGAGCAGAATTCCCACCACTATGAGTTATTTTTTTGTTGTAGTTTTTAATGGACATTCTAAAAATATTAAAATATTCTTACTCCAAAAATATATCTAAAATTCACACTGTTTAGTATACATTTAGCTAAGATACAATACTACTGTACATAATAGTTCCACTATTTCAAGAGGAAGACCAGAACTAGCAGGTCTACACATCCTAATCTCTATGTTATCTGTTGTAGTTGAGGGAAGATTTTTGATAAACCATGGAGGACTGTTGAAAGAACAACAAGTATTATAATCACACCCTCTCCCATCCCATATAGGGTCGCCTGTTCACAGGGGATATGGGCGATAATTTGAGTATGCATTACTGTTTAACTGTGTCACAGAAGTAATTATTTCCAACAAAGCTGGGAATTCGTGATGAAGTCAATGCAGTGTTGACACAGGGACATTTAAAGGAATAGTTGTTAGTAGTTTCATCTGATGCTCCTGCAAAACTCAAGATATGCTTACGTGGATTATAACCATGTGTCAGGCTCACTCCATCAATATAATCCCCATTAATACCATGGGATCTGTAATAGAAAGCGCGAGATACCTTACTGTACTGAAATCCTTGCACACATAATGTGTTACTCACACATCCATTTGATGTAATATCACAAACTCGTTTAGGAGAGGAGATCAAGCTGAGTTCACTAGGACAGGATTGACTAGTGTTCCTCATGTCTATGTTGGCCACCCTCATCCACCCTCCTGTCTCTCTTCCACAGGTTTCACTCATACTGCAGTAAACTCTCACAGGAGACCCAGAAGACTGTTTGATCCAATAGTAGCCAGAAGAAGCTTTGAGATTTGTCTTGTACACATCTTTACATGAGTTAGCTGGTTTGTCTTTAGTTCCCAGCTATGAAGGTGGAGGAAAATGATAGTCCAGTTGCTGCTTTTTTGGTTTAAGGAGTTGTTTCATTGTTGTGGTAAGTCTAGCCTCAAGTGTGCTGCTGTCTGTTGTATTGTTGTTAATGAGTTTACTCAGCCTGTATATACATACATATATACATAGTACTTATTACATGAGTCAGAGTGTGATAAGGCTAAATATTTCAAGAGCAGGCTAATTTCATGAGCCAGAGTCTGAAAATAAAGCCTGAGAGTGAAATATCACTCTGACAAGTGTAATAAGTGGTTTATTCTACCCCAGACAACTTCACCACTGTAGTTAGTAGAGGACTGGTAACTCACAGGTAAAGTTGGTTGTAGGGGCCCACACCCCCAGCTGATATTTTAGCAGCTGCTCTAACCAGGTTGAGTTACCTGAGGAAGGTAGCTGTAAAAACCAAGAAAATGTGCAAGTTTGGCCAGTTGCTATAACTACTAAGTTAGAGTACAGCATGAAATATCTGGGTGAGTTATTTCAAGGGTCATAAACCAAAAGATATCATTGTGAAGATATCTAGAGTGGAATTAAATATATATATATATATATATATAACATAATATACCCAATTTTGCATTGTCCACCCCTAATACTGTCTCCTCCCATTTTACATTACATCTGGTTTAAGTCAACAATAATTCAAAAACAGTAATTAGTTGTCTTCTGGAGTCTTCAATGATGTTATTTATTCAATTTCTAATCCTGCAACAGCTTTCATTTAGAGTTGATTGACTGGACTATTGTTGTTGCTATACTGTAGCTAATTAATGTTTTGCATAATATTCATACGTTGATTGTTTTCTACAAAACTCACTACATCTGTCGAACTATTGTTATAAGAATTTCTGCACTTATTGAGACCAAGAATGCCGGCTATTTATGCAAGATATCTGACACTTAAACTCACAACTACATTTACACTATGAAGCAAGTGTATGTTTTATATTTTTGCTGAATATATTCATAACTGTTCAGTGAAAGTGTTCCTTTGTAATCCTAAGATCAACATTCTAGCTCTCAAGTCAAATACGGTGTTAAATTCTAATTTTGGCTGTAATTCAATTTGGCTGTAAATAAACTGTGGGCTTTTCTCTGTTGCTGCATGAAATATTAAGCATATTCCACACACACACACACAAAAAAAATAATCCTATCAGATAGTATAGTCTATATGATATTATATATTTGTAATTTGGGACTTACTCTCACAATAAAGTCATCTTGCCAAGTAAAGTAGCTACAGTCCTTTCTGAGGTGGTACGCATTTCATCATTGGCAAGATCTACTTTCTCGTGGTAATCTCTTTTAATATCACCCAGCAACTGCAATAAAAATGATGGGTGATCATGAGAAAACAACCATTTCTTCAGTTCATATTACTTTGCTGTGACTTAATATAGCTATACAAGGTTTAGCAAACTGTGATTTTTCTACAGCATCATTTCAATTATTTATCACCAACTAACTTGAATACTATTTATTTATAACTAAGTGAAATTGCTACTATTTTAAGCGATATCTTCCTACTGAAATGGTGTGTTTAAAAGCATCTCATAGAGTGGTCACATTATCTCATTAACTTTATTTATACCTTTCTAGTATTTAAAAAGCAATGGAGCTTAGACTGCATCTTCCTACAGTTTGGACTGATTATTTAATCCAATTTATATTTCATTATAATATTTAAATCATTTTTAAGGCGTCCATTATCATATTATGTTGTCTTTAAAATTCACACATAAAATTATTGTCATTTATCTGACACCTTATTATATAGCTATGTAACTTATTCCCTTCCTCATGATGGTGTCACTGCTTTGGTACATAATGGCTTGTTATGCCATTTCAGCGGTCATGCTTTTGATAGTAGTAATTTTTCTTATCAGAAGGAATACGTTAACCATTAGGCTCCTTAATTAAACAAGTGCAGTTTGTCAAGGCCTATACTCAATTACTGTATTGAACTATAATATGATGTAACAATAAAATTGATGGACTTCCACAGAGGTTTAAGAATATATTTGTGACACAGGGTATCTATAAATAATATTCAGGGGTAAAGAAATGTAATTGTTTAAAAACATTTGCAACAGGTGAAGGGAATGCCTTTAATGCTTACAGATTGGATGAAAATGTAGTACATGTATTTAATACGGGCTAACAATATTCATAGATGACAAATAATTCAGAATGGTGAGTCAATAAATCTAAATGTACACGTTCGGTAAGGTCTAGTCCAAATAATAATGTAAAGATAGGGTTTCTGTATTTGTCTGTGCTTACTTTTCCAACAGGTTTGGTGTTTAGCTAGAGACTCAGTATTAAAATGAATTTTCTAAAAATTATACTAGCTACATGGCTATATTTTAAAAGCTGAATCTAGTTTTTAAGTAACAAACACCAGTGACTGGCAGTGAATCAGTGTGACTGCTTATTATTGCTGGTTAGTGAATAAGTCTCCTACAACTTCATAAAATACACAACATACAGATTTCTTTCCTCTCTTCGACTATCAAGATTAGGAACTGCCCTAAAGAATAAGAAATTGATATAAAGACCTATCACCAATTCTACCTTTAAAAAAAAAAATTTAAATGGCCATTATGAAGAAAGGTTGCTGTAATTATATAATGTACAAAACTATAGCATATAATAGACAGCCCTTGTTTGTATTATAATTGGCTATTGATTTATTGTAAATTCAGTTGAAACTTAATTCAAGTTTTCTAACTTACATAGTGTCCAAAATGACAAGTTACTATGCTTTCCAGAAGATCCAAACTGTACAAAACTCTGAGTTACTTTGTATTGTGTATGACCAATATAGTGCGAGCTAAGTCTGTCTCTCCAGATGTTTTATTGGGGAAGAGACACCATGAATAAGATATGTTGCATGTTTTTTGCATACTTACCTATTGCATAAATACATATCATACTGATCAATGAATACTGATGCCACTGTTGTAGACTTAGCGAGGTTACAGTCAGTAGTTTAGCTATATTTGTGATCACTGAGTATACTCACTGATTACACATTACTTAAATGAATGCACAATGTTACAGAGATTAATGGGTGGTGTATAGATATGAATATGATTATAATGTTAAAATTATATTCATGTAAAGTACAGAATATCAAAAGTTATAGTCTCTGGGTCGAGTATTCATTCCTGGGCTGATCCCCTGAGTCAGCAGGAGACTGTTTTCCTGCTGCTTCCTGTGAGGAGAGGTTGTCTGTTCCTGAACTTGGATCCCCTCACCTCATCCCTCCACCTTCTCCCCTAAGAAAAAAAAATGGATACACAAACAATGGTCTAGCAGCCAAGCGGCTATTATTTGCATAACCTTGTTTCATTCAATAAAGTTTTTTAACAGCTGATTGTGTATCTTTAGGCTGCATATAAAATATCCAGGTGAGCGAGGAGAACCTGAAATAGACTGATGCAATTAAATTTTGAGGTAAACACACAGCAAACCAAACTTGGTTACTTTGTTTTCTCAAATATGAGGAACATAATAGTCTTATTTATTTAATGTTTAAGTAACAGCTCCACACCCACCTAGATATTTTAATATACATCCTAAAGATACATACATAATGAGCTGTTATAAAGCATATTAATTGGCTATATTTTATTGTTTCTGGGTGTCATTGTTTCTTTTCCTTTATTTTGTAACCATAAATAATCACTTATGTTAACATTTATTTCCAAATATATAATTTATTAAAACGAATGAGGAAATACTGTTAATAATTGAAGCATGTCGTGTGTCCCCCCCTGTGCCCCCCAAAGTCATAAATCTAGGGGAACCTGAGCCCTTCCTGCCTCCCCTCCATCACTCCTGAGGTATGAAGGAGGAGGAAATATCCTGAACAGTGAACCACAAATTATTGGTTGTGTATCGCATTTGTTGTTTAGTGTATTGTGCTGAACTTTGTGTCTTATGACACAAAATTTCAGCACAATACACTACACAACATCTACATCTGAACGTCAATGATAGATCATAAGAGAAGGTGAAAATATTGGGGTTAGACCGAATCAAACTAGAGAGATAAGAACATTACAATTGGAAATGTGCAGTAACTACAATGACAGGATGTATAAACACAGAATATTGTTGGCGAGTTAATATGTATACAAAATGAAATCAACTAAACTAAAAAAGAAAAATGATTCCGTTAATCACACATAAATAAATCACTGCACATAGAGTTCAACTCTTTCGTAAGGAGTGGCACCTGAATTATTTGGTCGGCACATTCTCATCTCTATGTTGTCACTGGTTGAAGAGGAGAGATTCTTTACAAACCAAGGAGGAGTATTGAAAGAGCAGCATCTGTTAGTAGAACCACATCCTTGCCCATCCCACAGAGGATCATAATTGTATACTTGATTAGAACCGGTATATGGACCACTGAGAGTAGTATCACAGAAATAATCATTTCCAACAAAGCTGGGAACTCGTGATGCAGTCAAGGCAGTGTTGATACAGGGACATTTGTAGTAAAAATGTCGATTAGTTTCATCTGAAGCTCCTGCAAATGTCCAGATGTGTTTGCGTGGGTTCTGGCCATGTGTAAGGCTCACTCCAAAGACATAGTCTCTGTCAATACCACGACTTCCAAAATAAAAGGCAATTGAGGTTCTCTTCTGATATGCAATAATCTTCCCACAAACCTTGTTGTACTGAAATCCTTGTACACTAAATGTGTTACTCACACATCCATTTGATGTAATATCACAAACTCGTCTAGGAGAGGTTAATAAGGTGAGTCCTCTTGGACAGGATTGACTGGTGTTCCTCATGTCTATGTTGGCCACCCTCATCCACGCTCCTGTCTCTCTGCCACAGGTTCCACTCATACTGCAGTACACTCTCACAGGAGACCCAGAAGACTGTTTGATCCAGTAGTAGCCAGAAGGACTTTTGGGATTTATCTTGTGCAGGTTTTGACAGGATTTAACTGGATGCTCTTTAGTTCCAAGCATCGATGGTGATGGAAGGTGAAAATCAAGTTGTTCCTTTATCGGTTTCAAAAACTTTTTCATGGTAGTATCTAGTCTGTCTTCGAATATGTTTACTTGGTTTTCTAGAGTTAAGTTAAAATGTTCTAGCAGTCTGTCTTCTAGCTGACTCATTGCCTTCTTGACAGTGGTATCAACCAGATTTCTGATCTGGTTACACTCACAAGTTTCCAGGTGAGTGGAGAAAGCTTCCTGCAGCAAGGTGAGGACTAGCAGAGAAGACAAAAGAATGAGAAGCTTCATGGTTCTAACCTACACACTGGTAAGGTCCTCACTGATGCTTGTTTTTATACCAGAATGTTCTCTCCTGGCTACTGTATTTGTGGTTGCTAGTAAAACTTATGTAGTAAGACTATGAATAGTAGAATTTACTAATGAAATTTTATTCCAAATTTATGTACAGTAGTAAGAAATATGGTCTCAATCTTTGTGGATTTTTCAAATCTGTATGTCGTCTATATACCATTCGTAATTGATCGAATCTATTACTAGCTAAACTGCATATGACTAGTGTGACAATACCTAACATATTATGAGAGAGAATTTCTATAATCGGAAACCAATAAAGTCTCTGTCCTATAAATTTATCTACTCCATCAGATTGTGAGTAAGTGTTGCTATTGCCCATTGAATACTCTCAAGATGGATTTTTAGATTAATACTATAAGTTCAACACAAGAATCCTGTCTGATATAGCGATATTATCACACTCACAAAATTATTACAAGTTAAACGCAAGAAATGTCTGATTTATTGATAGTATCATACTCGCAATATTTTCCATTTAGGCATATCATATTTCTATCACTATACATCCATAGCAATTCTTCATACTCGTGATAAATGCTGGCTTTTTAAGGTTCAGCTTTGTAGCTAACACTGCTAATTACTCTATGTAGCTAACACTACTAATTACTCTATGTACTAGTCACAGCAAAGTTCAGCCACACTTACTATAATTTGTTCAGCTTTTATGTATCCTGAAACTCATACTACAGAATAATATTTTGCCTTTAAGTAGTTCATTGTATTCATTATATAACTACAAGAAAGTTAATTTGCTGTTTAAAACTGCTTTATTAAACTACTGCTGTCTGCAAAGCTCACACAAATTGTATTCATTGGACTATCTGTTTAGCCCTCAGCCTGAACTGGAACTGAACTCAACTTATCATAATGAACCTTCACATCTTCTCTCTGACATTAACATCATATGTATGGATATCTTTATTTCCTAACTTGTTATCTTTATTTTTTCCATATCTCAAGTCTAATCCACAATTGATTGCACTTTTTATTTGTCTCCATACAAAAGCTGGTTGGGACCCTTACACCATAACACTAATACAAAACAGATCACCTAGTTTAGCGCTATCTGGAAATTTATGGATACTGCGGTGTGGCTAACCTAACTTTTATTCTCTCTTCAAATGATAGATCCATTGATATTTTAGTTGCTGTACTTCTGGAGACACTATACTCCCAGCCTCTGGACTATTCAAGCCATGTGCAATGGTTTGTAGTTACAGTCATATTAGCTAGTGTGGTTTTATTTAGTTATGATCAGAGCAATAGTCGAGTTCTTCCTATTAGCTACTTCTTGCCTAATGCCAAAATCTGACAATTCACTCACAATCACTAGCTAACTTATCTTTCACAATCACTAGCTAACTTATCTTTCATACATTATGTATTATACTTTACTTGTGATAGGAATGAATAGCTCCTCCTTTTATAGAATTTCATGCACCATTATAATTATAGTAAATACAAGTAAACCAGAAATATTATAGTATTAGATTTTATAGTATAGTTTTCAGCTAGCTAAATCATAACAAGACTGTAAATATGAGATATCTAGCTATAAGCACAGCCAATGTAATAAAAATACATAAATTTTGTTAAATAATCTACACTGTTAATACTGCTTAAAAAAAGTTATTAGGTAAAGTGTTCAGGCCAACAGACTGAACAACTGCTACAGGAATGAACATCCTCTACAAACATTATCAGCACTCATAACACTTCAGCGCACACACGAATATTATATCACAAGCTCTACTTCCACATAATGTTATTCATGGCTCAATGCTTTATGTCTGACCCAGGCCTGCAACCACAGCTCTGGTTAAAGTTTTGGCTAGAGTTCTGATTCTTCACCTTTTAGGATCACGTGAGCTTGAGGAATTACAACCCTCAAACACAATCCAGCTAAAGGAATAGACCCATAACAACCATTGTCAAGGCTGAATAGAAGTGATAAGTATTATCAATCACAGAAATCTCACCTCCAACCTTGCTCCTAGCTCACATAGCAAAATATATTGAGAATTGTAATATTAGCATGCAATGGTTGTCTGCAAGTACCAAGTAGCTCAGTAATCAATTTAATTATTGTGATACAGTATATACCAGTGGAATTTAACCTAAAAATATCCAGCTACTTTTTGTTCATAAACAACCTCCAAAGTAAATGAGAATAGAAAAAATAAGTTAAAAGCAGAAAGTTTTAGTGAGAAGAAATAACTATGCAGGGAATTTAGCATCACAGTTATGTATAATTAGAAGAATTTAACATTAAAATTGGATATTCAAGTCATTAAAACCTCAATTATGACTACAGCTTGCTATTGTTTTTTCTTATTTTGTTAGGAGGATGCTCATTTGTCATGACATAAATATAATAATCACATGGAATAAAAGACAAAGGATGACTAAAGTGGAGGGTATCATTCTATTCTACTCTGGGTCCTGGTCAATCACTAGTGACTATAGCGTGGCAACATTATGAATTTTAAGAAAGATTTTCCATCAGAAGCCTATAAAGTCACTGCCAGAGAATCTGTTACTCACCTAGATTGTGAGATAAGCATTGCTAGTGCCCTTTAAACTT
>WLWI01003801.1_pt1 | contig 12910 bp, 10 predicted proteins | sample 6701501 | NCBI WGS metagenome assembly WLWI01 (sample SAMN12718690, study PRJNA515312) | sponge metagenome | isolation source: marine sponge | host: Mycale hentscheli | place: New Zealand: South Island, Marlborough, Capsize Point | collected 2014-11-01
CTGTACTCATATCATCTAAAATTGAACGGTCTGCCACAGTATCTGAAAGATAGTCAAGAGAATCTCTTGATAATAATTGCTGGCCCATGAAAGCAGTAACTTCTTCTGTTTCTCCATTTTGTTCACCCTCACTGGAGCTATCTACTAGACCGAATACATCGTCACTGTCATCACTATCCAGGACACACGCCAGGACCTCGTCTCGCAATAGCCTCGCCATTTCTTTACTCAAACTACTTTGAACTTTCAGGAAGTATTATCCTTAGTTACCGTTGACGTAATTATTCTATATTAAGAAGCGTACTGAAATAGTCATTTCTAAAGCTTTTAAGCTTTGTTGCGTGTCGATAGCATGAACGGTTGATTTTTTATACTTTTTAAAACACGGCCGTACTGCTGAGCACCGTATGGCGCTTATGGCGGTGAAAGGGTTAAAAATCCTCACATATCTAGCTTATATTTTAGTAGCTGATTTAACAACTGAAATGCAGCTGTAAAAATTTAGATCACTATTGTGAAGATATCTAGTATATATATTTATTCCATGCTAGATATCTTCTCATTGATATTTTTAGGTAGTGACCCATGATATCACAAAGTGTTATCTCATGGTCTGTATTGCACAAGCTCATTACCAGAGTAGTTATAGCAACAGGCCTGGGTACAACTTTTCTGGGTTTTTACAGCTACCTTTACTCTAGTGGAGCCTACCCAGCCAGGTTAGAGCAGCTGCTATTATATCAGCTGGGGTTGTGGGAGCCCCTAGTGAGTTTTCTGCCAACTTTACACCCTTGAGTTACCAAAAGCCTACTCCAGTGAAGATATCTAGTGTGGAATAAACCACTTATTACACTTGTCAGAGTGATATGGCTAGATATTTCACTCTCAGGCTTTATTTTCACTCGCCTTTGGCTCTCGTGAAAATGAATTATCCTGCTCTTGAAATATTTCACCATATCACACTCTGACTCATGTAATAATATTTCATGAGCAGGCTAATTTATTTTCATGAGCCAGAGGCTAGTAAAAATACAGCCTGAGAGTGAAATATGTTGCCATATCACTCTGACAAGTGTAATAAGTGGTTTATTCCACACTAGATATCTTCACTTGGAAGTTGGTTGTAGGGGCTACCCACACTCCCAGCTGATATTTTAACAACTGCTCTAATGGGGTTGAGTAGCTACACCAGATGATGGTAGCTGTAAAAACCAAGAAAATTGACAAGTTTGGTTGGTTGCCATAACTACTACAAGGATAATGAAGCACCAGGAGTGTGATAGGGTAGGATTAAACCACTGCATGATAGTGCTATGTCGCTTGCTAGGAAATAATGAATAGGGCTGCATGGTGAAAATTTCTACACACTGGTAGTGGATTATCGTATTCGATTATATACCAGATCAATTCCAAGTTACAAGCTATTAAAAATTTTGAATTTATTTGGATGTGAACGTTTTGAAATTGCAGAGATCAGCAGTAGAAGCGAACATCTGTTGAAAATCATTTCAAACCTTTAGCATTTTACACACAGACAGTTGCTACTTAGGAGGATACAAGAAAGAAGCAAACAACAGAGCGAAGGGAACGCCTCTATGTTAAAACAGATCAGCTCCGCAGTATATAACTCGACTTTGTAGCCTCCTTTAGATGCGTGAAGCGCGACCATTGCAACAGCAGTCCAAGCCGACCAGTCACTCTCTAGCTCACGTGATTATAAAGTGCGGTAAAGGTACGCTACCGGTAGCGCAATAGCACGTAACCGGTAGCGCAATAGCACAACGATCGTATGTACGGCTAAAATCGACTAGCTTTTTCTTGAAAACTAAGTCGAAACAAAAAATTCTAGCACATTAAAGGGACTTACTTTGCAAATTTCTCTATCTCTACAGTGACACACAGACAATAAGAGTTATTTCACTGGTACCTAAATATATCATTGTATATTTCCAATTAGAAATGCAGTACAGCTCAATATTCGAAGTTTACTATTGTATTATGTTTTTAAACTCGTATTTCTGTGTTATTTAACTGAAAATTGCATTGCCTCCTCCACATACACAGTTGTATTAGTTGAGAACATAATAACATTTGGGACCTTAATTTAGATTGTGTGAAAATAGGTGCATTTATAATGTTGATTGTCTGGCTTGTAGATTAAACAACTGAGTAACAATCAATATCATTGCAAGAATAACAACAGGTTTTAATATGTTCTATTAGAGCTAACTCACATTCTTAAATAGTAGTAGTTAGAATTAAAGCAATAACCTATGCACATTTTGGTGGTGCTATTTTAAATATTTAGCTAACCATTTTATTTTCCAGTGTATTGATTAGAGCAATTCACCAACAGAAGCTATTTATTATGAATTTACTATTTTATTAACTCAGTGAACAACAGAGTTAAATTAGTTACCTCACAAAATGGAAAACATAAGAAAGTAAAACTAACATGTGAAACAGATTCTAAATGGATGTGGTTCTTCAATCATGGTTTTGTACCACTTAGTGTGAAATTAAGGGGTAACACTTTGAAGATAAAAAAAATTCGCCCGAGCAACTCTGGTAAATATGAATGTATAGGGACGGTTTACTATCATCCTCACTATTCGTATTTTTCATCTAGTGTTTCTATTAGTTATTCCGGTAAGCTATAGCTACTCCATTAAAATTATGCAATTATCAATAATAATAATACCATGTAAAATGTGTAATTCAATGTAATTTTAAGTGGCTTCATTCTGTAACACCAAAAAGGATATACTAAATGTTGTGTAATCATTATAAAGAGTCAATTTCACCTTAGTAAATTAACAATGCTACCATCTTAGGCTTAAAAAGCTATGTTGCTGTGAATAAATTACTCATTAGGCTCTTCTAGGTTCATTAATTAATGACCATTATTATTTTTGACAGTACAAGTTCAACTATAGTGTTGTTGTTTTTTTACTTACAATTACAACTTTGTAGTCATAATATGTGAGTTATTGATGGTTATTGATAGATAATGAGAAAGCAATACCGTACAATAAATCAGTCATATTTAAAAAGTGGAAGTATTTGTTTGGATATGAAAAATTTAGCAAAGATGACATACTGGAGGCTGATGTTGACGATCGCTCCACCGATGAAATGACGGAGCGGTTCGACCACTACTTTAAAGATAAATTTGAATCTTTTAATTATAATGATGACGATAATGTTGGTAAGACAATATTTGAACTATGAATCTAATGTACAATTACATTTAAATTGAAGGATTAAACAATTAAAATACAATCTGCAAAAAATATCAGCATTTTATCTTCTTACTCATGTCTTGAAAAATGTAGTGAGTATGCCAAGGTGTGTACTTCTGCTATTAACAGCACTTGTATTATACAAGTCCAATGACATTGCAGGCTTCAATGACTTTCCCATTGTCCTCTCTGGGACTCACTTAATTTGATTATATTCTCATATTGCATTCAATTGAGACACACTTAATTTACTACCTTAGACTTAAACATCCTCCAAACAAATAAGAAAAAACAATAGCAATCTAGAGTCATAATCTAGGTTTTAATGACTTGAATTTCCATTGTGTTTATTAAATTCTCCCAATTTGACATAACTGTGATGCTATACTTTCTGCATTAGTTATCTCTTCTCACCAAAAACTTTCTTGCATTTAGCTTTTTATTCTTTTCTTATTACTTCAGAGGATATTCTTACCCAATTTAATTTATTGAAAGGTACCTTTAATTGGAATCTGCAAGCAAGTTAAACCTATCAGTGGTAATTTTACAAATTCTTTACAATATCAAAAAAAGCAGGCCATAAGCAGAATTACCTCAGTGATGCTATATAACTATTCACAAAAAATGTCAACCAGATATACACATAGATGACACATCAGGAATGCTGGCGTGCATGATAGATTACAATTTTTGCAAATCTAGCACATAATCTTGCAATATGAGCTATGCTCCCTGTTCTTTCATCATCAGTCATAAAGTGGTACTCTTTTTGCAACAATTTGAGTTAACTGTTGTATATACAAAGGATTTATTGTGCTTTCAACCTGCTTTTATGTATTATGCGAGGATACATGCATGTCTCTTTAGTTAGTACAATTAATATTATGAGCTAATGTGTTAAAAAAAAAAGCACTATTATAATGTTAAGTAATAATAATAAGACTAATACCACTTAGTTTTGGGGTATTTTACTATTGGTATGAAAAACAAAAATAAGTTGTAGAGAAGATAAGAAATAAATATTTGGAAAAAACATAAATTTGATCAAAACTAAAATTACCATTAATGTTGATAATAACTAAAACCAAACATTTTTCACTGTATTCACCTTGAACCAAGCAATTATTAAGTGAAGATATAAATTAGCTTTATTTTTTTACTATTTAAAAATATTATACCTTATTTATATAAAGATTACAGAGAAATAAGCTGTTTTAAAGTTGTTTGAAAAAGTAAACTAAAACTATGCCTTCAAGATATTTTTTAATAACTAAACCTAACAATGTCTTGAATCTCCAAACCAAAAATTATACTGTATCTTTTTAACAGAAACAGAGGAAAACTTCACTATCCTCCCTAAACTGCAAGCCGTATTTGCTGGAGAGGATGTTGTCATTGAATGTAACATACCAAATGCAATATGGAAAAAAGAAGGAGAAGATATGCCAGCAAAAACATATGTAAATGATTTGTCTATTTATATGCTTGATATTAAACATGAAGACTCTGGAATATATATCTGCTACGAAGAATATGGGAGGACATATTCTTCGAAGTTAATTGTTGGAGGTATACCTTGTCTAAAAATTTCGAATTTCATTATTTGCAATTATATTGTATGTGATACAATTAATAAGAAAGGAATAATTAAATCAATTAACCTTGCAAATTTTGATAAGGTATATGTCACCAAAACATTTTAAGGATATAAAATTCAGTATCAAAAATATTTTGTTCTTTTTGCATTGTGTAATATAATATTAACTAATAAAGTATTCATTTCTTGTTTGGTTTTAATTGACAATCAATGTAAATATTGTAATATTCAACATAATACTACACAGGAAATATTATGCACTTCATGACCATCTATATTACATATAATATATAATTTTAACTTAAATTAGTAGTAGAAATTTGGTATTTAGGCCACAAATAAACAGATGTTTCAACTCTGACAACCAATGTTGAGAAGTAACTAAATATTGTAATATTCAACATACTAAACAATGAATATTATGCACTTCACAACCATCAATATTATATATATATATATATAAATTCATTACTTTAACTTGTAGTTGTTTGGTATTTAGAACACAAATCAACAGATGTTTCGATTCTGATGAGTCTTCATAATTAGGCTTTACTTCACTTTGTGCATCCTTAATTCTTTGAGGGTAAAAAACAATTTGCTTGATCTTTATTCGCAGTATTCACCCAAAAGGAAAAAGTATTCTTTTGACTATTAACATCACTAATAAAGACTCGTCAGAGTCGAAACATCTGTTTATTTGTGGACTAAATATCAAACTACTACTACTAATTAAAGTTAAAATATTGAATTTATTTGTATAGTTTTAGAGTAATTACGTGAAATTGTCCCTAGTTACTCCATTATGATATACCACATAAAATGAGTTGGCGAGTAGATTCCCGAACATTGCCCTCCCTTAGGGTGACGTCCAGACTGCTTCCATAGTTATAATGCACTGGATTGAAATCTGTCATAACTTCAATGTTAATTAAGAAGGTCTGTCATCTTCAAGACTGAGACGTAGCTGCTTTCTAACTTACAATTCTTGTTGCTGGCTGTTGTCATAGCTCAGTGGCAAAGTGCTTGTGATTTAAGCAAGCAATGGGTTTTATTCCTGGTGACAGCCAAACATGGTGTAATTCTATACTTTTTTTTAAAAAGCCTGTGGATGAGAGATAAATACAACTAGTGAGTGAAAGAAGGCTGAGAAAGAAATTGTGAAATATTTCTACTTTACGGTGAAAATACTTGGTACCGGCGCTTTTGATTATGCTGATGGAGTTCAATATTGCTTTCTTAGAGTATTATCAGCCTCCTAATTGCACACTTAAGTATGAGTCCTAATAATGTTGTTTTCTTTTACAGTGAAAGACACAACTAGTGCCTATCCACGGCTTGTGAAGCAGTACACAAATGGATCAACTTTTTTTTCCTGTAATTCCACATACAAAGCTCTATGGTTTTATAACAGAGAAAATATTCCATTTACTAATGTAATGCAGGATTCCAAAAATAATTTACATATTTCTAACAGTGCAATAGACAATGGTGGGGAATATTATTGTTATGGCTATAACTCTGATAGAAAAATATACTTTTTGAGTAGAGTATATTATGTAGTAATTGGTAAGTTATATAATTTCTTTTCTTTACTTAAAACTGTGACTTTTAAAACACCAATGGGGTGATAATCACAGTAATTATGAATTGAATGAAGACACATAAAAAACTAATGCAATTATTGTCAAAGCAATACTAATAAACAAGTTGTACCTAAACATTTCATTAATTTGTTCACTTTGTCTCTATTTTAATGTGATCAATTATTATAAATAAAGCTTCAAGTAGAATTAAAAAATTTAACTATGACAATCATTTTATTTGCAGTATATGACAAGGTAATACCTGGACTTATAGTAACATCACCAGGGAGCGATATAACAATTAAATGTGACACTTACGGTGATTTAGAGCCAAAGTGGTTTCTTAATCATGGTCCTTTGCCTCCAAGTGTAGAGGAATCTGGAAAATATTTAATAGTTGATAAAGTTGAAAAACATCATAGAGGAAAATATGAATGTATAGGTAGAGCTGACAATGAACATTTTTCATTATTTTCATCTTCTTGTACAGTGAAATTTAAAGGCAAGTTAATATTTTATTAATAACAAAAAATTTTAAACAACGCTTATAAACTTATTTGCTATGTCTCCCAATTTTTATTATTTTTTATGAAAGACTATGGCAGTTGTTCTGCTAGGCCAAATTTTATCAGAAAATAGTTGTCAATTAAAATTGGGTCCATTCGCACCTAATCAAGCTCATCTTTTACATTTCAACTAGAATATAAATATGACACCAACCAGTGTCATAAATTTCAAATTAATTTCATCCTCACAGCTAGCTAATACACATTCACAAAGCTTGAATACAATACTAATAACATAATACTTAAATAGTTTATTTTGAAAATTTCAGGCAGCAAAAATGTTGAGGAACCATACAATCAGATGATAGTCTTAGAAAAATGGAAGTTTCTTTTCGACCCAGAACAGTTTGATCAATGGGATATAGTTGAGGCAGATGTTGTTATATCCCAAAAGAGCAAAAAGTCAGAGACTGAGCAAAACATCAAATATGTTGTAAATACTACTTCGTTAAAGAAACATAAACTTAAGCATCAGTTAGGTAATTAATTTCAAGAATTTCCAAGTTCATTTACATTCTGTAAACATTATTTCAGAATTGTTTAATATTGATGTACTAATTTTTTCTTAGTCTTTAAATCCATACTTTTTATATTTAAGACATCGATTTAAGTTAGTTATAGCTAACGAGTTATTATTTATAATCTAAAATTTGTAAAAATTAGATGTACTTAGATTTCATCTGTATTTGTTTTTGACTAGAATATAATTAAAACTATCAAACTAATTATGTCCCAATAAAACACGACTAAAGCAGACAAATACTACAAACTGTTGAGGTTGGTCATATTAAGCACTTGGGTTTTGCTATTTTATAACTGTATAGGCGCTTCTAATGTTACCACTTATTGTATTTCTGTCATTGCAGCACATAATGTAGTTCAAGAGAGCAGTCAAGATACTATAAACACAATATTGAGTCAAGTTTTACTGTATTGTTTAATTGGTATATTATTTTAATAAATACTACATCACATCTCAATTTATTATCAATCATACTGGCATTATTCTATTGAAATATACATTATTAGTTGAGCTAGCTATATTGGCAAGTTAAATTAACCAAGTTACTCTGTCCCCATTTTTAAGAAGTTGAGTCTTGTACTGTGATAACAGAATAAGCAAATAATCTCATGCAATATTATTTAAAGGTTATATATAATGGATATTAATTTTTGTAAGTCACTGGAATAATACCATCACAAAACAACGAAATAAAATTTTAAGAATATGAACAAGAGCTCCAGATGAAAGAGAAAATATTGCCTATGGTCACCACTGTCACCAAAAATTGCCACACCAGCTAGAACAACGGATGACAATAATTTTATAGAGGCCAATCTCACATTTAATCCAAGTGTAAACGTCTACAAAATCTACTTATCACCCCAGTGATTGTTGCAGCTTGTCCTAATCGACAGAATATTAAATTGAGCATCAGACATGGTCAAAAATGGCAAATTCCGTGACCACTCTTCGGCTAACATGTTTTGATGATTGATTTCATTTCTTGGGGTCGTTTATTGAAAATTTAGCTCCCAGGTCCCTCCCAAAAGTCCCGGCATTTTTTGCTATGGCACGAAATTAAAAATTGCCAGTAGCGCAACCTAAAATTAGGGTATGCTGCATACAATAGTGCACAGACACACTTTTAGGTAAAATAAGCCTCAAGGTTTCCAACTGACATTAGTTTCATGCTATGACCTTTATTAGACCCAATAATCAATAATAGTTGCAATTGTGGAAGAGCGAAAAAAGCATAAAATTGAGGTAAAATTGCTTAGCACTGGTATAAAACATGTAGAAAAAGGCAAGATGAAACTTGCACATTTGATGAGCTAGCAGTATGTGCATGATCATGCAGGAATATTGAGATTTAGTATAAATACAGAGATTTTTGTGCCACTAGTTCAGTCAGTTTAAGTCGTCAATTTGGGTAAGTCACCTTTTATAATACAAGAATTTGTGGTACTAACTGCTATACTCTTAGCCCTCTGATCGATCAAATTTAGTGGCAAATAAGCCCATTATTTTTTACAGCTGCATCAAGAAAAGGAATGTGGACTAAGTGGTTATTTTGGTACTAAGCCCATTTTGGCCACAAACATTGTAGATTGTAACAAGATTAATGGAGACAGCTAAAGTACCATGCATGCTTCAGTGTGATGGTGAGCCTTGTAATCCAGCCATGGATACCATTGGTTCCATTGAGAGGTGGGAGAAGAGTTATGGCCTTATTCAACTCCAATGGCACACACAGAAAGACACAGAAAAGCAAGCTCATTCAGAAGTTCTCTCTCCAGCCTGTAGATCTACAAGAACCATACATTTCTCTCATTGGCATGGGCATGATCTGGAGGATGGCAACGCCGACAGCTGAAGATCGTCAGACACAAGATTGCACCCCTTACAAGTGGTCTGATTATGTCCAGAAGGTATCATCTATCATCACAACAATGCTACTCTATTATCTGTGTTAATGACCCCTATGACACAGCCTACTCCACTAAAGACGACGAGCGAGACCTACGAGTACAGGGTAGGCCTCATGTCCCCAATATCTACATGAAATTCAATGACCCATTCCCATCCGCTAGAGCATTCAAAACCTTGCTCTGTAGCACCAGCAACAAAGGGAGGTTACAAAAGCTAATATGCAGACACCTGACTGACATCACACAAAGTGTACATGCAGAAATTGTCTACTCTGTTAGCTCTGACTGTACTAACTTGTCAACCCAAGAATTAATGCCAGATTACAGTTTCAGTCAGTCTGAGGCGGACACCATTCTCTTTTCTGCATACGCTGTATTGCGAGATTCTGGCTACAGTGGGCCTGTTGTCATTGACTCAACTGACACAGATACATATGTGGCAACAGCAGCTATTTCACAGAAACTTCCTGGCTTGCTCTGCATAAAGAGAAAGCAGGAGACAATCTTATGCCGTAACCTTGTGCCTGAGGAAATGGCAGACTGCATTGTACCACTACATTGCTTCACTGAATGTGATGCCAACTCAGGGTTCTATGGCAAGGGTAAACTCTAGGTGTTGTATGACAAGGTAGTTAAGAGTACTGAGGCACGAGAACAGCTCTCAAAGTGTGGAAATTCCCTTGACATTGAAGAGGAAGCAATTGAGGAGCTGTTTGAGCTCACTCGCCTTGTTATCTATGGGGACAAGATGAGTACGACTATGGGAACAGCTCGAGCTGCAAAGTGGAAGGCATTGAAGAAGAAATCATTTATTCGCCTCCCACCAGATGTGGATAGCCTGCGTCAACATTGCCTTCGTGCAAACTACTTGGCTTATCTGGTGCATCACCCCGCCTTGAAAGACCACCCACCACCACTGGGTCATGGCTGGGAGCTAGCTAGTGGTCGCTGTAGTCTTGTCCACCACACACGTCTCGCTCTCCCAACACATCTTCCTGAACCTGAGCTATCAGAAGAAAGTGAGGAAGATGAAAGTGATGAAGATAACGATAATGAGGAAGACAATTGTGTACCACGGCAGTGTGATGACTCATCAGAATCTAGTGATACAGATTCCATAGACTCTACTAGTGATGTAGAATGCTAGTTTACATTAAATAAAATAGGTTTATGCAGTCTTTCACCACAAACATCTATTATTACTGTTATTTTCGCTCTTCCAATTGCAACTATTATTGATTATTGGGTCTAATAAAGGTCATAGCATGAAACTAATGTCAGAATTGGAATCCTTGAGGCTTATTTACCCTAAAAGTGTCTCTGTGCATTGTTGTATGCAGCATACCCTGATTTTAGGTTGCGCTACCGGCAATTTTTTATTTCGTGCCATAGCAAAAAATGCCGGGACTTTTGGGAGAGACCTGGGAACTAAATTTTCAATAAATGACCCCAAGAAATGAAATCAATCATCAAAACATGTTAGCCGAAGAGTGGTCACGGAATTGCCATTTTTTACCATACTAAAAGGTTAACTTTCTAATTAATGTATACAACATACGAAGTAGAAAAATACAATTGAAATAAACATGTTGCCTAATTGTATTCTTGTGCTTCAGTTGATCTAAACCACACATAGTATTGTTGACAATTTTGTTGAATACCTGAATCAAACCTTTTTACTTACAATTATATTAAGCTTAGTTGCACTGTAAATTACTTTACGGGTTCTCAAAGAATTTTATGTAGTCAAAAGGGTTACTTCAGTCAAATTTAACCCTGCTTCTCTTTGTTAGTGTCATATATTATAGCACTTATTTAGTCACAGCTGTTAATGCCAAAATTATTCTAGTACACTTGACTCTCTTTGTACCAGCTGCATTAGAAGTAGGTGTTCTAGATCTAAGTTACAGGTGCAGCTTGTGTGTTGCTAGCTGGCTAGCTGAGTCAATCCTAATTCCAGCTGCTGTCATGTACTATCAACTGGGGAGAAAGTCAAACTGGGGTTATCAGGGTTTTACATGCCTAAACAAATTTAAATGGATTTATGATCAAGTTATTTTTATACTGAGTATAATAATAAATGGTGCATCTGCATTAGGGTGATTTATTAGACAATTTGCAAATGTACCCATCATTTAATAATCCTGCTAACCCTGGAAGTTTATATATTATGTATATGTATATATACATATAATATAATATATATATATATATATATTATAATTATATATATAATTATCTGTATTATATGCTTTCTTCTAGGATTAGAACAGGAAAACAAGCACACAGTATTTTTCTTTTAAAGTGAAGAAAAAGTCCCTCACAGAATTTCTTTTTCTAATTTCATAGTGGGGTTACTGGTAACATCCCAAAAAAACCTCCCTATTTAGTGGGAGGGAGGAGGGTGTGCCTAGACATTCTTGACTTGAAGCTATTAAGGCAATGCATAGTCCCCAGCTACCACAATTAGGATAGATAAAGTGCACATGTTAGAATTGTCTTAAAATGTAAAATATAGCTATGTACATCAAAATAATTTGTTAGCTATCTACTACAAAACTTACCACAATTGACTTTGTTGCCATCTCCGTAATGTAATAGCTAGAAATATGGAGTGGTACAGACCTAGCTTAACTTTTATATTCATCTATTAGTGGATGATGTTCATTTGTATTATATCTACTTTCAAATTTTCAATTGTAAATAAAAACTACAAGCTATACAAACTGATTTTATTGTCGCACATATCCTAAGCAGGATAAAGGGTGGTGCAATGTCTCCCTTCTCATTCACTTGCTCACATCAGTGATTAAACTTGTTCAGGATTCTCAAATATCGACACAAATTAAATATTACTTCTATAATTAAATCTCATGCCAGTAATATATTTTATTATTTTGTTGTCTTCTTCTCTCTCTTCAAAAATGGCATCCTCCACAAAGTCAATTTGAATTGACTTATCTATTTGCTGCAGCAGCTTAAAATTCAAATTTTATTATTTGGTACAGACTCCACCTTGGTCACGTTTTACTTTAGGTCCTACATTGAGCACATCGCGTCGCGTCACCTTACGATCTCATCGCGATGCTCGCGCGCTCAGCCCCTCAGAAAGTGCTAACATGTGCCGATATGCGCCGATCACCTTGACTACTGTTGTGGTAGTGCTAACTGTAATAAGTGTGGCAGTGTATGCAACTTTGTCATCAAGAAGGGGTCTTATTGCTGGAGATGCCCCAAGTCTGGATGCCAGTCTGTCATTTCCATGAGAGATGGGAGTTTTTTTTTTCTGGTAGCCATTTGAAGCTGAATGAGATAGTGGAAGTTTCTTACTTGTGGGCTTGTGAAGCTTCAGTATCTATGGTTGTACAGCAGACTGGACACTCCACCAAGACCATTGTTGATTGGTATAATTTCCATCGAGACATATGTGCACAGTGGTTTCTAGACCATCCAGTGCAGATTGGAGGAGTAGGAAAAGTGGTGGAAATT
>WLWI01003802.1_pt1 | contig 12909 bp, 3 predicted proteins | sample 6701501 | NCBI WGS metagenome assembly WLWI01 (sample SAMN12718690, study PRJNA515312) | sponge metagenome | isolation source: marine sponge | host: Mycale hentscheli | place: New Zealand: South Island, Marlborough, Capsize Point | collected 2014-11-01
TTTTTTTAAATTGTATATTTTTTATTTTTTTTTTTTTTTTAAAAAAAATTTTTTCCTTTTTTTTTCCCCCCCCCCCCCCCCCTGCTAAGGGAGGGGGCTGGGCTAGATATATAGTCGAGCAACTGCAGACTGCTGTCCAACTGTTTGCATTAACCAAACAATTTACTCAGGTGCTATAAATAAATGATTGGGTAAAGGGTTTTTCTTCCTGGGACTACCACTGGTCATTTGTCTTTCAGCGTTGTCACTAAAAATGTAGTGTTGTTTTGGTTAACTAAAGCTAAAAACTAAAATTAATTTTTGTTACACCTAAAACATTATAGTAAACTAACTAAATTTCACATCGGATGATAATAAATAAAATTAAAAGTCATAGAGCTGATGAATAAAAACTAAAATTATTTTTTTAAATCAAAACTAAAAATATAGAACAATTTTTAGTGACATTGCTGAAAGACAGACGAATGACCAGTGAGGTCCCTGGAACCAAAACTTTTTACCGAATCATTTTTTTTGTAGCACCTGAGTAAATTGTTTGGCTAAGGCAAACTGTTGGACAGCACTGTCCGCAGTTGCTCGATATTCCAAAACTAAAACGGAAGCTAGTAATTTGAAAAACTAAAACTAGAATTGAAATTAGTACATTGGAAAAACCAAAACTAAAAATAAAATTGTAGCTAGTTTTTGGTATTGAAAAACTATAACTAAAATTAATCTTGAAATATTTTTTGTCAAAAAACAACTATAACTAAATCTGAAATGTAATAGTTCAACCAAAACATCATTACAAAAATGGCTTTAGTTTTGATTAAAAAAAAATTTTTTTTTAGTTTTAGCTAGTTCTTATACAGCAGCTCTATGATTTTTAGTTTTAGTTATCATCCTATGTGAAATTTAGTTCTGGTTAGTTTACTAAAATGTTTTAGGTGTAACTAAAATTAATTTTAGTTTTAGTTAACCAAAACAACACTGAATAAGGTAGCACAGAAACAGGTAGCTATTTGAGATGAATAGCATTCTTATGACGAGGGCTTTGCCTCATGATTTTTGTCTTTTGTCACTTGAACTATTAATCCAGAATACCAGTTGTGTCATAGCTATATCTTTACATCAAATATAATTGTTATAACAACATTATTCAAGTGAAGCTATTTTTCAATCTGCACAGTTTCATGAGAGTTTATTTGTACTTTCCGTGTTTTCAAAATATACAAGCCCAGAAATAGCATGGAGGCATCAGAACCATAGTACCAAATTCCCTGTAAACATAACAATATTGAACAATTCAGAATTCTCATGACTAACATTAATTTTTGCTTACTTGAACGCTCCATGGTCCCAGGACATTGCAAAGCCAACAATGTTGGGATTTAACTAGGATTAGGCTAATTCCTCCCGTTAATCCTGCAAGGATGTAATAGATGACTTCAGTCAGACTGATGTGATTGATCAAGTGGGGTAATTGGGACAGCATATAAATGGAGCAGCCAATCACAATGGAGTTGAAATAAAGTGTTCTGGAAATAAAAATTTAGGTTTAAATACAGTAACCAAGTTAAAATCAACAACGACTTCTATGAACATAGCCACCCTGTGTTAACCATGTTACTTATCCTGATCACTAATAAATTCTCTGACATGAAAACCTGCCAAATTAATATTAAAATTACATTGCAAAATTTACACTGTATCTAGCTATGTAAAAAATGTAGCAAAACAACAAATCCAGTCAGATTTATTTTAAGTTAAGAAGGAAAAAAAATTGAGCGTCTGTTTAGCCCTTTCAAGATAAGGTGGAGAATAAGTACAGATTACCTCTTTGTAGTCTTAAAAATGAAAGTGATGCTTTTTCCAAATCATATGACATCAGAGTTTATAGACCATGCTACTTTGGTAAGAAATGGTTTGGAGACAAATGTTTATGTTCTTATTATGCTCGGAATTAAGAAAAAGATTTCCGCAAAATAGTGGACAACTTGGATATAAATTTATGCAGAAAAAAGATTTTTCACTTTAAAATGGGAGCTCTATGGAAAGTTCTGTTTTCTACACTAGACTGGTCAAATTCTCACTGTGCACAGATTGAACACTCACTTCAAACATGAATACATTCAACTCTTCTTCAACGGACACCCCTAGCAGACATATAGCTAATGCCCCAGACAGGGGTATGTGTACCAACTGAAAGTTCAATAAAAAAAAGTTGCAGCATCTGAATAATGGTCACCTCTAATTTTTGGACAACGGACAGCAGTGGTTGACCAAAAGACTCAGAATCAATTGAAAACGCTTTCTGATAGCGGACATTTAACTACACCCCCGAATTAAGCCGAGGGAGAAGTGGCAGTTGAGTCTTCTTAGCACTCTTATTATTTTCTGAGGTAAATTCCATGATTCTTCTATGTCACAACAAGCCAGGACCATAGAGTATGACTAGTTACATCTAATAAGTAGCATAATCTGGAAGTTCAAGCGATAGTGAACAACAACATGACACCTATTTTGATAAAAGCTATTTCAATAAATGTATTGATACGAAAATTGGAAACACAATTATAGATATACTCGGTGTAGATTGTTACGTATCTGTCAGTGGATACTCGCGGAACCCAGCTTTCTGAGATTTCAATGGCTGGTTGTTATGTGCTAGCATCCAAGTATAAAGCAGTAAAATTCAACCATTCTTTTAGCAATGTTTTATATGAATCTGTAAACTCCAATGGTAGTATTCCAGCATTACAGAAATGGTGCTCAACATCTTTCTATCTGGCCTTAAGATAGCTTAAAGTACATGCATACTCATTATATATCTGGAACCAATAACACCCCTATAAAGGACACTCCCAAGTGTAATGGATAGAGCATTGTCCCAAAGTATCTGATTTGGAAAGTTTACTGTCATGACGTTACTAATAATACAACCACAGAATTTACATGGTATACCACATGATATAAGGTTGATGAGTTACACGCTACACTACTTTTTTGATAACAATCCTAGTATCTTCTATTATTATTGGTACCCCTAATTTAGGTACTTTTGCTACCAGGTAACTTTAAACTACAACAATCTTTACCAGAGTAAAGTATGATGTGTTGATGTAAAGTATGATGTGTTGATAGAGAGGTCTTGGCAGGTACTTATGATAAGCCCAAAAATGAGTTTACAATCACTTCACTGGCACAATTAACAATATACACAAAACACTAGCTAGCTGCAGGAAGTGTTCGGTTCCAATGCTAGGCATGAATAAATTTAGCTTTTTTTAAATCCCAAAGTTCTTCCTCAAATGCTCCAATATTTTTACCATAATATAACAGGAATTAAAAAAAAAATATTAAAAAATAACATTATTATGGACAACTGTTAATAGAAAGCAGGGGTGTACAAATTTGAGCTGATATTATATACATATTATCTTATTTATTACTAGACAAAATTGAACAATTACTGATTACTAATCACTTTAAGTTTTAGCACAGCGAAAGCAGAAATATAGTCCAGTGGTGATGAAAAAGTCATTATATTGCATGAAAAAGTTGCCTATATTCTCAATTCTGAAACAAATCCCAGGAACATTATTTATGGCTATACAAAACACCATACAGAGAGGATGGAATATATAAGTAAGCTACACAAGTTACATACAGCATTTGTATAAACTTACGAAGAAATTTTCAAATCTTGTATGTACGAGAAAAACACAAGTCCATACATTGACATAGCTGTTCCCCTATCAAAGTCATAAAATTTAGTCAGTACATGTACAAACTGTATAGAGCATGAGTCTTCTCTATGTGCATGATGGACATCACGGCATAGCCAAGCTTGCATTTCTAACTACTGAGCATTATTCATCTTCACAAACCAGAGCTAACAGAACTCTATAAACAGACATTTTCTGGCTCAATAGCCGGTATATATTTTTTAATTTCATGCCTTATACTAAAAAAGATGTATATTTTTTAAAATGGAATTGTTACTTCAAAATAAATATATATTTTTTGGTTTGGGGTAGGATAGTTTTATGAAAGCATATAACAGGAATTAAAAAAATATATATTAAAAAATAACATTATTATGGACAACTGTTAATAGAAAGCAGGGGTGTACAAATTTGAGCTGATATTACACATATACATTACATAATTATTATAAAGGCACACGTGCAGCGTAATAGCAGTGCAACTTTTCAATGATACTTTTGAATAGAATGTATATATGAACTTTACCAAGTGAAGTAAGATCTTTCTGGTATCCATTTCAGATCTACGAGTCCATCAAAGGCAAAAGTAATAGCTATGCAGCATGTCAGGCTAACATCCACAATTGCTGAATATTTGAATACCTATGCATATGGCAAATGTTATAATGAAGCTCACAAAAATACTATTAAAAAAACTGGAAAAATAGTGTAAACTTGCATCATACAATTATATAGTGTTGTTGAAAAAAATTCAAATTTCTGAATTTGCTTTTGTTTTACAGCTAGTGTTGAATAGTTTTGCTAACTACTAACTTTTCACAAAATACCATTTCACTTTGATAAAGTATAATAACAGTACTAATTATACTTGTTACTCATAATAATAATAAAGGCAAATCATTCAATGTTACTCTTAATAATAATACATGTAATAATAATAAAAGGCAAATCATTCAATATTACATATTGAATGTTAGTTCATGCAAGTATATAAAAAATAGTCACTGAAGTCAACACTATCTATAGTAGCTATATAAAAGTAGTGCTCTCAACACAGTATAAGTATTACATTGGAATTGATGACTTATAGTGCCTAAGATGTACTGAGGATTTTCATGATTCTGTTGATTATCAAAAGCAAATGAAATCAACTCCAGTCACCTCAATTTTTTGTGGTGGTTGTCTTGATTTAAAAAAAAAAAAATCCAAATGTTAGAAACAGCAATAAAAACAGATATATCACTCCTTAACATTTTCTCCTTTAATTGGCAAGTGAGCGGAGCGAGCGAGACACTCTCAGGGATAACACAATTGAAAATCGGGGATATTTGTTTATATATATGTGACAGGCTCTGCAAAATCCAGGAATTTGCTTAAAAAATTGAAAATCCTGATACTTATGGAAAATTACTCAACTTGAACCATATAACATAGTGTACATAGGATTTTTACTATGGACATTCAAAATGTGAGTAAAAATGGAGTGGGTTTCTGGTGTGCCACTTACTAAGAATAGGCTTTTCTAAAGTACGGTAAGAATCACTTGAATAGTAGTGAGTAATTTACCAAGGGTTCCATTATTTGTAGTAACCAACCTTTCGAGTAACCAGAAAACCCTGAAAACTTTGCTATTGTTCACACGGGATTCCCATACATCCCACGCTTTATGTATTGCTAATTTCCATATAAGCTGAGAAGAAATAAAATGTTTAAAAAAAAAGAATTTTCTTTCAATAGTGCACTTGATGTGATACAAACTTTTTAAGCTTTGAAATTTGGCATAATGATAGAACAATTAATGTACTTAATAATAAGTGAAAAATTCAAAAATTCAGCAAATTTGACCACAGTCATGAGTATTTTTACTGTTTACAGCTTTGACACTTTTGCCAAAATTCCTGGTTTTTGCAGAGCCTGTCACATATGTGTGGACGTACGTATGTCATTTTGTACTTTGACCCTTGTGTATTTTAGCGTTAGCTCTGTGTTCGACCCCGTCCCAAATTGCACTGAACAGAATCCTCTGGTTTATCGATTATTACCCATATCATCCTAGAAATTGAATTGTTTACCGCTTTGAATTTTTTGTGGTTGCAGTTACAACTAAAAAAACTTACCGGAGTTCCATCTCTATTCGAGTTAGTGGCGATGGTAAGTTAATACACTATTTGTCATAGTTATAAGTCATGTAACACTATTTACCTGAAAATTTATTGTCCACTAGACTAACTACGAAGGTAAGTCTTGTATAGGTCTTGTGCATTGTGCGTTACAACTACTACTTAGCTAAAGAATATCACAAAGAAAATAACGTGATTTTTTTTCCTTGTTATTTTTTTCCCCTTCAATTCAAACAGTTGTGGGGAGTGGTTACTATGGCATTGAATACCTTTACCGTACATACGTAATTAAACAAATTTAGTAGCTTGAGTGTTAGAAGTTAAAATCAAACGAGTGTAGGTTTATGTTAGGCTCGCTCGCCATTTGTGCTCAAGCACATCACTAGTTTTATTGGTTTAAATTGCACCTCTCAAGTGTGCCTCAGTCATCTTACCAGTGTGTGATTTTTATCATCTCCAGTACACTCATACAAACAGAGGCAATGAACTACAAGACCAGAAGAAATCATCACTGCATACATGAAGTAGGTGATGCCATATGACAAGGATCCTGTAACTGCAGGCCCCAAAGATAGGTATTTGTAGCCAAAATAGACTCCAATGAGCACAGCCAGCATCCATGAAGGGACCACTGTAATTATGTGTGTATAAAAGTGAAGTATTCAGTTACAATATGTCTGGGCTACTAACAATCTTTCAGACACTAATATAGGACATTATAGGTTGTATTTTTATCCAATAGCTATTTAAAATAACTTCCAAAAAATCAGGATCGTCTTAAACTTGTTACACTATTTGTATTTTATATGCTTACAGAGTAGCAAGTAGCAAAATAATGGCACTACTAACTCTGACTCACACGGCAAATTGCAGATACTTATTGTGACTCCATCCTCAAGGGATACGTTTGAAACAAGAGGCCGCCCACAATATTGGTGCGAACAGTTCATCGTCTCGTCGCTGTCGCCTGCAAATCACTACAAAAAACTACGTTCTGTTTCGTAAGCACCACGCCTATTCCTCTTATCACTGGGTGGAGTTTTATATGACGACCTCTACCTACTCATTTTAAACCCTACTCCCAAGATTCGGTTGTGAAATTCGTGGAGGTTATCATGTCAGATGACGAGCAAGAAGATCTAATAGAAAACACTAGCGGCCCTGGATTTGTGGGTATTCAATTCTGTCAAGAATGGTATATAATTATCGTAGGTTTACTTAGGTTAAAATACTTTTTTTTTTAAATGAAGCAATAACATGTTGTATCCACGAGAAGACAAAATCAACAAGCAGCTCTTGTATGCCGTAAGTAACTTATATGGGGGATGCTACTTCCATTTATGGATGACTGTGTAGTGTAGAAACTGTGATTACTCCCAGCCTGCATCAAACAGTTGCATTTACGTTAACAAGATCACACATGAAGTTGAGTAAGTTTGTTATACAAAAAGGTGAAAATTTACAATATGTATACCAACTTTTAAACCACTTTAAACTACCAACTTTACTTTGTAAGTCTTAGTTAAATTGATTTGCATATTCATGTTTTAATTATCAAATTGTAACTGCCACGTTTCGTTAAGTTTTCAATTGTGTTGTAACATTTGGTCAATTGGTCCATGGACCACTTTATGCTGCAACCAGTGTTTGTTTAGTGAACTGCCAATAATTTGGTATATTTAATGTTTTTTCCTATTGTTCGCATTTACTTTCTCAATTCTTTTATTGATCATGCTTATGCCGAAACCCATTGCAGACATTTTGAGAACGTGTATGATGTAATGAATTAATAGTGTGATATGTTACATACATAATGTCAAGCAAGTTTAAAGCAATTAACAAAAATCAGAAATATAGGAACCAATTTGGGAATAAAGACTTGTGCTGCAATGCATGTACTACTGAACTGTTGGTAGGTCTTGTCGTGAAGCCATCCACTAATGGGTCAGGTCCTGTCATGGGATTAATTTAGGGTGATAGATATTGAAGTTGTATTTTTTTTACTAGTGTTATTTCTTGGAGTACATAATTGCTCATTTTGTGGCCAATTGCTTTAATTTCTGCAACCATTCATAATGCTGGTTCATTTGTCCTGCTCTGAAGTATGAAATATTGTGTGAGACAAGTAAAACAGTATTTGTACTCAATATTTTGCTGACACTTCTAATCATGTCTCTAGCTATTCCTAGCAGTTGAATGGGTCAGTGTTGTTTGTACAGCATTATCAATGTAACTTTCAGTTGTAGCATTTCCAGCAGAATATGTGTAGCTGGTTACACAACCTGGCCGTTTTCAGTTCCTTCCACTAATAGTGATTTAAGTGTCTAAGGCTCGAGTAATTCCATAGCTAACTGGACTCAAGTTGGATTGGGTAGCCAGTCAAGTCACCAGTAGCAACCTAGTTTATTAATTTGATGTTGGCTGCAGTGAGATGACTCAAATAGTGGCCGATGTGGCGCAGGACCCAACATTACCACGTACAGAAGACCATCCATGTCCACAGTGAGTCAATGATTGCATGTGTGCACTGCCAGGGGGTGCCTTATATGTGTGTGTATGTGTGTGAATATGACAGCCTCTAAAGTGCTGGCTATGAATGTCATTATGAAGTTGTACATAAGTGTTGCATTTATTACTTCGGTGATCCAATGACCTCAAATTATCATCACTTTTTCTGCCTCGATTAACCATGTTACAGAAGCAAAGCAGTAACACAATGATATACAACTCTGGTGGATACATGAAGGAATCTCCTCCACATTGCAGGGCAATGTCTTCAACTAGTTGTAGATTTCTATAGAGCCAATGAATCCTTCTCAATATAATACGAGAACCTTGTGGTCGTGCTTGCTCTGTCATACTCATGTACTCACAAGGAATTAGTAAATTAAAACTATAAAACCATTACAAACAAGTTCAGCAGTTTTATTTAATGTCCCCAAGTGACGAGTAAATATCTGTATTTCATTGCTTGTTACTCAAGCACTTTATCTGGCCATGGTGTATTTGTGGACAAATCAAGTCTGTGTTTGTTATATTTTGTAGATGTGACCACAAAGAGGCAGTGTTTTTTCAGAGCCAGTCCAACAAGGCTCAGGTGAGTGAGTTAAATTAAACAGAAATAGACTCCTCTTTAAGGCACACTCAAAAGCCACATTGTATTGCAATTAAATGTCACACAGTATTAAAAGACATCATCCATTTGCCCTTTCCTAGTGAAGACCCTAACATGGTATCAGAGAACTAGGGCTGTTTAAACAGGAAAGGATCAAATGTTTAAGGGCTCTCTCACTGTCCTTTACTGGCTTGACCCTCTGAAGCCATGCTGATGAGTGAATTGTTTGTTCTTGACTGCAGGATGAAATGAAGCTGTACTATGTGTGCACTGCTGAGGGGTGTGGCTACAGGTGGACCGAATAACTCAAAGATCTTGCTGTTACACAAGCTGAAGCTCTCCTATTTAATACTCCCATCCTGCCCCTTCACCCACCAATTCATCACTGCTAACACTGTACTTAATACCAAACCTCTTCACTTCTTAATACATACTGGGTCAGATTCTTTATTATTAAAAAAAAAAAAAGGTATGTATTAACAGAGGTGGTTACAGTGAATATAAAATATGTTGGTGACCCCTAACTAAAATTGTATGAAAAACAAAACAAAAAAACGTAGTTCACTTTAAATTACAGCTTGAATATAAAAAATATGCACATACATACTGTCTCCATTGAGAAGGACAATACTAGGCGAGTTAGCAGACGGATAATATCGAAATTTAGGAGAGCAATTTGTCGTCATTCCTCTTGCCACACGTGCAGAGATCATTCTTATAGAAACACGTACCAAGGCCGATTCCAATTGAGATGAGAGTAGCCAGCAAGATGAGCACGATGGCGATAGATCCACCTACCAAACCTGCGGTCCCAGTGATGGCCGCGGCGGGGCGGAACAGTGCCAGGGCGAAAAGGAGGAACACGAAGTGCAGCTTATTCATCCTGACGAACGTCGGTATATTTCTTCAGCTCACTTCTTACAGCCTCAACGAAAACAACCCTTAATAAATTTCACACCCCTCTCCTAAAGTAAGTGCAAGGTACAAGAAAGAAGGAGGGTGGAGGTTGTTTTTTTGCGGTGGGAGAACAGGATGTAATTTTTAGCGCATGCCCATAATTTTACCAGGGCTTAACCCACGTGGTAATTGCACAAGAGAGGGTGAAGCTAGCTGCGTGGGTACCCTTTACCAAATCTGACTTTGGCTAACGGCTCTGATTCTGCGGGGTAGGTTAGTCACTGCCACCGCGACCGGGGTCGAAATTATCGCCATAGATATTGGGTTGTGAGATTTACTTCTGCTCCCCAGGTTAATACCACCCAAGTCGAGCATTTAGAGGATTATGAACTTATAAGACTCTCACAGCACAACACACTACAGAAAGCAACCAGAATGAAGCCAGCTAATAGTATAAATAGCCAGCCTAGTTTTGTGGTCTACCCTCCACCCATTGTGAAATTAATTTTTACTTTGAGAAATGCACATGAAAAAAGGTTAGTCGGGAATATTGTACCAAATAATGATTGAATACAAAGTTTTACAACACAATGTGCACAATTGCATGTGGTAAGAAGGATCTGGGGAAAAGAGCACCATAAAAATGCGCAAGTGTCAGCAGGTGAAAGAATGAGTGGAGATGAGTTGGTGAGAGCACAAGTCAACTGGTAAGTGATGTCAATACGGAGAATATCGATACTCGTGGGACTGGCGGTAGTGATGTGGCGGCTGGGAGTTTGGAGGAGGCTAAATAGAAACATGTACACAGAATAAAAATTGCTTACATACACCTCACATAACTCATATTACACTGTGTAATGAACAATTTTTACTTGGTACCCACACTCTGAAAACACGTACCAACAACATAGCATATAAATTAATTCTTAGGACCAGTGCACTATTGTTGGAATAAACTCCATTGATAACTTTTGCATAACTTTAATACTCTACACACATCCTTGCATTGTTTATCCCTGTCCTAAATCATAGGGATATTCTTTGGTTATCTCATAGCACAACGTTGAGCCATAAGGTTTATTGGTTATAATGCTGGTAAAAGTTGTGTGGTGTATAAAAGGTGTATTGGAAAAGGAATTGCGTGTTTATTCAAATGCACAGTCCTTTTTTATCACTTAAAACTACGAGAAAACAACAACAAACAACTTCATAGCATGGGCATGATGCACATTTGCATGAACTGGGGATTCCAATTACTTCTGAAATATCCACGGTCAGCACAAGCAAGATGATTTCCTGCTTAGTACTCCAGAATGTATCTTTGTACTTCAAGTGTTTCGATATGTGCATGAAGTGTAACTTATTAACTATGATAGTGGTGGTTCATGAAACTGAATTGGCTCTATAACACTATATAATGGTACCAAACTCTACAAACACTTTCAGTCATAGTTGAGTAATCAGAAGTGCTATATACTATTTCCTTGAATAAGCCACACACCCATGCACAGTAGCATTCTAGTTCAACTACGGAGTTTTGAGTATTAAAAGGCTAGTGATATTTAGACATTAAGTAGTGTAAAGTGTACACAGTCTTGCATTAGTAATAGGTTATGTAGGAAGTGAAGTAATTTAAATGCCATATATGCGGCTATTTGAGTGGCAATGGTGAAGAATTGTTGTGTCATCGGTTGTATGAACTGCTTTAATAAAGGTTACATGAGGTTTACTATGAACCACACACAGGGATGGCTAGCATGTTGAAGAACTATTGGCTAAGCAGTGTGAGCTCTTTCCAGTTCCCCAAGGGAGTTGATCTAGCTTCCAACCTTCCAGTAGTTTCGTGCAGTACTCGTGAAACGTCACCTTGATCTTGGTGACCAAGACTTGGCATATCGATTAGGAGTCAACCAATCTATGATGTCATATTATATTAAAAATGATATACTCAGATTGCAGTCATTAGTCAAATGACCTGAGAGATGAGAATAGATGGAAATTATGCCGGTTGACTTTCAGAGACACTGCAGTGCATGTGTTACTATCATTGATTGTATTTTAAAAGCTAGCATACAGACATGGTCGAAGTACTAACACCACTAAATCTCTTATTGGCATTGCCCCTCAAGGAGTGATAACATTCTAATCTAAGGGATGGGGTGGTAGAATGGTGGAGCATTGTGGACAGTTAAAAAAGTTATTGCCAGGTGACCTAGTTTTAGCTAATAGAGGTTTCAAGAAAGTGCTAGTCTCTACTGTGCACGAGCCAAGCTCCCAAACCCCAGGTGACTAAACTTGAAGTCGATTTACCTCACCAACTGTCAAGAGTACAAATCCATGCTGAATGCGACATAGGTCTGATGCATCAAAAGAACAACGGCATATTTGATTCTATAATGCCCATTAACTTTATTAACCCTCAGGGCACATGCGCGTGAGGGTTACAGTAGTCTCTTTGTCATTCATTCTGTCAACAGCGAATCTCAAAGATGGCAGACTTTATGCCCTGAGAGAAGTGCAACTCAAGACTAGATAATGATTCCAATGAGGTGCAAAATATATCTGGATTATACTTCAGGTCATTTGTCCTAAGGATCTTCAATGACTCCTACTGGCTTGCTGAGGTAAGGGTCTTTCAGGCCTCTAAGCTTAAATAGTTTCTCTTTGTACTGCATTCGTGGAGTTTCATCCTACTACTACTAATAAGCAGAAAAGCCAGATGAAGCCATATTGACCTAGAATACACCACGCGCCACTCTACACGTTTCGCCACTCTAAATGGCAATGGAACAACTGTTGTTTAGCAAGTGTTAGCGCTATGTCATTTCCCACATAACCTCTATTGGCAAACAAGTGAGACACTCTCAATTGTAACCTATCAAGATTTTGATATACATTGTATTGTATTTCATGAGTACTTTATAACCTTTACTTAGAGTGTGCTTAAAGCAAGAATACCAAAGAACTTCGCCCCATATCTGCCTGTCACATGTTTACTGACTACTTGCAAAACTGCTACACTTTCACATTATTATTATTCCATATAATTATTACCTGTAGTATATCTATC
>WLWI01003805.1_pt1 | contig 12901 bp, 17 predicted proteins | sample 6701501 | NCBI WGS metagenome assembly WLWI01 (sample SAMN12718690, study PRJNA515312) | sponge metagenome | isolation source: marine sponge | host: Mycale hentscheli | place: New Zealand: South Island, Marlborough, Capsize Point | collected 2014-11-01
ACTTCTCGTTCATAACTGTTTGAATGTTCGTAGGTTCGTGGCATTCTATGTTCTCCTTTGGGGGGGGTTCAGATACCCAAAGAATGAACTATGCTGCGGACCTTTGCACTTGTATTGTTACTCTACCTTTATTCGTCCAAACACTGTTTGTCCTGGACTTTTTCCCTTTCTGATCGTAACAATGCCCGGCTACATGCTAGATCAACCCTAGAGTAGATTAGGAGTTTGTTTTGAAATACGTAAAACGTGCGCAAGAAATTTTAGATATAGAAATGGATGGTCTTCAAAAGGTCCGTGATGGCCTGGGTGAAGAATTTGGACGTGCGGTCGGGCTCTTTTTGGACAGCCTTCATCAAGGGGGGAAGATCATTATAACGGGACTCGGGAAAAGCATGCATATCGGTCTAAAAATCGCCGCGACATTTACGAGTACTGGAACCCCTTCATGTCTGCTTCACCCTTCCGATGCTATGCATGGAGATCTAGGTGTGATAGCCGATGAGGATGTCTTGCTTGCGCTTAGTTATTCAGGCGCTTCAGACGAATTATTAAACCTTTTGCCGATTGTGAAACGTCGACAGGTTCAAATCGTATCTATGACAGGAGATATCAAGAGTCCGCTGGCTCAGCATAGCGATGAAGTGATTCCTGTAACGATTGATAAAGAAGCGTGCCCTTTTAATATGGCGCCGACAACGAGTACCACAGCCATGTTGGCCATCGGTGATGCATTGGCAATGGTTCTTTTAGAAGCGCGTGGTTTTGATAAAGAGGATTATGCCAAGTTACATCCAGGAGGGGCGATTGGGAGCGCCTTGCTTTTGCGCGTAGAAGATATTATGCGTACCACAGATCGCTTGGCGGTTGTATCACGAGGGGCGAAAGTAAAGGATGCAGTATTGGCGATGACCAGTTCAAAAGCGGGTTCTGCTGCTGTTGTAGATGAAAGTCAACGTATCTTAGGAATTTTTACAGATGGTGACTTGCGACGGCTCATTACCGATAAAGCCAATATTAACCGACAGCTGGAACAGTGTGTTGAGGAAGTGATGACGCCCGATCCTATTACGATCACTCAGGATCACCTAGCTGTTGACGTCTTGCAGCTTTTTGAACACCACAATATCGAAGATATTTTGATTGTGAATGAGAAAAATCAACTTGCAGGATTTGTTGACATTCAAGATCTACCCAAGTTAAAGGTATTCTAGTGGGTTTTCGGTCCGAGGTTTCTCGCTCACGATTGGGTTCAGGGTTTACACGAATTTCAATCAACCGGGAACTGTGAACCGAGTATTTTGAATGCTGAAAGGAAATACTGAATCATGACTATGATGATCACAAAATTTAATAAGTTAATTGCCTCAAAATTGATGTGGATTACTTTTTTGGGCATTATTGTAGTTTCTTTTGTCTTTTGGGGAAGGGAAACACCTGATCAAGCTAGACAATCCAAAGAAGCGAGTTCGCCTGGAAAATTGTATGGTGAGTTTGTGTCGCCAGATGTTTTTCAAGCGGCTTACGTAAATACCTATATTGGGGTTGCATTGGGCGCAGGTGGGCCTATTCGGATCACGGATGAATTGGATCAGCGTATTCGAGAAAATGCCTGGAAACGTTTAGTCACGCTAAACGCGGTAAAAGAACTCGGTCTTTTTGCCACTGATGATGAAGTGATAAAAACGATTCAACAACAACCTTCTTTTTTGACAGAGGGTCGTTTTAATCTAGCTTATTACAATGCGTTTGTTTCTAATGTGCTTAGAGGTTTAGGTGTTAGTGGGACGCAATTTGAAGAATTTATTCGCGAACAGTTAGTTCTGAATAAAGTTCGGTATCTCGTTAATCAAGCCGCTCTAATTTCTCCGCGTGAACTAGAACGGGCGTCCCGTTCTATCTTAGATCAATTTCAAATAGAGTATGTCGTGTTCGAACCGAATCTAGCGAAAGAGGGATTTAAGATAACCGAAGAACAGGTTCAAACATATTTTGAAGATTATATAGAGGCGTATACAATCCCTCCAAAAGTGAGCGTGAAATATGTTCGTTTTTCTACGGAAGAGTTTTTAGAAGAGGCTAAAGCCCAAATGACCGAAGAGGATGCATTAGATTATTATATAAAAAATATCGATGCGTTTACCGAAACCATCGAGCAAGATAATACGAATAGTGCTGAAACGGTTAAAGCAACAAATCAAGAACCGGATGATATCGCCCAAACAACCACCAATTCGTTTGACGAATTATTTGCCCATGCAGAGACGGGTCAAGCCGAAACGATGACGAAACCGTTTGAAGACGTTAAAGAAGAAATTATAGAACGTTTAAGTTATGAAGAAGCCCGAAAGCAAGCCATTGAAAAGGCGTATACATTTATTGACCCTTTAACACCTGATCGCGATGGAAAAGTCCCCGCTTTTAAAGAAGTGGCTGACTCACAGAACCTGCATGTTTTTTCGACGGTTCCTTTTGCAGTCGATGAAGATATTGGTGGTATAGATACCAATGCGGCTAAAGCATTTACTCGGGCAGCTTTTAATTTGAGGGCGACACCTGATGAATATTTTAGCGATGTGATTCCTGGTGAAGATGTTGTTTATGTGTTGGCCTTGGAGGAGCGTCTTGAATCACGAATCCCCGAATTAGAGGAAGTGGCTGATCGTGTAGCAGAAGGGGCCCAGACTTTTTACCTTCAACAAGCCTTACAAACAAAAGCGATAGAGATTCAAGATGGGGTTGCTAAGCAGTTAGAAGAAGGGAAAACATTTGTTGAGGCATTGAAACCTTATAAACTAACGCCTACCAAGACCGAAAAATTTACCGTTATAGAAGGGATTGAAAATGAAGACTACAATGAGATCCTAATGCCGGCTCTTCTCGTTTGCAATCAAGGTGAACTCACAGAAATTTTGCCCTTTGAAGACCGTCTTCTGTTGGCTTATGTATCACAACGCATCTCAGTTGATATGTCGACGTTTGATGCGTTTCGCACAGAAGTGATCAGTAATTTAGCGCAGGATCGAGGGAGAAGACTCTTTAGTTCGTTTCAAGACTTTCTTCTTGAAAAGGCTTCTTTTGAGCCACGGAGAGAAATTCCATCTCAGGAGGAAGACGGGGCTGAAGAGACTGTTTCAGACGATGATAATTCTTCGATATAGCGCGCAGTGATTATGCCCAGATATACATATAAAAACATGCTATTGTTATCCTGTGATTACAAATAACACATTGCGAATTGCCATCGGTTCTGATCATGGAGGGTTCGAATTAAAAGAACAACTTGTCCCTTATTTGAAAACCTTAGGCCATGCCGTACAAGATTGTGGGACTTGTAGCAAAGAATCAGTGGATTATCCATGTTTTGCTGTAACTGTTGCACGTTATATAGCTACGGGCACCTGTGATGTTGGAATAATTATTGATGGGGCCGGCATAGGTTCTGCGATGACCGCGAACAAGGTTAAAGGAGTTTTAGCCGCGGCTTGTTATAATGAAAAATTGGCAAAGAACAGTCGTGAGCATAACGGGGCAAATGTCTTGACTCTGGGCGCTGGTCACACCAATTTTAATGCCGCTAAAAAAATTATAAATGTTTTTTTAAACACAGCGTGCACCGAGTCTAGGCGTCGTAAAAGGGTACAGATGATCCAAGATATTGAACAAGGACGGTTCCCGACATCATCGTTTCCGGTGCCGAACCAAACGAAAGAATGTGGTGTGGAACTTTTAGCATCCGATATGCAGAGGTTAACACATAGAGTTCGTCAGCTCCTTAGCCAATGTGGTGTAAAAGGGAGCATCGCTTCCGCCATGGGGTTAGGATCTCATGAAGTTGCTCAACTTATTGATCACACCCTTCTCAAACCGGAAGCGGCAGAGTCAGACGTGAAAGATCTTTGTGATGAAGCTATAAAGTACCGGTTCTATTCGGTATGCGTAAATTCAAGTTATGCACGATATGCCAAGAATCTTTTGCGGGACTCTACCGTTAAACTATGTTGTGTTGTGGGTTTTCCGCTAGGCGCTCAGCCTCCTGAGATCAAAGCGGCTGAAACACGTAAGGCGACCCGAGAAGGCGCCGATGAAATTGATATGGTTATACATGTTGGCGCGTTGAAGAGTGGAAAAGAGGACGTCGTCCTCGAAGATATTCGCGCTGTGGTTGAAGCTTGCAATGAACGTCGTGCTTTATGTAAAGTCATTCTCGAAACAGCATTGCTTACCGATGAAGAAAAAATACGAGCCTGTGAATGTAGTATGAAGGCCGGTGCTGATTTTGTTAAAACGTCAACGGGGTTTAGTAAGGGGGGGGCCACTGTTCAAGATATTGCCTTAATGAGTCGTATTGTCTCCTCTAAAAAGCTGGGTGTAAAAGCTTCGGGTGGGATTCGTAGTTATAGTGATGTCATCAAGATGGTTGAAGCGGGAGCCACGCGCGTTGGGGCCAGTAGTAGCATAAAGATCATTGAGGAGGCTCAGGCTATAGCTGAAGGAAAACAATATGTAAATGAACCAACATCGAAAGGAGCCTACTAAGTGGCAGATCTACGTAGTTACATTTTTTTAGATAGTTTACAGCCGCAATTCGCTGCGTTTTTAGGAACCGTAGCATCTGGATTTCTTCCGCGCGAAAAGCAGGCAGCATTATTTGTTGAAATTTCTCCAGGTATGGAGATTCAGCGTCTAACCGATGTGGCCTTAAAAGCGACAGATGTTATGCCTGGGATGCAAATCGTTGAACGTGTATTTGGAATGCTGGAGGTCCATTCAGATTCTCAAGCGAATGTGCGAGCGGCAGGCCAAGCCATTCTCAACGCATTAGAACTCAAAGAAGAAGACCGAATTAAACCTAAAATATACACAAGCACGGTCATTCGTGCCTTGAGTGACTATCACACTCAGCTTATTAACCGAGTCCGTCACGGGAACATGATCAGTCCCGGAGAGAGTCTTTATGTGATGGAATGTGCGCCTGCGGCCTATATGGCTTATGCGGCGAATGAAGCAGAAAAAGCGGCTAACATTAATATTTTAGAGGTCCGCACCTTTGGTAGCTTTGGACGTATGTATATGGGCGGCGAAGAGAGAGATATTGTCGTTGGTCATAAAGCGGCTGAACAAGCCATTGAATCGTTGACAGGCAGAGACGATAAAAAATAAATTTTTTACGGTTCTTCGTTCCAGGTTTACGCTTGGTTAAAAAAGTATAGATTTATTTGAACCCTGAACCGAGAACCCAAAAAAAAGAGAGGTAAGATATGGCAGATGCAGTAGGCATGATCGAAACAAGATCATTTCCAGCCGCAGTTGAAGCAGCTGATGCAATGGTTAAAGCGGCTAAAGTAGAACTTGTTACATATGAAAAAACAGGCGGAGGGTATACCTCCGTGGTTGTTCGAGGTGATGTAGCAGCGGTTAAGGCTTCATGTGCTGCGGGTCAAATTGCTGCGGGTCGTGTAGGTGAAGTTGTTTCTGTTCACGTTATTGCCCGTCCACATACCAATGTGGAAGGATGTATGCCACTCGGCCGTACACCTAAAGGCAAATAAATGTTCATTTCGGATATCGGATTGAAGATTTCCGATTTCGCGATTCGTGTTGTCAGACCGAAGGGAGTCCCCAACGATGAATTTAGGGAAGGTGGCAGGTATGGTTGTCTCTACTCGCAAAGAAGCGAGTATGGAAGGCCTCCGTCTAATGCTCGTAAAATATATTGACGAAGATGGGCAAGAAACAGGCGGTCAAGTTGTTGCAGCTGATTCCGTTGGCGCTGGCCCTGAAGAAGTAGTTCTAGTCGCTTCGGGTAGTTCTGCACGCCAAACAACGTCAACGGATAAACGCCCTTGCGATGCTGTGATCATGGCTATTGTTGATAGTTGGGATATAGATGGAAACGTGAAGTACAAAAAGTAAAACAGACCTGATTATGGATTGGAGATTTCGGATTTTGGATAGCGGAGTGAAGATGGGAGATTGTGGATTTAAGAAAGGGTTTTGAATAAAGATGGCAACATTGACAGATCAAGAGATTGAATTAATCGCACAAAAAATTGTAGGTAATCTTAGCCAAGGATCTTCAATCCCCAATCTGCAATCCAATATCCAGAACCCGCTATCGGTAATCCTGAGTTAGGTATATTTAATAGCATTGATGAAGCTGTTCAGGCCGCCAAAGTCGCTTTCCCAGTTTATGTTACTTTACCTTTAAAAACGCGTGAACGTATTATTGCTGCTGTACGTGAGACAGCGCTTGAAAATTCTTCTGCGTTGGCTAAAGCCGCTCATGATGAAACCGGGTTAGGTCGATTTGAAGACAAAATTGTCAAAAATCAGCTCGTATCTGAAAAAACACCCGGTCTTGAAATGCTACAACCTCAGGCCTTTACCGGGGATCATGGATTGGCCCTTGTTGAACCTGCACCCTATGGTGTTATTGGTTCAATTACCCCGTGTACCAATCCTACATCTACGATCATCAACAATACCATCTCTATGATTTCCGCTGGGAATACGGTTGTTTTCAATGTGCATCCCGCGGCGAAAAATTGTTCCATGCAATGTATCGCCCTTATCAATAAGGCGATCATAAGTGCGGGCGGACCTCCCAACGTGATTTCATGTATTACAAATCCAACACTAGAGAGTGCTCAAGAGATCATGAGTCATCCTGGAATAAGACTTTTAGTTGTTACAGGGGGTGGTGGCGTTGTTAAAGCGGCGATGTCTAGCGGGAAAAGAGCGATTTGTGCAGGACCTGGAAATCCACCTGTTATTGTTGATGAAACCGCGAATATCGATCAAGCAGCTCGAGACATCATTTTAGGTTCTTCAACCGATAACAATATCATTTGTTGTGACGAAAAAGAAATTATAGCTGTGGACAGCATTGCAGACGAGCTGATAAAAGCCATGACACATCATGGCGCCGCGCTTGTTGAAAGGCATCGCGTGCACCAATTAGAACAGGTCATTTTTGCTCAAATGCATGGCCCGAGAAAAAGAGCAGAGATCAATCGAGATCTCATTGGGGTGAATGCAGATGTTATTCTCTCTAAAATGGGAATGAGTGTTCCGAGTAGCATCCGAATTGGTTTGGTTGAAGTCGACCATGATCATCCCTTAATCTGGACAGAACAAATGATGCCGATCATGCCCATTACACGAGTTACCAATGCCGATGCAGCCATTGACCTTGCTTTAGAGGCAGAAGGCGGGTGTCGTCATACTGCTGTTATGCACTCTAAAAATCTTGATAATCTTCATCGCATGGCGAAAGAATGTAACTGCAGTATCTACGTTAAGAACGGTAGGGCACAAGCTGGTTTAGGTTTAGGAGGGGAAGGATACACCTCCTTTACCATTGCAAGTCCTACGGGCGAAAGGTTAACGAATCCTCTAAGCTTCTCGCGATGGCGTCGATGTACATTGGTTGATCATTTCAGGATTGTTTAATGAAAAAGTTTCCTGCAATAGCCACGGTGGAATTTAAAGAGATTCCTGTCGGTATACTGGCTACAGATGCCATGCTCAAAAAAGCGCCCCTTTCACTATTTAAGAGTGGAACCATTAGCCATGGACGGTATTTAACCCTTATTGGGGGTTCTACAGCTTCGGTAGAAGAATCCTATAAAGAAGGTCTAGAGTGTGGGCAAGAGAGTGTCCTAGACCATATTTTTTTACCGGATATTCATCCTGGAATCTATGACGCTATCATCACCGAAAAGCGGGTAGCGCTTACCGGTGATGCCATGGCGATCCTTGAAACAAGAACCGTCTCCTCCAATATTTTTGCTACAGAAATAGCGCTCAAAGGGACACTGGTTGACCTTGTAGAACTTCGTCTCGCCGATAGTTTATTAGACGGAAAAGCGCTGAGTATTCTTCATGGTCCTTTACACGATATCGAGGCGAGTATAGACCTCGCGGTACATGCATTAACTGAAAAGAATCGCGAAGTCTCCTGTCGGGTCATCACTTCTCCAGAAGAGTCATTAACCCGCGGAATCAGTGCAAGCACACATTTCCTCAGCAAAGAACTTTCAATACTAGACGGAGAAATATAGCGCTATGCTTTTAGGAAGAGTCATAGGAACCCTAGTGCCATGCGTCGTTTATAAAGGGTTAGAATCTGTTCCCATGCAATGGGTTCAACCATTAGAACCCTCAAAAGAACCTAACGGGAAAGCTGTTATTTGTGCTGATTCAACACGTATGGCAGGACTCAGTGAACTTGTATACTATGAAGGAGGTCGGGAAGCCGCCATGGCATTGGATCCATGGTTTGTTCCTGTTGACCACGCAATTATAGGGATTGTAGATGATGTACATGTTTGAGTTTAAGGTTCAGGGTTTTCGGTTGAGCCCTGGGAATCCTAAACCGGGAACCATAAAATATGATAACCGGTATTGTAAAAGGCGAAATAGTTTCCACGATTAACCACCCATTTTATGATGGAAAAAAGATGTTAATGGTCAATAAAACAGATCTTCAAGGTGAAAAGACGGGTGATTATATAATTGCTATTGATGCGGTGGATGCAGGTGTTGGTGACCCTGTACTCGTTGTGGATGAAGGGAATAGCGCTAGGTCTATTGTGGGGTCAACCACGGCTCCTCTTCGGTCGGTTATTGTCGGTATTATTGATGAAATAACAGTGGTATGAGCTTTGCTTACGTCAGCAGGCGCTGTATGCCATCAGGTGTAGTCATTTAGCACTTCGTGCTGTCAGTGTTTTTATTTTCATGAACTTTGCAGATATTGAAGATCAATATGCCGGTTATGATCATGCAGCAGTCCTGTTGCAGTCCATCCCCTACGATGGTACGAGCACCTGGGGAAAAGGCGCTGATCAAAATTTTCAAGCCTTCATGGATGCCGCATACAACTTGGAATGGTACGATATCGAAACCGATTCCGAAGTGTATTTGCGAGGTATTCACGTGTTGCCAGCCATTGAAGAGTCCTCCTCTCCCGAAATCGTATATCAGACTGTTTTTACTCGTACACAGGAACTCATCAAAACTAAAAAGTTTCTGACATTTTTAGGTGGTGAGCATTCTATTAGCATGGGTGTGATCAAAGCGTTTTATCAAGCCTACCCTGACATTACGATTTTACAGATTGATGCACATGCAGATTTGCGCCCATCCTATGAGGGGTCACCTTATAACCATGCCTGTACCGTGTATGAAGCCAGCCGAAATGCGAATCTGATTCAAGTGGGTATTCGCAGTATGGATCTTAGTGAAAAAAAACAGATGGACCTAGATCGCTGTTACTTTGCACATACCATGCAGGGAAACGATACATGGATGGATGCCTCTATCGCTCAGATGTCCAAGCGTGTGTATATCACCTTTGACCTGGATGCCTTTGATCCGGCCATCATGCCTGGAACAGGGACCCCAGAGCCAGGAGGACTTGATTGGTATACTACATTGACTTATTTGCAGAAGGTGTTTTCAAAACGAGAGGTTTTGGGTTTTGACCTCGTCGAACTAGCGCCCATTGAGGGGCAAAGAGCTTCACAATTTCTTGCTGCAAAACTGTACTACAAAATGCTCAGTTACAAATTTGAGATACAAAATTGTGATGGATCCAAACAGCTACACCATCATTCGACCCAGAAGTGATTTCGAAGTAGTTTATCTATACCTTTATTTTCTGATGGGATGGCTGGCAATCATTGCTATTGCCCTGCTTGTAAACGCCTTTCCGGCCTCGGGTTTTGTTCTTTTGGTTTCTGGAGCTGTAATCTATATTTCGGGGCTGATTGTCTATTCCTTGGAAAGACGACTTCTCCATGCACATGGCATTTGGCATTTTTTTTGTATTAGCCCGTCTTTCGCTATTCGGTTGAGAACACGACTGGGTCGTTGACTAAACCTTTTCCAGGGAGGCCGTCTTTCTTTTCCTCCTCGACAACGAGCCATTGCTGGGTTAACCCAATGCGTGGAGACTTCTCGTTTTGTTAATGAATTGAAATACGCGTCGAAAGATTGTTCATTAGTGTATATGCCTACAGAATTCATATCCAATAAAGCAATCTACGATCGTGTTATTCAAGAGATGATTATTGAAGCAGACACGTATGTGTGGATTGCTACGGCTGACATTAAGGACATGTATGTGAAGAGAGGAAATAAGATGATTCCTTTCCTTCATGTGCTTTCGGATATGATAGAGCAGGGGATATCAGTCCGTTTACTACATGCCAAAGAACCAGGCCACAATTTCAGGAAGGATTTTGATAGATTTCTCCCCTTGATAGAGGGGCTGGAACGTATGCTTTGTCCGAGGGTTCACTTCAAAAGCGTAGTTGTTGACGGGAAAAGAGCTTATACGGGAAGTGCTAATCTCACGGGTGCGGGTATGGGTGCAAAGAGTGAGAATCGAAGAAATTTTGAATCTGGTATTCTTACTGATGATCCCGTTATGGTGCAGAAGCATTATGAATCAGTTCGATCAGGTCTGGATCAGTGGGCATTGTGAGCCTTGTGGGAGGAAGCCGTATTGTCCGGATTGCCCGTTGGAGTAGTGTATTATTTTTAAATAACTTGTGCTCTCGAAACTACGTTAAGCAGAAAATTCCATCTGCGCAGAGTTGAACGTTTGCGCGAAGGGTGGATTGTAAAATAAAATGCCGCAAAAAATGAATCTGAGAGCTTATACTCATGCGGCCATCTCCAGATCAAAAAACTCCTGTGCGGTTTTATAGGCGAGGATCTTTCGAGGGTAGTTGTTGATCCACTTTTCAATCTCACCAATACGTTTGAGGGTCCATTTCCCGATATCGTGTCCTTTGGTAATGAAACGCCGAATGATACGGTTCCCATTTTCGCTGGACCCTCGTTCCCATGAAGAATAGGGGTGAGCGTAGTAGAGTTTAACACGCCTCTTTTTGCTAAATCCGGAACGCTCCATCTGCTCGACGTCAAGAAACTCGCTCCCGTTATCGGCTGTAATCGACTTGAACATAGATCTGAACGGGCAAACCCCCATCGACCTTTCCATCGCTTTGAGAGCCTGAAAAACCGATGCCTGCGTTTTATCGGGAAGTTTTCTGACCCGTAGCATTCTGGTCTTTCTTTCTACTAACGTCATTAAGACCGGTTTTGTGGTTCTTTTTTCCCCCACGATCAAATCCAATTCCCAGTGCCCAAATTCTTCACGGTTCTCTACAGGCTTAGGTCGTTTTTCGATACTCGTTCTTCGGGCGTGTTGCTTTTTGACCCGTCTAACAGGGTCTTTCTTAGGCCTTTTGCGTTTGCGCTTTTCCCAGAGGGATTCATTGCTCACCCCAGGGGATGAGACCTTGGTCAATGTAAGCGTACAGCGTTTTGATACAGACCGTTGCAGGCATGTGCTGCTCCTTAAGTAAATGAGCCACCACATCAGGAGGTGAACGCTTATGAATAAGAATTTTTTTGCTGATAAACACGGCGGTGTCATGATGTTTTCCCAGCTTAAGTTCAGGCCCCTTGGCTGTCGCATTTAAATCGTGAACATCCTGACCTCGATCACTGCTGTATACTTTTTTCTTTCGCAGCTGTGTATCGAAATGTTCAACCTCACCGCGTTTGACTTCGTGCTCTATCGTCCAACGGTTCCGCCCCAGATAGTGGGCTATCTGAGCTAGATGTCTCCGGGTTTTGACCATCGTCTCAATCATGATCCGTTCTTCCCTTGTCAAATGCTTGCCTTTTCGCTCAGGTCTATTACTCTTGGTTTGTTCCATGTCTTTCTCCTTTTTTTGTCTTCTGTCGAGTTTTCAAAACTAGAAGATTTAGGCATGGAACCCTTTGGTTCTCTCGCTTTTTCTTTTGGGCATTTAATATTACAATTCACGGGCTTTTCTTCGATTTACTTTAGTGTTGACAGGTTAACACGCTTTCTCCTATGCTACTGAATTATAGTGCTGAGTTTACGAATAGATAGAGTGGGACGGAATCTGTCACCTAATGAACCATGGTAACTATAGGGAGCATATCTTCAACACTAAGAGTGTTCAAGATCAAGATCGTTTTAGAAAAAAACGAGTGTATCAAATAATTGGTTAAGTGAAAGTAAGCACTAAAAAAAACATGGCGACTTCTTTTCATAACTCCTTTCCACATTTTATAACCCCTTTTCATATTATCATTTTCTTGCTTAACGCTCTGATCCCATTGTATGTTCACGGACAATTAAATCGAGCAGACCCCGGATATACTTCAGATCATATTTTAGCGAAATTAACGGAGCAGGTGCGCCTGCGTTTTTTTGCAACCTTTTGCCTCCAAAGCATTCGCACAGAAATCCCACGTTTAACTGACGGATCCAGGTATTCCTGAGGATGTCGATCCTGAAGGTATAACTGAAATATTTAAGAAAAATGTATACGTAGAGGCAGTATCTCACCATTCGTATTATTCCTTTACGGCAGTCCCTAACGATCCTTTATATTCATTTCAGTGGGGGCATAACAATACAGGTGCGTTCATCCCTTTTGTAACTCCGACGCCAACACCTGGTTTTGATGCAGCGGCCGAAGACGCATGGAGATTGCCCCAAGGGTATGGTAATTCCAACGTTGTGATTGCGATTATTGATAAAGGAATCGATTTGTCCCATCCGGATCTGAGAGTCGTTTCTGGGTATAATTTTGTACAACCGGAACAGGCCCCTCAGGATGTAGATAGTCACGGAACGGCTTGTGCAGGGGTAGCAGGAGCGATTGCTAATAATCGCATAGGGCCGGCAGGGATTGCCGGGGGGGTGCAGTCTGATGCCTCTTAGAGCGCTTCACGATTGAGGTGTCGCGATGTAGCACGAAGAAGACCAGCCGATTACCTCGTCGGGAGAAACCTCTTCGAACGCTTGTGTGATCGCTTCAGATAGTTCCTGCTGACTGCGGGCTGC
>WLWI01003806.1_pt1 | contig 12901 bp, 9 predicted proteins | sample 6701501 | NCBI WGS metagenome assembly WLWI01 (sample SAMN12718690, study PRJNA515312) | sponge metagenome | isolation source: marine sponge | host: Mycale hentscheli | place: New Zealand: South Island, Marlborough, Capsize Point | collected 2014-11-01
TTAGGTGCACTTGGACCATGCTTGGAGATGTTAGACTGTCCACGGCCACATCACCCCACGCGAGATCTGTCTCTGCCATCTAAGTTGATGTCGAACTGGGCAGTAGCTCTCCCAACCGAAAGAACCCCAAAAAATGCAGTGCATGCCACTGCCCACAGCAGGTCTTTGTCCTCGCCTGTTGATCCTAGCCAAGCCTTCCGTAAACCAGCCATGATGTGTGTAGTAATTGGGAGTCGAACCCTAGCTCCCGTCTTGCCCGACTGTAGTCGGATTCTACTGATCCCTGCCTGCACTCTTTTCAGTAGTGGCAAGGACGACTGATCGTGAGGGTCAGGGAGGCCCATGGAGATCTGGGCATTTCTCAGAGCCGCAAGGTAGGATTTAATGGTCTGGGGCGCCAATTCCTTCTTGTCCAGGTACAACGAGTAATAGCACAGTGTGAGTTCCGACACTGGGAATGGGTCGCAAACATTATAGGCTGAACAGAAACTGGCGAAATGTTACATGCCGGCTCCATATGTCTTGAGTTGATGGGGCTAAACCCACGTGAAGATACTCTTGAAGTGCCTGCGCCAGGTCTGGGATGTCCAGTCGGCTTCCTGGTTGAGTAGGTCCAGCAGCTGCTGGGACACTGGGCTGGGATGAGGAGCTGCTGAGGGTACCTTAGAAAGGAAGGGACAGACATTGTTACGTGATAGACTATCAGCCAGATAGTTAGCCTTAGTGTCAATGTAAATAGGGTACAGGGAGAAGTTCACCTGTGCACTTGGAACCATGCGTCTTCGTGCCAGGCTGCACACCCCCAAAATCCTGATGCATCGGTGTACAAGTGAGCCTTTGGGAGGCGAGATGGTGGGTTGAGAAATGATGTCCCGTTCCATTAAGATGTGAACTCCCTCCACCATGCCAGGTCAGCTCTAAATCCTTGGCTCAACCTAATTGGGACCTTGCTGGCTGGAGGTCTATGTGTGGCATGTAGCAGGTCGATCATGCGGCGCAAGAATGATCGTCCAGGCCGCACCACTTTGCAGTCGCAACGAGCACAGTGTTGTGCATGGTGTTGTGATCACAAGGAGCACTGCGTTGTGGGCACAAAGAGCACTGCATTGTGAACACAAGGAGTACTGCGTTGTGGGCACAAAGAGCACTGCATTGTGAACACAAGGAGTACTGCATTGTGAACACAAGGAGTACTGCGTTGTGAACACAAGGAGTACTGCGTTGTGAACACAAGGAGTACTGCGTTGTGAACACAAGGAGTATTGCGTTGTGGGCACAAAGAGCACTGCATTGTGAACACAAGGAGTACTGTGTTGTGATCACAAGGAGTACTGTGTTGTGAACACAAGGAGTACTGTGTTGTGATCACGAGCTACTGATCGCTTCACAGTGCCATCACATGGTTTTTTACCAGGACTTGTAGCAAAAAAAAATTCCACTCGGCTGTTAATCCAAAATCAGCACTGTTGATGGGCTAGGTTTGTAAAAAAAAATATGATTCTTGTATTGGCTTGCTGCACCATCTGAAAAATAGTGTATGTGTTTCAAGTTGGGTAGCAGGAGTTTTAGGGAACCAATCACCACTTGGATAAATTTATGAACTTCAACAGCATTATGATCGCGATCATCACTGACCACACAGTAACTTTTGCTGCACATTATGGACTCACCACTACTGTTACAGGCTTTGTAGTAAACTACTACTGGATGCCAGGGTTGGGGTCAAATACATGAGTATTTGTATTTAAGTTCCCTAACAAAAATGTTGTATGCATGCTGCACACATTCGTGCTGCCTTACTGCACTCATCATGCACATATGCAGCACATGTGCTGCAGGCGTAATGCTGCTATCAAGCATGTATACTGCATACAGAAAAATTGAAACAGCGCCTCACATGTGCCACATATGTGCATATGAGGGATGCATGTGTGCACAAAAAAGCATGCCACATGTGTGCATTCTCTTGTACGCTATACATGCGCAGTGGCATGTATGCCACTCATGAGTTGTGCACCCTTCTACTTGCATGCTGCATGCCTATGGCGCGTTTCAATTTTTGTGTATGTGGCACACAAGCACTATGGTATATTTCTGCATGTCTGCCTGGTAGATGTGTTACATGTGCTGCATGTCTGCCTGGTAGATGTTGGTACTCTGCAGTCGTTGTAGAGCTGGAATGAGTCAGGAAGTGGGAGCGCACACAACTCAAGCGAATACTATTGCCTTTATGAAAAGTTATAAGTTAGGAATCAAGTACAGTACTTATGTATGACGCACGATGATACATGCATTGGGTTTGAGTGGGTATGAATAACATTAATGTAAATGAGATTAGGTAAGGGTCGATACCATATCATGGTATCGTGGGTAAATTAACATGCACATGGCACAATAGCAACATGCACATGTGTATTTGACATGCATGTAGCATAGTAGCAATGTGCACATGTGTACTTGACATGCATGTGGCAGAGTAGCACATGCACATGTGTACTTGACATTCATGTGGCATAGTAGCGACATGCACATGTGTATTTGACATGCATGTGATGTAGTAGCAACAGGCATATGTGTACTTGACATTCATGTGGCATAGTAGCGACATGCACATGTGTATTTGACATGCATGTGACTAGTAGCAACAGGCACGTGTGCACCTAACATGCATGTGGCATAGTAGCGACATGAACATGTGTATTTGACATGCATGTGACATAGTAGCAACATGCACATGTGTGTTAGACATGCATGTGGCATAGTAGTGACATGCACATGTGTGTTTGACATGCATGTAGCATAGTAGCAACATGCACATGTGCACCTAACATGCATGTGGCACATAAAACCATGCACACATGCAAGGCAAATATATGTGACACATGTGTAGACTACATGTGTGCATGCTACTCTCCTTGTGCATACATGCAGGGCACATGCTGCAGTTAAGTGCATTTTGCTTACATTTTACGCACAAGTGCAATATGCACATGTGTTGCAATGAATGCATTATAAATGTGGCATACATCTATTTTTGTAAGGGTTGTATTTAAATACATTTTTGGAGTATTTGTATTTGTATTTTAAGATTTACAAAGTATAGTATTTGTATTCCAAATACTTTTTTTTTTTTTTAATCATAAGGTAGAAACTAGAAAATAAAAGAATTTCCTGAACATATTCCTATGGGACAGATTCATTCTATTGTTTAGTTCTGGAAAGTACAGAATCAAGTATTGCTTGGTCCATGCTGGCATAATTATATTGTAACAACTAAAGCTCCACCTCCTATTGTGAAAAGCTGCTGTTGAATGTATATGAATAAAGGGCATACTTGTGTCTCTAAGTTTCTTTAAAAGGACAAAACATTTGAAGAACTAATGTTTGTCAGGTGTAATTATTTTTCCACGTAACACTTTAGCTATTGTAATTCTAATGAAATACTATATCTAAGAAAGTATTTGTATTTGTATTTTGTATTTGAGTTCTTCAAAGTATTTGTATTTGTATTTAAATACTATTCAAAGTACTTGACCCCAACCCTGCTGGATGCAACATTACTTGGGTATTATCCCAATGAAAACCCTGCACAGCATCTTGGCACACAAATGAGTAGTTTTCAGCGAAGTCCAATAAAACAATGGCTTGCTCATTTAGTGGAATATTTTCATTAAGTTCTTTCAAATATGCAGCTTGTGCTTTAGCAGTGAAATGTTGACTTGCACTCCTGTCACATTTTTCATAGAGTTATTCAACAAAGTTGGAATATGTTGTTGTGATGTTGCAACGCTTTGCATGGTTCTCATGTATCCATTGCTTATAAGTTGAAGAATTTAAATCATTTGATTCTAAAATTGATTCCAGGAATTTTGCAAGGTTAGACTTTGGTGGACAGTTCTTGCATCTATGTATCATACAATCTCGCGAATCCAATGAACAAACCAATTTAGTCATTAAACTTTTATAATCAACAACACATGGAAGTGCAGCAACCATTAGCTTTAGATTTTTGTGGATTTCACATACACATACCTGTTGCATGCCCAGTGAATCTACCGTAACACACCAGGGAGGGCGCAAACTACAAAACTTGGACAGGCCAACAGTTATGTTTTCATGTCTCTTCTTAAACTCCAAGTAAAGCTCCTTTAAATTTATCAGCAACATCCTCTTCTGAAAATGCTTTTTGCCTTCAACTGTTAGAACAATTTTGAAATCTTTCTTTCCTGGGCATTGCCTAGAAAACTCATCATCTTGGTAAAAGTCTTACATCAACCAAAGATAAACCATAGCCTGACTTTCTTCCTGGATCAGCCAATATACCTTGAGATTTCTTAAGACTGCGAACTTTTTGACCAGGTAGTGTGAAACTTGAAATTCCACCATAGTTTTGTTAATGGTCCAACTTTGAGGCACCAGAGTAAGCAATCTTAGCTTTTCACTAGTTGGGCACCCCACCCCCTCCCCCTCCATTTTACATTTAGATTCCTTACTAAGTCATCAATGGCATCACATGCTATGCATTCTGGATGGCTAATCTGTTGAGGGTCCAGCCTAGTACTTGGGAGGTCAAGCACTTCTGCTAGATCAGTTTTGATCCTGTCACTGGCCTCTTTTAATTTTTCTTTTGCCATATGTTAGGCGACAACTCCTTTTAACTTCATAAAGTTTCAGAGGCGAGCATTCAAGCTGAGTGAATGTTTCATTCATTCTGGATGTGCTCGGAGGCTCACTGAAATTATTGCATTCGTCTGTTCCGGTATGTAATGACGTATAACTATACCCAGAAAAGCACAAGTCCAATAAATGTTTCTTACATGAATTTCACCAGGCAGTACATCCTTGCATGTGTGATTGCTCAAGTGCCTTGCTTGCTCCAAATTCAGCGCATAAGGAGTACTGTGTTGTGGTCACAAGGAGCACTGTGTTGTGATCACAAGGAGCACTGCGTTGTGGTCACAAGAAGCACTGTTGTGGTCATAAGGAGTACTGTGTTGTGGTCGCAAGGAGCACAGTGTTGTGCACAAGGAGCGCTGCGTTGTGATCACAAGGAGCGCTGCGTTGTGATCACAAGGAGCGCTGCGTTGTGAACACAAGGAGCACTGCGTTGTGATCACAAGGAGCACTGCGTTGTGATCACATGGAGTACTGCGTTGTGGTCACAAGGAGTACTGCGTTGTGGTCGCAAGGAGTACTGCGTTGTGGTCGCAAGGAGCACAGAGTTGTGCACAAGGAGCACTGCGTTGTGATCACAAGGAGTACTGCGTTGTGATCACAAGGAGCACTGCATTGTGGGCACAAGGAGCGCTGCGTTGTGATCACAAGGAGCACTGCGTTGTGATCACAAGAAGCACTGTTGTGGTCATAAGGAGTACTGTGTTGTGGTCGCAAGGAGCACAGTGTTGTGCACAAGGAGCGCTGCGTTGTGAACACAAGGAGCGCTGCGTTGTGATCACAAGGAGCACTGCGTTGTGAACACAAGGAGTACTGCGTTGTGAACACAAGGAGCGCTGCGTTGTGAACACAAGGAGCGCTGCGTTGTGAACACAAGGAGCACTGCGTTGTGATCACAAGGAGCACTGCGTTGTGATCACAAGGAGCACTGCGTTGTGATCACAAGGAGCACTGCGTTGTGGTCGCAAGGAGCACTGCGTTGTGGTCGCAAGGAGCACTGCGTTGTGATCACAAGGAGTACTGCGTTGTGATCACAAGGAGTACTGCGTTGTGATCACAAGGAGTACTGCGTTGTGATCACAAGGAGACTGTTGTGGTCACACTGAGTATTGTTGTGTGGTCACAGGGAGTATCAGGGTGTGGTCACAGGGAGTATCAGGGTGTGGTCACAAAAGTAGGGTAATGTTTATGTTACAATAAGAAGCTTCATACAAATACTTGATTGATATGATCAGTTGTATTAAAGATTTTTGACTAGTAATTTTTTATTCTAAATTTGATGTTTGTTTTATTTTTATAATTGTATTACATGTATGTAGCTCGTAAACCGGCCATGGAATCGAGCAGTATAAGTTCTGCAGCCAAAACTAAAAATCCGGGTGAGTGCTACAAAAGTGGGCTACTATTTACTCACTGGCATGCTATTGAATTATACAATTTAATGCTCGATTTGGAAAAAAATAATTATACGGTGACGTTTGGGGATCGTACATATACAATTTTGCCAGACGTATTGGAACAAGTTAGTACCGATCTCAAAACATTTTGTCTAGGAATTAACTGCACGGCCGAAGGATATTGCGGAAGTAAAGATATGTGCTCTCATGAGGTTACATTTACTGCTAAATTTTCTGCCCACCTGAACACAATTCTTCCTGAAGAAGCGAGAGCATATGTTGATATAATACATCAAGGTCCTGTACCAACATCGAAAATAAAAGGAGGTCCTAATGTTGCTGACATTATCGGCTGTGTTAAAAGCAGTTCTCGTTATGCCTTTGTAGCAGATTTAAAAAAAAATGATGATATGCCTATTGCAATGAAACAAACGGCTCTTTATGCTAAGCATGCTGCCGTTAATGGACACTTGAAATATGAATGCAGCTTGATCTTAGGATTAGCAGCAACGAAGAATGCGGCTATGTTATCACTGTATGTTGTTGCGGACCGAGCAGTTGCGGGAGATGCAGTATGGGCTATCCCAATTATGGAATCCACTCCCTATGACAAGACTCTGCTTGCACTTACTGCAATTGCTATTGCAGATCTTTGCATAAACCCGAAGAATTGTTCTCTTTTGTCGAATCCAGTTCCTTTTGTGAAGGAGTTAAGTCCTATGAAAGGCGGTTTAAATTGCAGGGTTTTTTTAGACAAAGCTGAAAACAAAATTTGCAAATGCTATGGAGAGAAAGAGAATGTATTACCTCAAATTGAGGTGATGAATCTTGTTTTGGACACAGGCATAGATAAAATCAAATTAACTACTGATAATAGCTATTTTTATATCAAGTATGAATATTATGAAGGTAATCATACCCCGGAAAGTTTAGAGCATTTTTACTCTATTTTTATTAACCTTCATAAACTACATGATAATGATTACGTTCATTGTGATGTTAGAGTAGAAAATCTTGTTTTTGGTGGTAACGGTGTTAGCTATTTGATCGATTTTGATTTAGCTCGAAAAGAAAACACTCGATATCCTACAGGATACAATTCTGAAATATCATTTCGTCATCGCGATGCACAGGAAGAAAAGCTAGCTCTAAAAGTACACGATAGGTATTCTTTGGGAAAAATTTGTTACAATTATTTTCCTGCTGAATCACGTAACATTGTTAAAGATCTTGCATCGGATATGTCACTGGAAATTATTGCTAATTCTCTTCAGACAAATTAACAATTTTTTTCCAATCAATGGTTATTTCAAATTCTGTATGAAAGGTCACTTTTTTCTTTTGCTTTTGTTTTATTTTTCTTTGATTGGCATTGTCTACTGTTTGAACAGTTTCTCACTTCTTTGTTAGTAAAAATACCTATTACAAATATTTTTTATCTTGAAAATTAAAATTAAAATTGTCAAAATTTACTTACCCAATGTTTACTAATCAAGGCATTTCTGAAGGCCTTGCCATATTGGCTACTAAACTAAAAATACCAAAATTCTGTTTGTGCAGTTGGTGCCTGTTTATTCTTTAATGGTTATGATTGCAGCACACAGCTATAGGTCAGCTGGTGCAACAGTAGTCCAACTCAATTAAAATTTTGCAACTACAAAAGCTATTTTGAAGCATGTCCATGGGTGCCCAGCATTGGACAATTTGGAACCACATTTATTTAAATTGGCTCAACTTAACATTGCAAAACAATAGCTAACGCTACGTAAGAGTTGATTTTGGTGGTTACCATGACAACAAGTGTGCCGTGCCTACATCACAATTCTATTTTCTTAAATGTCTTAAGATAGACAATATCACGGAATTCAAAACTGAGATCCGGGTAAAGTTAAAATGTGGATGAAGAATTTAATAGCTATTATAATTTTTTATCAACTAAAATGCACCTTATAAAGTACAAGTTCCTATGAATTTTTTTTTTACCTATTAGCAAACATTGGTGGCTCAAATAAGGTATGTAGTGGCATTTGTTAGCCTGCAAGCAACACAGGAACAATGATACATTAGTGGCAGATTAACATAAATTATGTGCATTTTATGATGAAGCATAGAACTTAATACATTCTTAATTTATGTAATGAACATTTTTAGACATGTGGGCATTTGATTTGACCTTTGGGTAAACTTTGTATGCTAATAAACTTCCATGTATGGATATTTTTCATAAGTTTTTTTTTTCCTTTTTTTTTTTTTTACAAACACAAGTATTATAAAAACAAATTCAATGTTCGAATTAATTAAAATGTATTGATCATAATATTTTAGTTTGCCATCACTAGAGCAAAAGGCAACCACTATGACTAAGGATGTCTGTACAGGCTCCTACACGCGTTGAGAAGCCACACCCAATTTCATGTTGTGGAGATTGCTATTTTAAAGCTTTTGATAACGATTTTGGCAATCCTATATTAATAAAAAAAAACATTTTTAAAACGAGGGGACTTGGTCTCCAGTCACTTTTGCATGTAATGCCTTGATGTAGGCACATAAAGAAATTGCAGCATTATTTTATTATTTTCTTGTCTCGAGGTTTCTACTCTTTCAAGTGTTATGCCAAATTGGTCATTGGGAGTAGCTAGTAGGACTCACTCGAAGTAGATATAGCAGCATAACTAGTGCATAGCTTTTTCCTTGTACGCAACCTGTAACTTTTATCTCCATTTTTAAGTGCACTAGTCAAATTGTCAGGACAAATCTGTATATGAACTGGACCAAGAAGCTGCTTCACAAAGCATAAGAATACACTGTTAAAAATGGGGTGTTTAGCTACACCCCATGGGGGTGTTTGCATACACCCTGTCACGAGATTAAACACCCCAGGTGTATTGAAACACCTCTTGGTGCTTTGAAATACCTCTGACTTTGATATAAGGCTAAGGTATACTGGGGTGTTGCAATTTACTGTATAACCACCATTGAACCTCTGATGTAGATTTCACTTAAAATCAGACCGAGGTACAGTAGGAAAAATTCCAGTTTTTATATTAACAATAAAATAATGATAACAATTGCAATATAGTATAGCTATCTCACAGATTACATGTCCTTCACATTTCCAACTTCAAGACAGATGAGTTGGTGGTAACCATTCCTGGTACTGTATAGGGCATACTTTCCTTCACTATTTCCTGGACATAAACTGCACTATTTCCTGAACATGCCATATGGTTTGTACTGCATATATCATATCACATTTCCTTCAAAATTTCCTGAATTAAAGCTGAACTATTCCTGTACATTCTGCAAAAATGAGCAGCTTTCCTTCAGATTCCCTTAACTCAAAACTGCACCTTTCCTACACTAAGCAACTATTGTTCACACACCTTTCCTACAGCAATCCTGAAGTTAAACTGCACTTTTCGTGCAACTTGTGCACCTTCAAATTTACCAGAGTATGAATAAATTATGACCATGTACAAATAATTTTTTTTTAAATGATGCATCGCCATCAGACAACAGTTCCTGCTTTGGCTCCATCTCTGCAATATCTTGAGTTCATCTCTGCAACCTCTTCAGTTCATCCCTGCATTAACAAAGAAACAAGGTAAAGGGACAAGTAGTCTCAGGCGTTAGATACTGAAAATTAATGCGGTGTGGGGGTGGGATTAATGTGAAATAACTATATACTCTACTTTGAATGAGTTGTGCAAGTGTAGTTTAAACTATTTTAGTTTTAAGTTGTACATTAAGGCAGTCAATAGTCCAGAGTAACCTTACAAATAATCTGTGGAATATACAATTGAAGCCTATTGTCGAATACTTGTGCTAGCCATTAGTATTTGTAGTAGTCACACGACTGATCAGTGGTGTTGGAAGATGTTTGCTCCAAGGGCATGTTTGGGGGGGGGGGTGTGAGGGGTTTAAAAGTGTTCATGTGAGAAGTTGCTTTGTTAGATTATGCCTTCCCGAAGCCCCAACCCCCCACCCTCTTCCTACGCCACTGCTGATATCAATCACGGTGGCTTTGCCCCTATAACCTCCTCTACACACTGCCCAGATTGTGTCAAATAATATTTTTAGCTACTATGGTTTATTATGACCATGTGAATAAAACATTCAGTTTAAGATATTTGATGATAGACATTAGGAGCACTCTAGTTCTGCAACATTTACAATCAAGTTGAGGTAGCTTCTTATCAAGAAGAGCAACAGTTTTATTATTAATAATATTATTACTATTATAACAGAAATAGAAATTTTGTTTGGAAAGGGGTGGGAGGAGTTGGGGCATATCCGCCACCCTTAAGCTGCAAGACAAAAAAATATTTACAACTAGCAAGTACCCCACCTCATAGTGGCGCTTGACTTATTGCACAGTAAGAATGCAGTAGCATAAGTTATTTTTATTCATTGTTATCATTCTCTACATCCGTTTCCCTCTTCTGCTCTCTTTTTCCTGAACTATCTCGGCTTTTCTTATCCCCAACCTTTCCTTTCTTTCACCTTTCTTTTTGAGTCATGGAGTCCCTTCTATTTCTTTGTCTCTCCTGCTTCTGAATCTTTCTGTCCTTCTATCATGATTGTGGACTTGGGCTTTGTGAAATGTTGCCTTCTTTTTCGTACTTTCCCCTTCCTTCTTGAAACTTATGCCGCCTTTACTCAGTGATTTCACTACACTGCCTTCTCCTTGTTCATTCTTCAACCCACTTTTTAGTGTACTATTAATCAGTTTCAACTGAATGGGACAAGGTATCACGATGCTTTACCACCATACTATTTAAGTTCGTGAATTATTCATAAATACACACTATTGATCGTTACTGACACACAAGCATATTATTATATAGATTTTTTAATCCTAGAAAGTAATTATTATGAGTTTGAGCTGTAATTTTGAGTACTGCCTAACTGCATACTGCACACTATTGAACTGTGATAGGTGCTGGATTCGAATGTTGTGCAAGCTTTTTACTAGAGTATCATATTTAGATAGTTTCTTCAATATTTTTACTATAAGGAGGTGATTGGCCTTAATTACAATGTTGGTATAATTATTTAGTACACTATTGATTTTGAAAAAATTCTTGAAGTTTTTTTAATTTTTTGATTGTTCAGGACTATACAACAAGAGAAGATCACATGTGAGGTGGACTATGCAGTCGAGTAAAAGTGATTTGCAAGGTTAGGTGGATTCTAAATTAGGAAATATTTTTCAAAAGGAAATTATATAATGCATATTATAATATACTAGTGTGCTTGAGCACAAATGGCGAGCGAGCCTTAAACTACACTAAGGTTAGGTGGATTCTAAATTAGGAAATATTTTTCAAAAGGAAATTATATAATGCATATTATAATATACTAGTGGTGTGCTTGAGCACAAATGGCGAGCGAGCCTTAAACTACACTATTGTTAAATGATTGATTTTAACAACTAACACTCGAGCTACTAAAATAAAGTAGCGTTTTTAAATTACGTATGCGGTAAAGGGGTTTCAATGCCATAGTAACCGCTCCCCGCAACTGTTTGAATTTGAAAAAGAAGCAACAAAATCAAGTCACATTATTTAAAGTTTTCTTTGTGACATTCTCAATAGTAGTTGTAACGTTCACACAACTGAACATACCTACGCAAGACTTACCTTCGTTGTTCGTCTAGTGGACAATGAATTTACAAGTTAATGCTGTTGAGTAGGGCTTATAACTGACAAATAGCGACTAACTCGAATAGAAATGGAGCTCCCATAAGTTTTTGAGTTTTAACTGCACCCGCAAAAGAATTCAAAGCGGTAAACAATTCAATTTCTAAGGTGATACGGGTAATGGTCGCTAAACCGGAGGATTCTTTTTAGTGAAGTTTGGGACGGGGTCGAACGCGGAGCAAACACAAAAATATGGAGGGTCAAAGTACAAAATGACATACGTACGTCCATACATATATATAAAAACATCCCCGATTTTCAATTGTGTTACCTCTGTAAGTGTCTCGCTCGCTCGCCAACTAGCAAGTACCCCGCCAGTTGACATATTGAAGTTATTTTGCTCAGTTATCATTCTCTACTGTTAAGTAAGGTTAATTAGTTGTCCTCTCCTGCTCTCTTCTTTTTAAATTATCTAAGCTTTTCTTATCCCCCATATTTCCTTTCTTTAGTTCTTTCTTCTTGAATCATAGAGTTTTTTGTCTAATTCTCCTGCTTCTGAATCTCTGTCCTACCATCATGATTGTGGACTTGCGCTCCACGAAACTTTTGAAACCTACACCGCCTTCCCTCATCTATTCCACCCACTTTTTAGTAACAATTAATCACTCTCTACTGAATGTGATGACTCTTTTGCCCATTGAAGTAAGGATGATGCTTTGCCAGACTGTTTGAGCTGATGGATTATTCATCAATACACACGTGGTCATTGTCGTTATTTGACACACAAGCGTAATATTCAGGGATTTAGAAATCACTTTGAGAGTGGGCAAGGTTGAGTTTGTGCTATCTAAAGGGTGACACAACTTGTGTGCAGAAGTAAGATGAGTAAGGAGATGGGCATGCTTTAAGCATTTCCCTTCACCTTAAATATTCACTTTTTTAACTTCGCATTTTGCTTACGATATTTTAATAATATTTCAAGGGGGCAACATGGCTTCAAGGGGGTGAGCGTCTCCCCTGCCCCCCTAAATGAACCTGTTACTACATATAGATGTTAGTAAATTTTTCTAAATTTTAAGAACAAGTCAGATCCGAGTTGTTGTTTGTTGTTGTTTTTTTTGTTTTGTTTTTTTTTGGGGGGGGGGGGGGGGGGGTGCATTTTTGTGAATTTTTGATTTTTTTTCTATT
>WLWI01003809.1_pt1 | contig 12895 bp, 9 predicted proteins | sample 6701501 | NCBI WGS metagenome assembly WLWI01 (sample SAMN12718690, study PRJNA515312) | sponge metagenome | isolation source: marine sponge | host: Mycale hentscheli | place: New Zealand: South Island, Marlborough, Capsize Point | collected 2014-11-01
TTATCGGCTCGAACAATCCCAACAGAAAAAAACCGCGTCGATGAAAACAACCTCCTCAACCAAACAAACCCCTTAATCCGGGCATTTTAATTGTCGCTATCCGGGAAAAATACTTGACGTTTATCACCAGGACTCCACCTGCTGGCCGATACCCGGATAAACGATCCTCGGCACCCGCGTCTGCAACGGGCGCAGACACTGCTGGCCGGACACCGGCCGGCCAGCTGGGATATATGGGCCCGCGACCTGATCCGGCTCATGGGTGACCACGCTCCCCAACGCCCCGAATCCCTTTGTCGCCACGGTCAAGAAAGCGGCACCGTATCCACCTCGCTTATAGGCCTGGCCGGCCCCAACCTAGAACGAGCCCGTTTCGCCTTTACCGAAGGCCCGCCCTGTACCACGGCCCTGGTCGATTTGACCCCGCAACTCCATCCAGGCTGCTGAAGAAGGATCTATGTCCAATCCGACAACGCTGATAGACGCCCGCTTCCACCCGGTCACCGTGGACCGCCTCTACACCACCCAAGTGGCCCCGGCCGGCGGCCACTTAACCGGCAAAAGCGGCTCGCATTATATGGTATTGGAATTAATCGCCCGGGACGGCTCAATCGGCCTGGGAGAAATCTCCGATCTGGAAGCCTCCTGGGCCTGCCCAAATCCGGCGTCTCTGGCCGCCTTATTGCGAGAAGCCCTGGAAGGGGTGGACGCCTGCAACCCCCGGCTAGCCTGGGAACGACTCTGCCGCGACCTGCCCACCGATTGGCACCCTGAATTCCGCCGTCTTTTTACCGCCGCTGTCGATATGGCCTTGCTCGATCTGCGCGGCAAAGCCCTGGGCGTCCCGGTCTATGCATTATTAGGGGGCCTCTACCGTAGACGCCTGCCCATCTCTTGGGTCGCCTATATCCGCGGCACCGATTTGCTCAGCGCCGAAATCGAAGCGAAAGTCGAACAGGGATTCAACGCCTTCAAGCTAAAGGTGGGCGCCGATTTCGCCCTCGACTGCGTCAATGTCCAGGCATTGCGCCAACTAGCCGGAGAGGCCGCTTATCTCAAGGTGGACGCCAGTGGCGAATGGGGCCAGGAAGAGGCTATAGACCGCATTAACCGCCTCGCCGAATTGGGCGTTGACGCAGTTGAGACGCCCATCGAGACGATCTCCCGCAGCCTGGCCAAAGACCACCCCGAACGCATCGACCAGGACCCCCATACAGCCGCCGCCACCCTGGCCCGGCTAAGATCAGCGGTACCAATCCCCATTATCGAACACGTCGCCGATTTCGCCGACGCCTTCGCCTTGGCTTTAGTACAGCATCGGGCCGTGGATATTTTCAATATTGTCCCGGGCCAGGCCGGCAGCCTGCACCGGGCCCTGCGCCTGGCCCACCTGGCCGAGGCCGGCGGTATCGGCGCGCTCCTGGGCAGCACCGTGGAATTGGGCCCGGGCACCGCCGCCGCCCTGCATCTAGGGCTGGCCGCACCGGCCGTCTCCGTGGCCTCCGATCTGGTCGGACCGGGTCTGCTCAACGGCGATATCGTCCAACCCCGCCCGGCCTACCGCCGCGGCCATCTGCACGCCCCGCAAGGCGTTGGATTAGGCGTAGAGTTGCAAAGAGATTTGCTCGAAAAGCATCGCACCCCTATTTCCTAGGACTTAACTTATGGCCCCCAAAAAACGCCTGGGCGCGGCCCAACCCGATACGCCCTCTATCGACTACCGGCTGGCCGACCCGGCCGCCGTGCTGCAGCGGGTCGACGCCAATCTGGCCACCCTCGAAGATCTGCTCGAACGGGCCGGACGGGCGGGCTGCGATATCGTCGCCCTACCCGAGGATACACTGGGCCTGCTGCACTGGGAGGCGGCCAACAAAGACCGTCTGGAAGCCGTACTGCGCCCCGCCGTCGAGCGCATGCTCAAATGCCTGGGACAGACCGCCGCCGCCCACAGCATGTATCTGGTTTGCTGCAGCGACGCTTTCCACGACGACGGTCAGCTCTACAATACATCCTTCCTATTGGGCCGCGAAGGCCAAAAATTGGGACATTACCGCAAAGTCAATATGACTCTGAGCGAAGCCGGCCTGCGCCAGCGGGGGGACCAGTTCCCCGTTTTCGCCACCTCCGATCTGGGCACCCTCGGCCTGCTCATCTGCTACGATATGGTCTTTCCCGAACCGGCCCGCTGCCTGGCCCTGGGCGGGGCCGATATCGTCTTCCACTCGACTTTGGGCGGGGCCGCCATCGGCGACGGCGATATCAGCCGCGCCGCCTTCCGCACCCGGGCCGCCGAGAATTTGGTCTATTTAGTGGTAGCCTGGCGAGGCTCTGGCAGCATGATCATCGCCCCAACGGGAGACATTTTGGCCGCAGGCGGAGACGGCGATCTGGTCATAGCCGATATCGATCCATTCGGCGGCCGCCAGGGCGGCGACGCCTTCAATACCCAAGAAGATATGCGCGCCCGGCTCTTTCGCGAACGCAAACCCTCGGCTTATTCGATCCTCACCGACCCCCACCCGCCGGTGCTGGACAAAGTACCCGAGAGCATTTCGGTAGCCGAAGCCGCCCGTATCGCCGACGGCGTCCTTACTGTGGGCGCCGAACGCTTCCGGGAAGCCGAAGAGCTGGCGCACCAGGGGCAAAAGGCCGCCGCCACCAGCGCCTTCCAGGCCCTGCGCGCCGAATACCCCACTTCCTGGATAGACCGGGTCGCCCAAGAACGGCTGGCCGCCCTGGAAACGGCGTTGTAACATAAAACCTTAGGCTCGGGCGCCCGAGCCTAAGTACACCGACATCGAGTACAGCCGGCCTGTCGAAAACCCTGCATCCGCAGGATGCTAAGGAACGCCTCCCGTGTTCACCCCTACCAATGAGCTCCCATGGCCAGACCGCACAAAGTTATCTTAGTGGTGAGTGCACGTCCTAATTTCATGAAAATAGCCCCCATTCTATCGCTTATGGCGCTGCGCCCCAACGTTTTCGAACCCATACTTGTGCATACGGGCCAGCACTACGACACCCAGCTTTCCGGCGTGTTCTTCGACGATCTAAACTTACCCCAACCGACCCATCATCTGGCCGTAGGGTCGGGATCTCACGGCCAGATGACGGGCAAAACCATGATCGCCTTTGAGCCGGTGCTGCTGCAGGAGAAGGCCGATTTGGTCCTAGTAGTGGGAGACGTAAACCCGACTCTGGCCTGCGCCGTAGACGCTGCCAAACTGCATATTCCGGTCGCTCATGTCGAAGCGGGCCTGCGCAGCCGCGACCGCAAAATGCCCGAGGAGATAAATCGCCTAGTCACAGATGCAGTGGCCGATTTTCTGTTGACGCCGTCTCGCGACGCCGACGCCAATCTGCTGGCCGAAGGTATTCCAGCGGAGAAAATCTTCTTTGTCGGCAATGTGATGGCGGACTCGCTGCGGCAGGCGGAGAAAAGCCTGGAGCAATCTACAGTACTGGCCGACAACGGCGTGGCGGCGGGCTTGTTCGCCTATGCGACAATGCACCGCGATTTCAATGTCGATACGCCCCAGGCCTTGGCGCGCGGCCTGGAAGTGATCGAGCGCGTCCAGCGACAACTGCCGGTCATATTCGCCGTCCACCCCCGGACCCGCAACCAGATCGACAGCTTTGGTTTCGCCGATCGCCTGGCCGCCATGACCAATCTAAAGCCTGTGGCCCCGGTCAATTACCTCGATTCGCTGCGCCTCCAGCGGGATGCGGCTCTGGTACTGACCGACTCGGCGGGCCTGCAGGAGGAATCCACTGTATGGCAGACACCCTGCCTGACCATGCGACCCAATACGGAAAGACCGGTGACGGTGGAACAAGGGTCGGCCACCATTGTCAATCTAGACGCAGAGCTGGCCGCCGAAAAGACCGCCGAAATCCTGTCCGGGCGCTACAAAAGCGGCATCATCCCAGAGGGTTGGGACGGACGCGCCGCGAACCGAACAGTAGACTTGCTAGCCGAACGGCTTTAGGCACACCTTGCAATGCCCTGCAAGTAGGGGTTATTTTTCAAGCGGCCCACCCTCACTAAAGCACATTCAAGGAGAAGCCCCATGCCCAAGCTCTTCGGCAAAAACTACAGCAAGCGCCAACTGCTCGACTTGGTCGGCGATGTGTCGCAAGTGGCCGGCCTCCGCCGCGCCGAACTTATCGAAGGCAATGAAAGGGGCTCGGATCTGATCGAGGTATTCAATGCCTCCGGCCTGGGTTTTTCCGTCCTGCCAGGGCGCGCCCTCGACATAGCCTCGGCCCATTACAAGGGCATGTCCCTGTGCTTCAGGGGCAATACCGGCGATGTCGGTCCGGCCTTCTACGAACCCCAGGGCTTCGGCTGGATGCGCGGTTTTTTCGGCGGCCTGGTCACCAGTTGCGGCATGACCTTCACCGGACACCCGGAAGTCGACCCCGAGGAGGAGAACGAGGAATTGGGCCTACATGGCCGGCTCTCCTTTATCCCGGCCAAAAACGTCGTCGCCGACGGCGCCTGGGAGGACGAGGAATACGTCGTCCGCATTGGCGGCAAAATGCGCGAAGCCGTGGTTTTTGGCACCAATCTGGAGTTGACCCGCCAGATCAGCACCGTCCTAGGGCAAAAATGCCTGCGCATTCACGACCGCATTGAAAATTTGAGCGTCGATTCTTCGCCGCTGATGTTCGTCTATCACACCAACCCGGGCTTCCCAATATTGGACCGAGGCACGCGCCTGGTCATCAACAGCGCCCGAACCACCCATTGGGAAGACGACCGCGAGGTCGGGCCCGAGGAATACGCCACCGCCAAAGCGCCGCAGAAAAACGCCCACGACGACGTCTATGTCCACTACCCCGTCGCCGATGCCCAAGGAGACGTACACGTAGGCCTGATCAACGACCGCCTGCAACTGGGCCTCTACTGGAAATTTCCCCTCGCCGAAATCCCCATCGTCAACCACTGGCAGCACTTTCACCGCGGCACCTACGTCACCGGCATTGAACCGGGCAACGCCAGCATGCTGGGCCGCCAGTGGAACCGCGAACGCGGCCTGCTGCAGCGCATTGAACCGGGAGAAGTGCGGGAATTCCATTTGGAAATAGGCGTCCTCGACGGCGCCCGCGAAATAGCCGCTTTCGAACGTCGGGCCCAGCCCACTAAAACCAGGCGAAAATCCTGATTGGCCGGCGCTGCGCCCTCGGTTCCGGTCTCCAGGGCCCACCCGACCAACCAGCCTTCCGGTCGGCAGACAAATCCACCGTCTCCGGGCCCACTGCACCCGGCGACGGTGAATTTGTCTGCCGACTTCTAACCTGACCTTCCTTTGACCACCCCCGCTGCCGATACTCCGCGCCCTTCCTCGGCCGACCACCTGCGCACCCTCTCCTGGTTTGCCGGCCTGTTGTGGCGCGCCGCCCCCTTCGCCCTCACCGTCAATATAGTAGGCATGGTGCTGCAGGCCTTGGTTCCGGCCGCCCAGTTGGTGGTCTTTGGCCGCCTGGTCGACAGCGTCCACGCCATCTTCGGGCAAGGAGAGGCCGGCTTTACTCAGGTCCTGCCGTGGTTGGCCCTGCTGGCCGGCCTGCAATTGGCCCAGGCAGGCCTGGGCGCCCTGCGCGGCCACGCCCGGGCGATTTTTCGCGAGCGCACCGGTTGGCGACTGCAGGAATTGGTCATCGCCCGGGCTTCGACCGTGCCCTTGAGCCAATTCGAGCAACCGGGTTTTTTCGACCGTATGCAACGGGCCCAATGGGCCGCCATCTGGCGGTCCTTTATGATCTTTGAGTCGGCCCTGTCGATGGTCGAATTCGCCATCACCCTACTCTCTTTCCTCGGCCTCCTGATGGCGGCCCACTGGAGCATCCCCTTTATCTTGCTGGCCGGTGTCGCCCCGGTATTATTGGCCTATTTGCGCCGGGGCCGGGAAACCTACGGTCTGCATCGCGAGCAGACCACCCAGCAACGGCGGGCCGACTATCTGGTGCAGTTGCTGACCGACCGCGAAGCGGCCAAAGAAGTGCGGCTCTACGATCTGGGCCCGCACCTGGTCTCGACCTGGACGCACCTGGCCCAGCTACTGCGCCGCGAGCGTTTTCGCCTTACTTTGCGACAACAAAAACATCTGGGCATAGCGCAATTGGCGTCCGTTCTATCGCTGTTGGGCGCCCTCCTAGTGCTGCTGTGGCAGGCCGTGGCCACAGCCATTACCCTGGGCGCTTTTTTCGCCCTCACCGAAACAGCGGGCCGCTTTCAGGCCCAATTACAACAAGTCCTCGGCGGCATCGGCCAGGTTTTTGAACAAATGCTCTATCTGTCCGATCTGCGCGATTTCACCACCCTTGACCCCGAACGGCAGCCCGACCAGCAAGCCCTGCCCGACCGCCCCCTGGCCATTGTCTGCCAAGACGTCAGTTTCGCCTACCCGGGTGGCGAACCGGTATTGCAAAACCTCAACTTCGCCCTGGCCCCGGGCGAAAAATTGGCCCTGGTGGGCGAAAACGGCGCCGGCAAAACGACCTTGATCAAATTGCTCCTGGGCCTGTACCATCCCACCCAGGGCCGCGTCCTTATCGACGGCATCGACAGCCGCCAGCTAGACCTGCAAAGTCTGCGCCAACGCTGCGCCGCTGTCTTCCAGGACTTTTTGCAGTATCAGCTGTCGGCCGGGGAAAATATCGGTTTTGGCCGCATCGAGGACATAGAGGATCAACCCCGTATCGAAGCCGCCGCCAGCGCCGGCGGTGCCGCCGGCTTGGTCGCCAGCCTGACCGACCAATACCGCACCGTATTGGGTCGCTACTTCAGCGGCGGCCAGGACCTGTCGCGCGGCCAATGGCAAAAACTGGCCCTGGCGCGGGCCTATTTCCGCGGCGCCCAATTCCTCGTCTTTGACGAACCCACCGCCGCCCTCGACCCCCGCGCCGAACTAGAAGTATTCGCTCAATTCCGCGATCTGGCCCAGGGCCGTTCGGCCGTTTTCGTCTCGCACCGGATGGCCTCGGCGCGGGTCGCCGACCGCATTCTGGTGCTGGGACAGGGCCACCTGCTAGAAGACGGCACCCACCGCCAATTGCTCGAAAAAGGGGGCGAATACGCCCGTATGTTCGGCCTCCAGGCACGCTGGTACCAGGACGACCTGCCGCAGCCAGAAGAGGGAAGGGCATGAAAGAGATCGACCGCCGCAATCCCCTCATGCTGCTGCCGCGGCTGTTGTGGACCGTCGTGCAGACCCACCCCTGGGCCGCTGTCGGCCTGGGCCTGCTGACCCTTTTGTCCAGTCTGCTGCCAGCCGTAGATCTGTGGATTACGCAGCGGGCCCTAGACGAATTGGTCGATGCCATGGGCCAAGGCCGCGCCGGTTTTTTCGCCATGTTGCCCTGGATGGCCGGTTTCACCGCCAGCCAATTCGCCCGCATCGCCCTGGATATGGCCGCCGCCGTGCTCCGCACCGACGTCCAGGAGCGCGTCGGCATCCACCTCCAGGCCCAGGTAATAGACAAAGTCCAGCGGGTCGAATTGAGCTATTTCGAGGACCCCGATTTCTATGATACCTTGAAGCGGGCCAACGAGGATATGAGCGGCCGTCTGCTTAATTTGCTGCAAGTGGTCCTCCAAGTCCTGGGCGCCGTCGGATCCCTTGGCGCCATCCTGGCCATGCTGCTGACCGGCCATTGGGCCCTGGCCCCCATCGTCGTCATCGGTTCCGTCCCCGGTCTTTGGGTAATGATGCGGATGAATAAAAAGCTCCACTGGGTCTACCGCATCCGCACCCCCCAATATCGCCACACCAGCTATTTGCGCGAATTGATGACCGAACGCGATCCGGCCAAGGAAATCCGCCTGTTCACCCTGATGGACCACCTCCTTGACGACTGGCGCCAGCGCACAGTGGAATTGGCCGCCGAACGCCGCCAGCTGGAAATTAAACAAGCCTGGCTGGGCGGCCTCAACGCCGGGATCGGCACCACCGCCTACAGTCTGTGCCTGGGACTCATCGCCTGGTTGGTGGCCGGCGCCGCCCTCACCATTGGTCAATACGGCATGCTGACGCGGGCGGTACAGCAATTCACTTGGCGTCTGGAACAAATCATGCGCTCGGCCAGTTCGCTGCACGAGGAATCGCTCTACCTGGGCGATCTGTACGAATTTTTGCAGCTTGTCGCACCGGAGGAAGAATCCGGCCCCGAGCAAGGTCCTGCTATTATTCCCGCCCATCTTTCCCTGCGCTTTGAAGGGGTATCCTTTCGCTATCCGGGTTCCGATCAGGATGTCCTAAGCGACCTATCCCTGGAAATCCGGCCTGGCGAACGTCTGGCCTTAGTCGGGCAAAATGGAGCCGGCAAGACCACATTGGTCAAATTGATGATGGGGCTTTATCGCCCTACACAGGGCCGTATCTTGCTGGGCGACCGCCCCTTGCACCAATGGCCCCGCAGTCAACTGCGGCAACTCTTCGCCGCCGTCTTCCAGGATTTCGTGCGCTATCAATTCTCCGTCCGCGACAATATCGCCTTTGGCCATTGGGACCAGGTTCAGGAAGGCCAAGTAGAACGGGCCGGCCGCCTTGCCGGAGCCGATACTTTTATCGACGCCCTGCCCGCCGGCTACGACACCCCACTGGGCAAACCGCTGGGCGGCGAAGACCTGTCCATGGGCCAGTGGCAAAAATTATCCATGGCCCGCGCCCTGGTCCGCCCGGCCCAATTCATAATCCTCGACGAGCCCACTGCCGCCCTCGACCCCAAAGCCGAGGCCGAAGTCTACCGCCGCTTCGCCGAGATGACCATTGGCAAAGCCTCGGTGCTTATCTCGCACCGCTTGGGCTCGGCGCGCATTGCCGACCGTATCCTGGTGCTGGGACAAGGCCGCCTGCTGGAAGAGGGCTCGCATAACGAATTGATGCGCCAGGGGGGCGAGTACAGCCGCCTGTTCAATCTGCAGGCTCAGTGGTACGATTAACCCACAGACCATTTCACAAACCATTTGGACGACGTCCAGCCACAAGCTGCCAGGGTACTAATTTCCGACAGGGGATGTTTTGTCTCCTGGCCGAATAAGCTATATTTAACTTTCGTCCCTCCGGACGGCCATGGACATGCCTGACCGCTTTGCTGTCGGGCATGGATTTTTAATGGATCTTTGACTATGGATACCATGCAACGCGATTGGGTCGAAGCCGGCGAAAAAGACCAATACCTGATCGATTACCTATTCGATCTCAACGGCTATATCGTCCTTAAAAAGGCTATCGACCCAGCCGACCTCCTGACCATGAACCAATGGGTCGACGACCACTGGCAGCACGTCGAGGGCCAACGGCGCCAGGGTTCCGAGAACGGCGCCTGGATCGGTCAGGTCGAAACCCATACCTACAGCGACGCCGACGGCTGTAATTTCCAAAATATCGTTGAGGCCGGCTCCATCTTTCGCAAACTGATCACCCACCCGGCCTGGATCGGGCACTGCCGGCGCTGGATCAACCCGGCCAACGGTCTGTCGATCCACGAAAATCTGCTCAACGTCCGCGGCCAGGGCGGCTATATCGGCATCCACTGCGGCGGCGCCACACCGGTCTCCTATATGACCTTCCGCCAGGAGAATACCGGCGAATGGTTGGTCGGCCAAATAAACGTCATCAGCGCCTTGCAGGCTATCGGTCCCGGCGACGGGGCCACGACGCTGATTCCCGGCAGCCATAAATCGGCCATGCGCCACCCCATGCTCAACGGCGAGCAAAAAGTCTACCGCAGCGACGATGCCGCCGGCAACCAGATCGGCATGCAAGAGTTACACCTCGACGCCGGTGACGTATTGATGTTTACCGACTCTATCACCCACGGTTCGGCGGCCCGCACCAACCCGGGCCACCGCCGCATGGTGCTGTACCGCTATTCGCCCCGCTTCTTGCGCAGCCGCTTCCACTACGTGCCCAGTCCGGAACTGCTGGCCAGCCTGGACCAGGAACAACGCCAGATCATCCAGCCCATCCCGCCGCGCTTTGCCCCGGGCCAGCAAGGCCCAAAGGCAGGATAGCAACTAGAGGGAATCCAACCGCCATGCAGGGACCGCTGTTGCCTGCCGGGGAAGCTTACAGCCTAGCGCAACGGCTGACCCGGATCTTTTTTGCCCCCCGCTCCAGCTTTGAAGCGGTATACCGCCACGAAACCTGGCTCGATTGGTTCGCCCCGACTCTGCTGGCCAGCACCGCATGGATCCTGGCCCATTTCATCACCTTGCCCCTGGCCACCGATCCCACTTCGGCCCTGGCCCGGCGGCAAATGCAGAATATGACGGCCGAACAGTGGCAGGTCCGTACCGACATGCTGCAGCAATACGGCTGGCTGTCCGAGCCTTTGGTGTACACTTTCTTCAATCTGTCGGTCACTGGCATAGTCCTGTTCGTCCTGGTGCGCCATCTATTCCGACGACAAATTACCCTGCGTCAGGGACTGGTCGTGACCGCCTATGCCTTTATGGTCGATCTGGTCGCCGCGCCCATCTGGACAGCATTGGTCCTGCTCGATATCCACCCCGAACAGTTTACTAGCCTGGCCCTTTTTCTAGGCGACGGAGCCGGAACTTTTACCGACAAATTCTCTGCCAGCCTCGGCCTCTTCGGCGCCTGGCAGACCTGTTTGATCGGCCTGGGGCTAGCCGTGGCGACCAATATCGACCCGCGCAAAACCATCGCCGCGGCCCTGATAGTATGGGTCTTGTGGATTGCCGGGGTCACCGCAGTACAGGATCTGGTTCCCACCCAAGTCCAGCAAGCCCCGCCCACTCCCAACTAAAATAGAGATCAGCCATGTCGGCTATGCGCCCATCTACACGCCCGTTTCTCCTGGTCCTTCTCCTGGCGACCCCCCTAGTCGCCCAGACTCCTGCAACTGTGCATATCGGTCTGGTCCTCGACGGGCCACACCAACCTTACCGGAATGAAGTGGCCCAATTCCATGCCGCCGTCGCCGAGTTGACTCGGGGCGCTTTTGACGTCCGTTTCGACCCGGCCCTCAGTATACTTGCCGATGGCACCGCCCAGGGTGTAGAGGCGGCGCTCGACCGCTTGCTGGAGGCCCCCCAGGTCAATTTGATCATCGCCGCCGGCCCTCTGGCATCACACGCCGCCGGACGACGAGGGCCGCTGCCCAAACCGGTCATCGCCACCTCTGTCATCAACCCCAAGGTCCAGGGCATCCCTCTTCAAGAAGGCAGCAGCGGCGTCAAAAATCTCAACTATATCACTTTCCCCTCCGACGTCCAACGAGATCTCAAGACCTGTCTTGAGATTGCGCCCTTTACCAAAGCCGCCCTGCTCTACAGTCAGGCTATTGGCCAAGCCATCCCGGACCTTTGGGACCACTATTTAGCCCAGGGTCACGCCGCCGGGATAGAGGGCGTGCCCATTCCCGTAGGCGATTCGGTGGCAAGCACCTTGGCAGCTCTGCCCGACGATATCGAAGCCGTTTTCGTCGCCCTGCCTCTGGCTCTAACCCCGACCCAGTTCGAAGAACTGGCCGCCGGCCTAATCGAACGGGGTCTGCCCAGTTTTTCGGCCCTGGGCGTCGACCAGGTGGAAGCCGGTCTGATGGTGGGCCTACATCCCGATTCTGATATATCCCGGCTGGTGCGGCGCCTGGCCCTCCACACCCAGCGCATCCTGCTGGGCGATCCGCCCGAATCCCTGCCCGTAGTCTTTTCGCGCAGCGAACATATCACCATCAATATGGCCACTGCCCGCGCCGTCGGCGTCTCGCCCAGTTGGGCCGTCCTCACCGAAGCCAAATTGCTGCGCCCAGATATCCAAGTCCCTCTGCAGCGAACCCTAAGTCTGCAACAGGCCGTTGGAGAGGCCCTGGCGGCCAATCTCGAACTGGCTGCCGGCCAGCAGGAGTTGGCCGCCGGTGCCCAACAAGTGCGCCAAGCCCGCGCCCAACTCCTGCCCCAGATAGGGCTCGAAGCCACCGGCGCGCTACTCGACGAAACCTTGGCCTCCCCGATCCAGCCCCAACGCAGCGGCGCCGGCCAGGCCACGCTCACACAGCTTATCTACGCCGAACCAGCTCGGGCCAATCTGGCTATCCAGCGCCATACCCAAGCCGCCCGCCAGCTTGAATATGTGCAATTGCGGCTCGATATTGTCCACCGTACCGCCACCTCTTTTCTAAGCCTTCTGCGGGCCCAAACCTTTGAACAGGTGCAACAGGATAACCTAGCCCTGACCCGTACCAATCTCGAACTGGCCCGCCTGCGCCAGACCATTGGCGTATCAGGCCGCTCCGAAGTACTGCGCTGGGAAAGCCAAATAGCCACCAGTCGCAAGCGTCTGATTGGCGCCAACGCACAGCGCAACGCCGCCGAAATTGGACTCAACCGCCTGCTCAGCCGCCCCCAGCTCGAAGAGTCCTTCGCAACCGTTGAAACGGGTCTTTCCGATCCCACTTTCATTACCCACGACAAGCGCTTCGCCCATTATATGGGCAACCCGTTTAATTTCAAAATTTTCCGCAATTTTATGGCTATCGACGGCCTCGAGACCGCGCCCGAGCTGCAGCGGCTGGACGCCCTGTTGGCAGCGGGGGAACGCAATCTGGCCAGCGCCCGGCGCGCCTTCTGGTCGCCCACCTTGGCCCTGCAGGGAACCGCTTCTAGTCAATTCTACGAAAGCGGCAAAAGTTCGGAAGTACCCCTCGACGACAGTCGCTGGACTGTGGGGTTAAGCCTGAACTTCCCACTCTACAGCGGCGGGGCAAAATTTGCCGACAACCGCCGCGCCGCCGCCGAATTAGGCGTTTCCAATAAAAAAGTCGTTCCATAGGGGCGGTTGGGTTATCTTGGGTTCCCCCAACCAGGAGAATCGCCCATGGGACTGAGTGAAGCCGAGAAAGTTACCTATATCGAAACGGCACA